>Ga0189274_100152_pt1 | contig 45197 bp, 38 predicted proteins | sample N5B1minimetaG_FD_130323 | JGI IMG/M metagenome (GOLD analysis project Ga0189274, IMG submission 130323) | Marine microbial communities from the Costa Rica Dome - N5 B1 mini metaG | ecosystem: Environmental > Aquatic > Marine > Oceanic > Photic zone | place: Costa Rica: the Eastern Pacific...
ATAGCAGCCAAGAACAATGCAGATGTCCTTCTTTATCTCAACAAGATGATGGAATATGAAGGTCAGCAAGATCCAAATAGCGTTTATAATGTGCCTGAAAAGCTCTGGCAAAAACATATTCTGCATTTTGGTGGAGGTGCGAACTTTCAAGAGCAGTCTCAGTTTAAAAACTATTTAGCGCATTATGAATTGTATTTAGAAGATACGCTATTCGGAGGTGATGTCACATCTTTCTACAAAACTGTCTCTGATCCTATTGACCCAACCACCTTGTATGAAGTAAATGACTTCATCAGTGAAGGAGTATCTTTTATGACGTTCTTCGGTCACGCGTCAGCTGATGGGTTTGATCAGAATGTAGACGATCCTGCGAATTGGAACAACAAAGGCAAATACCCAATTGTTGTCGGGAATGCATGTCTGACAGGTAACATTTTTGAACCCACAGCTTTGAGTGCCTCTGAAGATTTTGTCTTGATTGAAGATTTAGGATCGATTGCTTTTCTTGCAAACGTGAAACAGGCATTCTCAAATTCATTGCATGATTACTCAAATATCTTATTCAGAAGAGTAGCTTCTGATAATTATGGGCAAACGTTAGGGGAAATTGTGCAGGCGACCATTGATGAGTTAGAAAACCAAACGCTCTTTTCGTTTGGGGCTTATAATGTAGCGACTCAAATGACCTTGCATGGAGACCCTGCATTGAGGCCAAATAGTCACCAAAAACCTGAGTTAGAAATCAATCTATCATCTGTTTATATCACACCAGAAACGGTAGATTTGAGTGTAGATTCAATTGATGTAAATGTGGTGGTGTATAATTTAGGGCATGCTACAAATGATACATTCGCAATCGAATTAACGCGATCATTTCCAAATAACGGTCCAGACTCAACCTATACAAAACTAATAGCTGGTGTTGATTACATTGATACGATTGTATTTACGATACCTTTTTACAACAATATAGCTGTCGGAATCAACAAATTCACCATCAATATGGATATTCCAAGTTTGATTGATGAACAATATGATGAGGTTGGAAACAATCAATTAGTGTTTGAAGAAATTTTTGATGTGGATGGAATCTATCCAGTATGGCCTTATGATTATGCTGTTGTTCCGGATGATAGAGTGACATTAAAAGGTTCAACAGTAAACCCATTTGCAGATGATGCTGTTTACCGATTTGAGATTGATACTACAGATTTGTTTAACAGTCCTGAGCACAGATATTTCACCCAGAACTCACTAGGGGGTGTTGTTGAAGTAGATTATAATCAGTGGTTGAATGTCGGAACGAATCAAGTTGATTCATTAGTTTTTGAAGATAGTACATCTTATTTCTGGAGAGTAGCAGTAGAAGATACGGGAAGTTATTATTGGATTGAGAATTCTTTCCAATATATCCAGGACAAAGTTGGGTGGGGGCAAGACCATTTCTTTCAATTCAAGAACAACGATTTTCAGTTTTTGAACTACGATCGAAATTTGAGGCAACGTCTATTTGGGCCTGCCTATAGAACAATAGATTGTGATGTTTATGGAAACGCAACTTCATGGTTGCAAACAGCATTTACTTTATATCACATTGATGGAGAGATTGAAGAATATAATTTTTGTACGACAACTCCTCAGTTATTAGTGGCTGTTATTGATCCGGTAACACTAGAACCTTGGGGAACATTGTATGACTACGGAGGAGGGAATGTAGCGAATCCGAATCATGATTTTGGCAACCACAACAATAATGGAGGTTGTAGACCAAGAGTTGAGTATCACTTTTCATTTTGGCAAACAATTCCATCTGAAATGGATGCTTTTGATAACATGATTGCCAGTGAGGTACCGGATGGTCACTATGTTCTCATCTACTCTGCTAGATATGCTGATTTTAGTTCATGGGATGCCGACAATTTTGCAACATTTGCTGCACTAGGAGCAGATAGCTTAGCTATTACTCAAACTGATGATCGTCCATTTATTTTGTTCACTAAGAAAGGAAATGCAGCCGGAACTTCTGAACCGGTATCGAATGGAGGTACTATAGAAGTTTTTGGTTCAAACATCAGCGAGTTTATCACATTTGCTGATACGCTGTGGGGCTTTGATTATTATGGTGCAGAGCATTCAACGGTAATCGGTCCGGCTCAGAATTGGGAAACAGCCTATTGGCACCTTGACTCTTTAGAAGACCCTACAGCAGATTCAACTCGATTACAAATACACGGAATTGATTGGTATGGAACCAAAACCACACTGATTGATACCATTATGAATCCGCATGATTCGATTGTCAACTTGAATAACTTGATAGATGCTGTAGATTACCCATACTTGCAGTTGTCTGCTCAAAAATGGGATGAAACTGGTTTTACACCTGCTCAGTTGGATTCTTGGCATGTCTTATATCAAGATGTTCCTGAAGCAGCTCTAGATGGTTCTGCAGGCGTATATATGCTTCCAGGAGACACCTTGTATGAAGGAGAGCAATTTGCAGTGGCGTTTGATATTGATAATATTTCAGACTTGCCAATGGACTCACTTTTGGTAAATTACTGGATTGAGGATGCTGAGCACAATATTGTACCTATTTCATATCCAAGACAAGATTCCTTGAAGGTAGGAGAAACAATCACGGATACTATTTTTATTCAGACTGAATATCTTGATTACTTGAACAGTATATGGGTAGAGGTGAATCCTTACGTTACAGCTGCAGAAAAAGATCAAATTGAAAAGTATCATTTCAACAACAAAGGTCAGATTCCGTTCTATGTGAATTCTGATGATGAGAATCCAATTTTAGATGTCACCTTCAATGGCCAACATATATTGAATGGGGATATCATTAATCCGTCATCTGAAATTATAATCACACTAAAAGATGATAATCCTTATTTGGTTATGGATAGTGAAGATGATACAGCTTCTTTTGGGATTTATCTCACATCACCAGATGGCATTCAAAAACGACTCGATTTTAGGAATTCATTGGGAGAACCATTGATGGAATGGGTTCCAGCTGATGCTTCGAATCGTAAGTTTAAAATTATAACCAATCAGTATTTTGAGCAAAACGGTACCTATAGACTCTTAGTTCAAGGAACAGATAAAAGCGGAAACCTTTCGGGTGATTTTGAATACGATATTGAATTTGAAGTGGATCACAACTCGTCCATTACGAATTTGATGAATTATCCAAATCCATTTACAACTTCTACACGTTTCGTCTTTACGTTAACTGGAGCAGAAATTCCGGATGAATTTACTATTCAAATCATGAATGTCTCTGGAACAGTTGTTAGAGAAATAACAAGAGATGAGTTAGGAGATATTCATATCGGGCGAAATATTACTGATTTTGAATGGGACGGTACAGACGAGTATGGCGACAAGCTTGCACGTGGAGTCTACCTGTATAGAGTTATCGTAAAAATGAATGGAGAAGAGATTGATCACAGAGCTTCAGGAGCAGATCAATATTTTACGAAGTCCTTTGGTAAAATGTATTTGCTCTAATCACCATTTATTCGTCAATCGTTTTAAGTATGATTACGTTGGCTAGGTTTTAGCGTATGACCTCTTGATTTATAGGTGATTAATGATTTCTTTTTGAACTTTCCGCTTATATGTTCAGCACATCCGTTCATGGAAAATATGCGAAAATTACTGATTGACATCTTGTTAAGGCAACCACCTTTTATTATATTCGTTTGATAAATTGTTAACAGCAGTTTAAGTCTGTATTAATAATTTTAACAAAACCTCAAAACCCGCTAAATGAAAAGGATTAGTATTGCTGTCTTTCTTGTTTTTATTGGATATCATTCTTTTGCGCAAGAGAATATAAATCCATCTGATTTACCTCAAGTTTTTGAAAAAGATACTCCTGAAGCTGAAATAGCTCGATTATCAGAACGAAAAGAAAAATTAGCTTATCGTTTGAGTCTCCTTTCAACTGATGCAGTTGAAAACGCAACAGAAATTGCCAGAATTCAAGATTTAATTGCACACATTGACCGCAAAATTGAGTCTCAACAAAAGGTGCTGAAATCAGTTGATTATGCTGAGAAAAATGGCCTTGTTAAAAAAGATGGTATGACTGCTGAACAATATGAGCAAATCAAATTGAAGCATAAACAAAATTCCAATTCAACGAATGGTCAGATTAAAACGACTTTGACACGTTATGAATTAGAGAAACTTCCAAAAGATCGTCAAGAAAAGATCTTGTCTATGCCTGAACGTTATACTATTATCGACTAACCATGAAAAAAGCATTGTTTTACGCCGTATTTATGCTGACTTCATTGGCAAGTTCAGCTCAATGTGCATTTGATAACACATTTATTTTAGATGCTACGCCGCCTGCATGTCCAGGAACTTTCACTGTGGGATGTATGAATGGGGGAGAATATGTTACTGTCAACGTAATTGCAGGTAACACCTACACATTCACAACCTGTGGCGGAACTACTGATGATACACAGCTTACATTATACGATCAGTTTGGATTAGTAGCCTACGATTTTAATGATGATGATTGTGGTTTACAATCTACCATTACTTGGGTGGCTCCCGCAACTGAAACAGTGAATGTATTGTTAGATGAGTTTCCTTGTACCAACTCGGGAACATGTATTGATTTAGAAGTTTCGTGTACACCACCTGTTCAATCAGGTAATGGATGTAACACAGATATTACGATATGTACGCCAGGAACAGCTGGACCTTTTGGTTTCAACACTCCAGGACCTCCAGTAAGTACTTGTCTTGATTTTTTCGGTCCTGACTATGCGTATATTGTATTATACATTACTCAAAGTGGTCCACTTGAAATTTTAATTGATGGAGATGCAACGACTGGATTTATGGATGTTGCAATTTTTGATATTCCACCTAATGAAGATCCATGTACAGCTATTCAAAATCCGGCAAACGAGTTAGGTTGTAACTATGCAACAGGATCAGACGGTTGTAACCAATTTGGTAATTCGTTCCCATGTGGTTCTACCGCACCTTCTCCAAACGTAAATGCTGGAGATGTCATCTTTATTGTAGTTGAAAATTGGAGTGGAACGTCCACTAACTTTACGTTGGATTTGGCTCCGCCTCCTGCTGCTCAGACAGGTCCGCCAGATCCTACTATTAATCCAGCTGGACCATTTTGTGATACAGATGCGCCTACCCAAATTACAGCTGTAAATATGGGAGGAGACTGGACAGGAACAGGAATATCATTGGATGGTATTTTCGATCCTGCTGCTGCTGGTGTTGGAACATTTAATATTGATTATTCAATTGGTGCGCCACCTTGTCAAGCAGCCTCTTCAACAACCATTGATGTGATTAACTGTGCTACATGTCTCATCACAAACATGTCTGCAAACATTGGAGCTTGTGATGCCTTAACCGGAACCTACGAAACAACTGGAACAGTTGAGTTCACAACGCCGCCTGCGGCTGGTCAGCTCATCATAGAAGATTGCAACGGCAATCAAGATGTTTACAACGCACCATTTACGAGTCCGATCAACTACACCATCACAGGTCAATCACCAGATGGGGCAGCTTGTGATGTCACGGCCTATTTCACAGATGATTTGGCGTGTACGCAAACCATTGCTTATGTGGCACCCACTTGCCCTTGTAACATTGATGTATTCAATGCAACGATTGGATTGTGTGATCAAAACACCAACACCTACATGATGTCAGGAGATGTTGAATTTACTTCTCCACCAGCAGGAGGTACTTTGGTAATAGAGGTAGATAATGGAACTACCGTATACGATACCATCATCAACCCACCTTATGTATCACCTCAAACATGGAGTATCTCAGGAATACCTTCAGATGGAGCTGCAAGTACGGTAACGGTATACTTTTCAAATGATGTAGGATGTACGAACTCTATTTTGTACAACGCACCAACAGACTGCTCATGTAACGCAGATTTAGGAACGTTCTCAACAAACGTAACCGGAGATTCACCGAACAATGATGTACTTTGTTTTGGAGATGTAATAGACATTACATCAAATGGCGACTGGACAGGTCCGGGAGAGATGTTCAACCCACCAGGACCACCATACACCCCAGGAGTATCTTGGTTGATGTATAGTTGCCCTCCAACGGTAGCACTTACGCCAGACCCATTACAAGACGTGCCAGATGACCCATGTTTTATCGGTCTAATCTCAGACACAGATATGAATGATGTGAATGATTTAGGATGGATTAACGCTTTCCCTCCAGGAACCTTCACTGACAATATTATTTACTGGGTACCTATTACCATGTACAGCCAGTCAAATGGAACCTATAGTTATGTAAATGGAACCTTACCATGCTATGAACTAGGAGCACCATTCCCGGTACAATATCTACCAGAATTTACCTTCACAGATGTTGAAGATTGTTTAGCGGGTACAGCAACAGTTACCGTTAACGGAGGGTTACCAGCGATAGATGGCTCTAACTTTACAGCCTCTAACCTGCTTCCGGCAACAGCTAGCTTTGGGAACACTACAGCAACAGATGGCGGAACCATTACTATTAATGGACTGCAAGGAGGAGACATGTGGTCATTTACTGTAGATGATGGAAATGGTTGTCCTTACACCGTTTCAGGCGGACCATTCCCTCCACTTGAAGATCCAGGATTTTCTTACACAGGAGGTGTTTGGTGTACCAATGATCCTAACCAAAACCCAACGATAACAGGAGTAGCAGGAGGAACCTTTACGGTAACACCAGCAGGTCTTTCAATCAATGCAGGTAGTGGACAAATCAATACTGGAGCGAGTACACCAGGAACTTATGATGTGACCTATACTACACCAGGAGCATGTTTTGATGACTCAACCGTAACCGTAGTTATCAATCCTGTACCAACAGTAGATCCGGTAGCAGATCAAACCATTTGTGAAGGAACAGACTTTACAGCAGTAACTTTTACAGGAACAGCAGGAGCCACTTTTGATTGGACCAATGCCAATACCAACATAGGACTTGGAGCAGCAGGTACAGGAGATATTGCAGCCTTTACTGGAGCAAGTGGCGGCGGACAAGAAGTATCCAATTTGACAGTGACTCCAACTCTTAACGGATGTGTAGGAAACTCAGAAAACTGGTTATTTACTGTAAACCCACAAGAAAATGCAGGATGGAACTATCCACAAACCGCATGGTGTACATCAGAAGCACCAGCTGTAGCTAACATTACCGGAACCACAGGTGGAACCTTTAGTGCAACTCCAGCAGGTTTGACATTAGATGCCAACACCGGACAAGTAACACCGGCAACATCCACACCAGGTACTTATGATGTGACCTACACCACAGCAGGAATTTGTTTTGATGATTCTACCATTACCATCAACATTGCATCTACACCATCAGTAGATCCAATAGCTGATCAAACCATATGTGAGGGAACAGACTTTGCATTGATTGATTTTACAGGAAGCGCAGGAAGTGTATTTGACTGGGTAAATGACAACACTAATATTGGTTTAGCAGCAGCAGGTACAGATGATATTGCTGCCTTTACTGGAACCACAACAGGTGTACAAGAAGTAGCTAACATTACCGTAACTCCATCTGCAGGTTCATGTGTAGGAACAGCAGAAAGCTTTGTGCTTACTGTAAATACACAAGATGATGCTTCATTTACTTATCCAGCAGCAGGATGGTGTACGTCAGATGTGGTACAAAACGCGAATGTTACCGGAACCGCAGGAGGAACATTTACTGCAACACCAGCAGGCTTAACTTTAGCCGCTGCGACAGGAGATATTACTCCGAGCTCATCCACACCAGGTACCTATGATGTGACCTACACCACAGCAGGTGTATGTCCTGATAACCAAACCGTAACTATTGATATTTATGCAGTACCAGTTGCTGACCCTGTAGCAGATCAAACACTTTGTGTGGGAGACAATACAGCAGCAGTCAACTTTACTTCAGCTACTGCAGGAACAACATTTGATTGGGCCAATAACAACACCAATGTTGGATTAGCCGCAGCAGGTACTGGAGACATTGCCAGCTTTGTAGCAGCAACAACAGGTGGAACAGAAGTAGCTACAGTAACCGTTACTCCTAGTACCGTAAACTGTGTAGGAACAGACATCACTTTTGATATTACAGTAAATGATTTAGATGATGCATCCTTCAACTATCCAAACGGATTAACGTATTGTCAAACAGGAACAGATCCAACAGCCAACGTAACCGGCTTAGCTGGAGGAACCTTCTCTTATGTTGTTAGTTCAGGTGGGCCAAACTTAGTATTGGATGCCAATACTGGAGCTATAGACTTAGACCTATCAGATTTAGGAGCCTATGACATTACTTATAATACAGCAACAGCAGGTGGTTCATTGTGTCCACAAACAACAACGGTGACACTTACCATTACTGATGCACCTGCAGCAGACTTTACTCTAGATATTTACTGTGCAAATGATGCTGATCCGGTACCCACTTTCTTTAATGGAGGTTCAGCAGGGGCATTTACCGCTGCGCCGGCCGGACTTGTAATCAATGCTAATACCGGTGAAGTAGATTTAGATGCGAGTACACCAGGAACATATACAGTGACCAATGATGTAAACATTGCAGGTTGTGCTTTGGCTTCATACAATGATGACATCACCATTAATGAATTACCAAATGCAAGTATTTCAGGAGGAGGAACCGTATGTCCATCAGATCCATTACCAGATGTAAGCATTGACTTTACATCAGGAGCAGCGAACTGGAACATTACATACACTGTAGATGGCACACCAACTACACAAAACGGTGTAGGAACACCATTTACCATCACAAATGCAGCAGTAGGTACTTATGATTTAGTAAGTGTAACAGATGCTAACGGATGTACCAATACAGCAGCAGGTCAAGTAATTGTTGATCAACTAGCCAGTCCTGTTTTAGATCCACTTGTGAATCAATACGTATGTGAAGGCAATGACTTGATGATTCAAGACTTTGTGGTCAACCCTGCCAATGCTAACCTAGATTGGACATCAACAACAGATGTAGGATTTGGTTTATCAGGCGCAGGACAGATTGGTAACTTTACCGGTGTGAACGGCACAGGAGTGAGTGTTCAAACAACAGTGGCTGTAACACCAACTTCAGTTGAAGGATGTGTTGGAGCGACAGAGAACTTTATTGTTCAAGTGAACCCACTGCCAACCATTTCATTTACAGGCGGACCATTAGTTGGTTGTGAACCATTAGAAGTCACTTTTGAAAACACCACAACACCAAACAGTCAAATTTGTGTATGGGACTTTGGAGATGGAAATGTAGTAGCAGGTTGTGGTCAAGTGACTAACATTTACAATGCAGGAACTTATGATGTAACCCTGACTGTAACAACAACTGAAGGATGTACATCAACAGACACCTACAATTCATACGTAGATGTTTCACCGCAACCATTTGCTTCATTCTCTTATTCACCACAGGAAATTACAGTTGAAGATCCGGTAGTAGAATTTACCAACCAATCTATCAATGCTGATACCTATAATTGGGACTTTGGAGATAACTCAACCAACTCAAGTGTTGAAAATCCAATTCACCTGTTCCCTGGTGAACCAGAAAATTACACCGTGACCTTGTGGGCTTATAACAATGGAGGAATGTGTTATGACTCTGCCATTGTTGTGATTCCGATCAAAGATGTATTGATTTATTATGTACCTAACATTTTTACGCCTGATGGTGACGATTACAATGAAACATTCCAGCCGATATTCACATCAGGACTAGATATTTACGAGTATCACCTGACCATCTTTAACCGTTGGGGTGAAATCATCTTTGAATCATACAATCATGAAAAAGGATGGAACGGACATTACGGTGATGGTGGACTCGTGCAAGATGGTGTTTATGTCTGGCAAATTGAGTTTGGTGAAACCATGTCTGACAAACAGCATACTATCAGAGGTCATGTGACCGTGTTGAAGTAGAATTTACTGATCAAAAATTCACTCTTTAAAACGATTAAGCAATCATTTTTCACAAATCGCAGCCAACTAAAAGATTAATTAAACGTTTAGTAGATATTAACATTCATCTTGCTTAACTTTGCAGCAGATTTATGAGACAGCTACTAATATTTTGTTCTCTTTTTCCTTTAATCAACTGGGGGCAGTGTACTATTGAAATGGTAGACCCCGTGACTCCGCCTACAATATCTTGCGGGGAGTCAATTGACTTAGAGGTGTTAGGTTACATCACAGGTCCAGGATTAACAGAAGATTTCAATGGAGGAGGATTAGCTCCAGGTTGGACGAGTTCTCAACCAGGAACTTTCGCCAATCCTTGCGGTCCTACTTTGGATGGCACACCGGCAATGTGGTTTGGTAATGTACCAACCCCAAGAAATGTAACTACTCCAGGTTTTGATGTTTCATGCGGAGGACAACTTTGTTTTGACATGGACATGGGGTCAGATGATGTCTCTTCAATTAATGATTGTGAAGAACCTGATCAACCAGATGAAGGAATTCATGTACAATTTTCAGTTGATGGTGGAGCAACATGGACAGACATGGAATACTATCAGCCAACAACTAACGGAACAGGTCCATATTTTACTTGGGCAAATTACTGCATTGATATTCCAGCCGCGGCTTACTCTTTAAACACCATGTTCAGATGGGAGCAGACGAGTTCAAGTGGAGCAATTTACGATCACTGGGGAATTGACAACTTCCAACTCTTCCCTAACCCATGCGGAGCTGGTTACTACTATTTGTGGAACAATCAGCCCGGAGACCAAGATACTACGGTGGGTCCATACACCTCAACCAAATATCTCGTTGAGTATACCAACGGTATTGACGACACCTGCAGCATCAATATACCTTTAACTGTTGAGCCTTTCAACGTAGACGTTAATGCCAACACCACAACTATCAATTGTGGCGACTGCGCAACTGCTAATGTTGCGCTTGTGCCAATGCCTACAATTCCGGGAGCGAGCTATACTATTTCATGGACACCTGCAAATATTGTTAGTAGCACATCTTCAATATCCACAAATGCCTGTCCTCCAGGTGACCAGATGTTGACAGCAACTGTGACTGAAGGGAATTCAGGGTGTTGGGGAGCTGATTCAATTTTTATCACTGTCAATCCACTAGACCCTGCTTTTAGCTATCCAATCACCTCATTTTGTAACGACAATGCCACGGTAACTCCAACTATTACAGGTGACCCAGGAGGATTGTTTTCTGCCAACTCTCCAGATATAGCTTTAGATCCTAACACCGGTGATATCGACCCGATAAACTCATTACCTGGTGTTTATGACATCACCTACACTCCACATCCAAACTGTATTGACAACAGTACAGTTAGTATAGAAATCTTCCCATTACCTGCCGTTGACGCGGGTACAGACCTGACTTTATGCCCTGGAGATGACGCCGTATTGAATGGGTCAGGTGCTACAACTTATGTTTGGGATAATGGAGTGACTGATGGGCAAACATTTAGTCCGACAACAACACAGACTTATACTGTAATTGGAACCGACAACAATGGATGTGAAAGCACAGATGACGTGATTGTGAATGTTTTACCTTCAGATGACCCTAGCTTTAGTTATGTAGCTGGATTAGATTATTGTATGGATGACAACAATCCTGTTACAGATATTACTGGTCTTGCCGGAGGATTGTTTAGTTATACACCATTAAATGGATCAACAACCATTGACCTAAATTCAACTACCGGAGAAATTAACTTAGGGACTTCCAATGTGGGAACTTATGAAATAATGTATAACACCACTGTTTTGAACTTATGTCCTGATTCATCTACCCTTGTCATTGAGTTGCACGCAAACCCTGATGCTACATTCACAGCTAATGCTTTTACAGGATGTGCTCCTCAGCAAATTATCTTCAACACAACAAACACTTCAATGACTGATCAATGCGTATGGGACTTCAGCAATGGTGCTTCAAGTTTTGATTGTGATTATGCCCCTGCTAACTTTGATGCTGGCGTTTATGACATTACAGTTACCGTTACTTCAGAGATAGGCTGTCAATCCACACTCACCTACAACGATTACATTGACATTACGGCTGTTCCAGTAGCAGAATTCTCACCTTCCCTTTCAGTCACAAACATTGAGTTTACTGAAATCTCATTCAACAATTATTCATCCAATGCGTCTACTTATTATTGGACCTTTGGAGAGGCTGGCACAAGCTCTACAGAGATTGACCCGGTATATATTTATCCTGAAACTCCAGAACAATACATTGTCACTTTACTAGCATATTCTGATAATGGACTGTGTGCGGATTCTACGCAAAAGACAATTCGTATTAATGATATTCTCACCTACTACGTTCCAAATACATTCACTCCAAATGGTGATGCCTTCAACAATGAATTCAAACCTGTCTTTACGAGTGGCTTTGATTATTGGAATTTCCATATGACTTTGTTCAATAGATATGGAGAAATAATATTTGAATCATTCAACTCAGATCAAGGTTGGGACGGAACTTATGGCGGAAAGATTGTACCAGAAGGTGTTTACATCTGGCAAATAGAGTTCGGTGAAGAACTGAATGATAAGATTCACGGCATCAGAGGACATGTCACCGTATTAAAATAAAAAAAGGCCAACATTGAGTTGGCCTTTTTTTATTACTTTAATTTATTAGCAGCATCCACCACCGTTGTAATGAAAGTTGGATTCAGAAATATAAATGTCATCTCGGCCCAAAGCTGCTAATTGACCAGCAGTTTTATCACAGACTGCCAAAGGTTGATTAACGAGCAAAGTATGACCTTTTCCATCATCAAACAATTCATCTTCTCCATAATAAATTGCAGTTTTACCTGTGAATACACATGGACCATCTGCAGGCATTGGATCTTTAATCGCTGCCACTTCAACTGACTCTATGAAGATGAGTTCTTTTGTGTTGTAATGTTGAGGGGATAATACTCTGTATGCTCTCTTAGCTCTAACTTCAATAGTAGCGAATCCTGCGTCAGTTATCGCTTTGATGTAATCTTTCAATGGTATTGCTCCACTAAGGCAAGCTGCTCTAAGCTTATCGTCATTTCTTAATTCATCTGACATTTCTTGTTCACATGTCGGATCAGACATTACAAGTCTTCCTCCAGGCTTCAATACACGAAATGTCTCAGAAAGCGCCTTTTTTAAATCATCCAGTTTGAAAATATTGAACACGCAGTTTTGAGCTGCAACATCAATTGTTTCATCTTCAATCGGCAAATTAAGCGCATCACCTTTTCGTAAATCAACGAACTCAGATTTGAACCATGGATTCAATTTTTCAGCCTCCACGAAGTTCTTTCTGCTTGCGTCTAACATCTCGTCAAGGACATCTACTCCAATAACACCTCCTTTATTTCTATTGAAATAGGCAAATTGAAGTAACTCCATACCTCCACCAACTCCTACATACAAAATTTTCGGGTCGTTGGACAAGTCAGATGGATTAACTGTAGAACCACATCCGTAGTTCATTTCTTGCATAATTACTGGAATATCCAGTCCTGGAAGTTGCCAGATCGGATTAGTTGTGCAACACAAACCTACATCTGGTGTTTCTGCGGCTGCTTTATACAAATCATTTGTTGCGTCAAGATAGCTCATAGTATTCTTTAAATTTATGTGAGACAGAAGATGCTTTTAAATCTTCTATGGTATCTATATCGTTAAGTGTTGCGAGAGTGCTGCAAGAAATTCCCTTGCTATCGAGTTCACTCAAAGTAATGTTCAACAGTTGGTCGGTACTCCATGGTTTGTTTTCAAATACACAATCTACCATTTTTCGCATTCCTATTAAATAGTATCCTCCATCTTCTGATGGTCCAAAAACAGTTTCAGTAGTTGCTAATGCCTCTAAACCCTCATTCATGATATCAGCATTTAAATCAGGGAGATCTGAACCTACACCGATAATTTTATTATATCCTAAATCAAAACCGTGCTGAAATGCATTTTGCATCCTTTTTCCTAGATTTTCACCTTGCTGAACAAACTTTTGTTTTCCGGGCCATTTAGACTCAATCACCTGATCAGAGAAGTAGACATGAATATCAACATCCTCAAGACGGTCTGTTTCATTTTCTGTAATGTCTACCAATTCTTTGTACACCTCAAAAGCTCCAACATCTCCAATTGTTTTTGCCAGTCTGGTTTTAACCTTACCCATTAATATGTTCTTCACGAACACAATTAAAAGTTGCTTCTTCTCTCCCATTATACGATTGCTCCTTGACAACTTGATCCTTCACCAGCAGTACATCCGTAACAGTGATTGTTGAGAATAATATTGCGTCCTTCAAGCTCTGCTTCATTGAAATCTTTGATATTTCTTGAAGCTTTGACCGCTACAGGCAATTTGAGCATTTGATTAAAATCACAATCATATAGGTCACCGTTCCAGTCTACCGAAATTGTATTTCGGCACATTACTCCTGCAGCTGCTTTAGCATTAAAGCTATTAGCCAACAACATCATATAATCATCATATCGCTCAGATGATAATAGAAACTCAAGGTATCTTGCTATTGGTAAATTTGTGATGGTGTATAACGAATTAAAATCTATGTCAAACTTCTCTTTAAGTTCTCTTTTATAATCTGCTTGAAGCGCCTCTTGATTTGGTGCTACTGAAGGACCACCCGGGTTAAATACTAGGTGCAAATTCAATCCTTCTTCTCTACCGTAACCCAATTCATTCAATATGTTTAAGGCTTTGATGGATTTATTAAAAACACCATCTCCCCTTTGCTTATCAGTATTTTCTTCTGTGTAACATGGCAAAGAAGAGACCACTGTTACTTGATGTTTTTTGAAGAACTCAGGATAAGATTTAAATTTCCCTTCTACTAAAATTGTAAGATTAGAACGCACTATAACTTCTACATCCAGTTTGGTTAACTCTTCAACAAACCATTGAAAATGAGGGTTCATCTCCGGCGCTCCTCCCGTTAAATCAACAGTCTTTACTTGTGATGATTTTACGACATTCAGACATTGCTCCAAAATTTCCTTGGGCATAATCTCTTTTCTATACGGTGAGGCATCAACATGACAATGAACGCATTGTTGATTGCACATGTATCCTACATTGATTTGTAATATTTCAAGTTGAGTTGGTTTCAATGGGAACAATCCCACTTCTGCCATTTTTTCTGAGAATTTAGGAGCCCCCGTTTGACGAGCAGAAAGTACTTCGATTTGCTCAGAGGGATTGAGTTTTTTATTGACCATTTAATTGCCAGTTATATTCTAAATATTCAATTTTTGCATCAGCATTTACCGTCATTGGTCCATACTTGTTTAAGAATTTAATAATGGAATTATCTCCTTTAAAGTCATCTGCATACCATTCAAAAATTTTGGATATTTTGACTTTTTTAGCTGTAATTACATTGTGAGTTTTATTGGCTAAAAACTTTTTAGTGGCTGAAGTGAGCTGCGCACTCAACTTATCGGCTTCATAAGCTTCATTCAATAACTTGGGACAAGACTTGGCACCACAATTAATAGCAAAATGAATACGCGGATCACCCATTGTTCTTAGGACATTATCTTCGATTTGTGTTAAATCATAACGTTGAGGCCCAATTAACACCATTCTAAAATGCCAGATGTCTTTTCCTGAAAACTTCGCATCTTTTGGAGATTTAACTGGATATTTTGCCAATAAAAATTTAATCATATAAGCATTGTAAGCATTGATGTAGAACGCTTTCTTTTCGTTCTTTGACCAGTCACCTTGTGGCGCCTTAGTTTTCAACTCAATTAAATACTCATCCAATCGCTCCATATCATCTTTGAACCCCTTATAATCGACATTCCCTGAAGAAGAGACATGTTCTTTCAATAATTCAGTCCAAAGACTGTGGTCTGCTCTTTCGGTTGCAGTTGAGTTGAAGGCCATTCCGAAGGCAAATAATAGAACAACTATTTTTTTCATTTTTCTTGTATTAAAAGGTAAGTCGATTAAGTATTCAATAACTTACATGATTTATTTTTTAGTAAGATAACAAATTTTGGTCCAAAGTGGATTAACCGAAATAATGAATTCCATTAGGCGTTACACATGCATGAATCTTGATATCATTTTCATGGACATCTTCAATTTTTTCAATTGGATCATAAAAGCACACACCTATAAATTGGCAATCTGGTCGACACTTTTGTAAAAAGTTGTCATAAAACCCTTTTCCGTAACCAACTCGATACCCATTTTTGTCAGCTATGACCATGGGAACGATTACAAGATCAATCTCCTTTTCGTCAACTTGCTCACCATAAGTGGGCTCTGGAATCCCCCAATCAGTAGTTTCAATTTGCTCTTCTGATTCGTAGATCACGTGTTCTAACTGACCGTTCTCCCTTACCACTGGCAAAACAATTGAGCGTGCTCCAGCATTGAAGTAATACGAAGTTTTCACTTCTGCAAAACTCTGAATACTCATGAAAACAGAAACTATTTTATCTTTTAGCGAAAATTCTTGAATCAAGTGTTTTGCAATGCGCGCTGAGTAGTCATTTCTGACTTCAATCTTCAATTCTCTTCGTTCTTTTAAAAAATGTTTTCTCGCTTCTGATTTTATCATGCATTGAAATTGCAAACATTTTTTGACTTATCAAATGAATCCAAGTATTAAAGCCACTCCGAAAAGAATCATAGCGGTAGAAACCAACCAATTGATTAATTTCATCTTCATTTTCTTCAGGAACATTTTTCCGCTAATTGCTCCTAAGAGAGCAGCAGATAGCGCTACCAAAATGTAGATCCACCCATCTCCCAATTGTTCAAAATTAAATTGACTCAAATAAATAGGAGTTCTGACCAGATCAACCGCTAATGCAACAATTATTCCAGTAGCTATAAATACTTCTTTCTTGAGTTGGTATTTGATTAAAAATGCCGATCTCAAAGCTCCTTGATGACCTGAAAGTCCTCCAAAAAAACCACTAATTAATCCACCCATCCAAAGTTTTTGTTTAGAAAAAGCTATGCTCCATGAAGGCACAATTTCAATCAAGGCGAAGATGATAAGGATAATTCCAAAAACCAGATTAAACAAATCAATTTCAAAGGTCTTGCCCATGAAACTGTATTCAGTCAATTCAACCGTTGTAATAAAAGTTGATAAATAGGCTCCTAAAAACGCAGCAGGAATTGCAGCTAGTGCAAATGGTAATGCAATTTTCCAATCCACTTCTCTTTTCATCATTAAAAACTTGAAAACATTATTGAGAAAATGAACGATTGCTGTGCAAGCCATGGCGACAATAGGATCTTTAAAAAGCAACAGAAAAACTGGAGTTAACAAAGTACCTAACCCAAAGCCGCAATAAAAAGTGAGCCAACTAGCTCCAAACCCAACTAGTATGAGTAGCAGGATTTCCATGTTTACATTCCCGGAATGATTCCTTTAGCAGATTGAGCCATTTCCATTTCCTTTGTACGGTTAGCCTGGTCTAACGCCTTATTTGAAGCTAAAATAATATAGTCTATCAAAGCTTCTTGGTCTAAGTTTTCAGAACATTGAATGTTCTTCACTACCCCATTACCATCTACATCAACTTTCACCGGACCAGATTCTCCAGAAATAGTGATGTTAGACAATCTTGCTTTTGCCTCCTCTACTTGCTCTTGCATTTGCTGCAATTTCTTCATCATTCCGTTTCCAAACATACTTTTGTTTTTTCTTTAAAAATTGAACTCAAAATTACACAAGATAAACTGATGCAACACCTATATTTGCTCAAAATTTTAAATATGCGTGAAATAATAGAAAAAGCTTGGGACAACAGAGACTTATTATCCGATTCAGCTACGATTGAGGCAATTAATGAAGTAATTGCAAAAATTGATGCTGGAGAATTAAGAGTTGCTGAACCTTTAAATGATGGTGGATGGCAAGTCAACGAATGGGTAAAAAAAGCTGTTGTCATGTATTTTCCTATTCGTAAAATGGAAACTATTGAGGTGGGGCCATTTGAATTTCACGATAAAATGGCGCTCAAAACAAACTACAAGGAAAAAGGAATTAGAGTTGTTCCTCACGCCGTTGCTCGTTATGGAGCGTATATTTCTAAAGGAGTGATCATGATGCCTTCTTATGTAAACATTGGAGCATATGTAGATGAAGGAACTATGGTAGACACCTGGGCAACAGTTGGTTCTTGCGCCCAAATTGGTAAAAATGTTCACTTGAGTGGAGGTGTCGGAATCGGAGGTGTTCTAGAACCCTTGCAAGCTGCACCAGTAATCATTGAAGACAATGCTTTTATTGGATCAAGATGTATTGTTGTTGAGGGAGTTCGAGTTGGTAAAGAAGCTGTTTTAGGTGCTAATGTTGTTCTTACGCAATCCACTAAAATCATTGATGTTACTGGGTCAGAACCAAAAGAGATGAAAGGATATGTTCCTGAACGTAGCGTTGTCATTCCTGGATCATATACAAAGGATTTTCCGGCAGGTCAATACCAAGTGCCTTGTGCTTTAATTATTGGCCAAAGAAAAGAATCTACCGATAAGAAGACTTCTTTGAATGATGCTTTAAGAGAGAATGATGTAGCGGTCTAACTAATTGTGAATTAATAATTAGTAATTATGAGTTATCAATTATTAATTGAGGTTTATGAGTAAGCCAAATCCAGTGGTGGATAAGAGTTTTGAATTTGCAATTTTAGTTGTCAATATCTGCAAATCTATTAATCAAGATCAAAGAGAGTATGTGCTTTCAAAACAATTATTGAGAAGCGGTACTGCAATCGGGGCATTAATTAGAGAAAGTCAAAATGGAGAATCGCGGAAAGATTTTATTCATAAGCTCAGTATCGCTCAAAAAGAATGTGATGAATCTCTTTATTGGCTAGATCTCCTTTTTGAAACTGATTATTTATCTCAATCTGAGTATTTAGAATTAAAGACGAAGTGTACTGAGTTATTGAAGCTTGTGAAAAGTATAATCATTTCAACCAGAAACAATTCATAATTCAGCATTCATAATTCAGCAATAATTACGCTTCCTCAGCTAAGCATTGCTCATCAGGTCGAGCACCGCAAAAGCTGCAAGTTTCGCTGTCCCCATTGATCAATGGATTATTAGAAGCGCAAGTACCTTCAAACTTACCATCTTTTTTTGCCCAAATTTTAATGGCAATTCCGGCAAAGCCCAATCCTAGTAACAAGATGCTCAATAATGCTAACTTCATAAACCGTGGTTTTATACAAAATTAGACAAACTTTATTGTATTTCCTTACAATTTTAGCGCAAAAAAAATCCCCACTTATTGAGCAGGGATTTAGTAATAATTGTCAGTTCTATTAATTCTTTGGCATATCTTTCATATTAACTCCAAAGCCAATAATGAACCCTATAGAAGTTAGTGCCATCACTAAAATCAATATTGTGTTGCTTGCCTGCGGTTGATTGAAACTACTCAAAAGAAGTAATAACGACCAAAGACCCGTTACAATAGCGTACATGATAAAAGCGCCTTTTTTCCCTTTTAACATTCTCACAGCAGCAATAAGTCCAAGGACATGGAAAACTATCATTATTAGAAATCCGACAAGGAATGCCCCCATCATTTCACCAATAATTCGACCTCCAAAACCTCCTCCAAATGAATTGGCCATCATCATCATCCATAACATGGCAATTAACATCATTAAACACCACAAAGAATTACCTACAATACTCAAGATTGCTAATGTTTTTACTGTTTGCGGAGCTTCTGTGATTGTTCTCTCTTCAGAGATATCCACTAATTCATCATCAAATTCATCCATTTTTATTCTTTTTTAATTGAAAAAAAAAGGGGCTAAAGCCCCTAATTAGAATACTAATTCTTTAGTTTACTTCAAATGCTTTGCATTAAGCCAATACATCACTAAGAAAGCAATTGGGAAAATTGACATCAAAATCATGAATTGTCCAATGAAGTTAGCTACGAATGGAGGTAAAACAGCATAGACTAAAATTAATGGTAATAAAAAAGCCAAAACTTCACCTGCTGTGTAAATCAATAACCCTTGCTTCTTTAGATTCCACATTTCCCAAGCACCATAAGCAGTAGCAAAGTTGCAAAGCATGATTAAAAGTTGCGCCCACATTGGGTAAAACTTGCCATTGTCTCCAGTCCAAATCATGATAGCCCCTAAACCAGAACCAACCCATGTTAAAATACAAAGTACAGTTAAAAAAGTTGGTCTTTCAGTTGTTCCAGACCCAGCATTAGAGTCAATTATTTCATCAGTCATAATAAATTTATTTAATAGGTTTAACTCTCCAAAAGTAGCAGAATAAACTAAACGACAAAATTCTGAAACGTTTAAAATTGGATAAGTTTTCCACTGCCCTTGCCATTTATTGACAAATCAGAAGGAATACCTGTATAATACACATCTCCAGTACCTTCCAGCAACACATAGCTACTTGCTCCCTCTAAATTCAAGTATAAATCAGCAGTTGAACGTTGATAGGCAAAGATGGATGCTGCCTTAAAATTGGTGGCATCTGCAAAGCCATTGTTTTGGATTTTAATGATCGCTCTATCACTCTCTCCTGCCAACTGATAATCTGCTGCACCTCTTGACACATTGATTTCTATGTACTGATTATCAACGGTCAGTTTCAATGAGCCACCTCCGTTCCTCAAGTTGATATTCAAACTGTCAGATCGAAGAGTGTCCTGAAAAACTACGGAGTCTGATGCCTCAATGAAGAAGCTACGATAATATGGATAGTAAATGTTTACCTCAACAAACCGATCTCCTTTTCTCAAAAAATGACAAATATTGTGGTTTTCTATTCGAAGTTCTGTACCACTATATGCAAAATCTACCTGTTGAATCATGTTACTTCCGCCTATGACCTCCACCTTTCGTTCATCAGATTCATGAATGATATATTTAATGTGCGGTCCTAAACTAAAATGTGCTACTGAATCTAAAGCAACCGCAACGGTGTCTGTGTCACCTTTTGACTTCCAACACTTACGTTCTTCTGGCTTTTTACATCCAATCAACAACAACAATCCAATCAAACAGAACAATCTCTTACTCATGAGTATCCCTCCTTTCTGCACCTGATTTACCCTTCCACAGTCTATATCCCACTGAAAACTCAAGAAAATCAGCAATAGCATAATGTGCTTTTATAGCGACTCCAGCCACGAGCTTGTCTGTAAAATGATATCTGAATCCTAAGCGATCATAAACGTATCCCCAAGGATTGATTTGATTAATTGCATATACACCTATCCCCACCAAAAATTCGGCTTTGTAAAACTGCATTGATGCACCTGCATAAAAACCTAACTGAAAAGTCTCTCCCACCGTGTAAACAGAGGTGTCTTCAAAATGACGATTCGCATCATTGTACGTTAAATCCATACCAAGATCGAGCTTCCAGCGTTCTCCAATTCTTTTTGAATACAAGCCTTGCAAACCTATAATTGGTCTAAACACAGGATCAGAAAAAGAGGCCACATTTTGTTTCAATCCACCATTTAATACCAAATAAATCTCGTCTACCATTCGCTCATCATAGTTAGAAAACGCTTCTTTTTCACGGTTTGAAACATAAGGTATCCTTTGCTCAATGTTGTAACCCGTTTGAATAAATAGCGAGGGAACATTCAATCCTAAATTAGGTGGTTTCATAGAAGCGTTTGAGAAATGAGTAAACTCAATTCCACCTCCAATATTCCAGTGTTTAAAGTACTTCTGCCACCTCAACATCAAATTGACATAACCGTTTAAATGACTGCCAATGGCATTATTTTTTGGGTTTAATTGTGCATCATACTTTCGGCTCACCCATCCAACCCCAGTGTTCAACCTGAAGTCTAAAAACCCCAAACGATTATGTTGTATGATCGGAAATGCGGTATGAACGCTTATTGAATACCCTTGCCCCAAAACATTATGATTTCCAAAATCTTGATAACCCAATGAAAGACCGCGCATTGGGTTTTTGTAAATAGATGACCAACGAGTATTCGTGGCATCTTGCTGACTCAATTCTAATTCAAAAGCAAAAGGGTTTTTATCTGGAAGATGGGCCATGCTAGCTCGGTGAGCAATTAAAAGCCCCATTTTAGATTGGAGCGAGATTGTGCTCGGAACAAATTGTTGAAATCTCTGTCCAAAGAGAGAGAGTTGTAGCAACAATAATCCTAAAAAACCAATTAACTTCACCATTCGATAATTCTGACCGCCAAATTAAGAAAATGGAAGAAAAACTGAAGGCTTTCGAGCGTCTTTTAACCATTATGGACGATTTGAGAGCAAAATGTCCGTGGGATAAAAAGCAAACACTAGCGTCATTAAGACACCTCACAATTGAAGAAACTTATGAACTTTCAGATGCCATTATTGCTGGTGATTTGGAGGAACTCAAAGGCGAAATTGGTGACCTAATGCTACACATGGTTTTTTACAGTAAAATAGCAGATGAGCAAGGAGTTTTTGATGTAGCAGATGTTTTAAATGCCATTTGTGATAAGTTAGTTCACCGACATCCCCATATTTATGGAGATGTTGAAGCGGCAACTGAAGAAGAAGTGAAAGCGAATTGGGAAAAACTCAAGCTGAAAGAAGGAAAAAAATCAGTGCTTCAAGGAGTTCCTAAAAGTTTACCTGCACTCGTAAAAGCGACTCGAATACAAGACAAAGTGAAAGGAATCGGTTTTGAATGGGATAATCAAGAGCAAGTATGGGAGAAAGTGAAGGAAGAGATGGCAGAATTTCAAGCTGAAGTAAAAGCCGGCAATCAAGATAAGATGGAAGATGAGTTTGGTGATGTGCTTTTTTCAATGATCAATTATGCAAGATGGATAAAAGTAAATCCGGAAGACGCACTCGCACGCACCAACCAAAAATTCATCAAACGTTTTCAGTGGATGGAAAATCAAATTGCCGCGGATGGTAAATCTTTTGATGATATGAATTTAGAGGAGATGGATGTTTATTGGGAAGCTTCTAAAAAAGTGATGAAATGACCGGATTACAATCCTTCTTTATCATTGTTTGTGGTGGATTATTGATAGGACTTGTAGCAGGTCTTATATTGAGAAAACAGGGATATTCATTTGCCAGATACTTTGTTACCGGATTTCTAGCCGGAAGTGGTATTTTGGGCATAATCGTTAAAATAGTAAGGGACTATTTGTAAATTTGTTTTGATGGAAAAATTATTTGATGAATTTGATCAGGTCAGCTTAAATGACTGGATTCAAAAAATTGAGAAAGATCTAAAAGGTAAGTCTCTAGATGTATTAAAATCAAATCCTGAGCATGATTTGGAAGTGATAGCTTATCATCATGGTGATAGCAAAGTTAGCTACCAACCACTTTCAAAATCATCCGGCGACTGGACTATAAGAATTTCAACTGAAGGATTAACCAACAAGCAAATTTTGGACCATTTAAATGAAGGCGTGACAGGTCTTTCTTTTGAATATAATTCAGAATTTAATGAGAAAAGCAAGGGTGTTCTGTTTGAGCACATTTGGTCAGACATTCATTTTTCCAATCTAAAAAACACCATTGGAGCAAAGGTTCCAGAACAATCACGATTAAACTGCGACATTTTCTCAAAAGGAGCAGTAAACGGTACCTGGCCAGAACAAAAAGGAGATTTTGCGCAATTCGTAAAATCATTTCCATCACACAAAACAATTGGAATTAGAGCTGATTTATTTGGTGAGGCTGGAGCAACAACTGTTCAAGAATTAGGAATAGCTTGTGCCCTAGTGAATGAATACATTGAATTACTGAAGAACGACTTTAGTTTAGAAGAGATCAACCAAAAGTTAGTTGTTTACCTTTCTGTGAACGACAACTACTTTGTGAACATTTCAAAATTCAATGTGATTCGCAATTTAATAGCGGGTATCTTCAAAGCACATGATGAAAACCACAACTATCAAGAAATTGAATTAGTAGCAGTTACTTCACAACGGTATATGGCTCAAAATGATGCCAACACCAATTTATTGAGACAAACCACACAAGCCATGTCGGCGATTCTGGGAGGTTGTAATGCATTAACGGTGGCAGGGTTTCAAGAGGAACTGTACCAACGAATGGCTAAAAATATTTCATTGATTCTAAAAGAAGAATCATACTTAGATAAAGTAACTAACCCAACTGAGGGAAGTTATTTTTTACAAGAACTGAGTCATCAGATACTAGAAAAATCCTGGGCATGGTTCAAAGAAATTGAATCAGCTGGCGGATATTGTTCTGCTCTCGAACAAAACAGGATTCAAAATGCCATTGAAGAAAGTGCAAACAAATTGATTCAGCAAGTAAATGAAGGTAAACGCACATTTCTTGGCGTAAACAAATTTCAATCTACACTTGAAGATTGGAAAGATGTGCAGAAACAAAACACACACTCTGAGCGAGCATTCAAAGCAATTGCACTTCTGAAATTAGAAGAATGTTTCACTAATAATGTTGAAGCCTAATGAGAACAAAATTTGACCATATCAACATACACAACATTGAGGGTAAAGCAACCATCAATGAAAGTAGCTTTGAAACAGCTGAAAAAATTGAAGTAAAAAACAACTATCAGCTCCAAGATTTAGATGCCGCGCAGCATTTAAATTTTGTTTCAGGAATAGCGCCAAATTTACGTGGTCCCTACTCTACCATGTACACCATGCGACCATGGACCATCCGACAATACGCAGGTTTTTCAACAGCTGAAGAATCAAATGCTTTTTACAGAAGAAACTTGGCCGCTGGACAAAAAGGACTTTCTGTCGCTTTTGATTTAGCAACGCACAGAGGTTATGATTCTGACCACAAACGTGTCGTAGGTGACGTTGGAAAAGCTGGTGTAGCAATTGATTCGGTTGAAGACATGAAGATTTTATTTGACCAAATTCCGTTAGATAAAATGTCAGTGTCTATGACCATGAATGGTGCTGTTATTCCGATCATGGCCTTTTATATAGTTGCTGCAGAAGAGCAAGGGGTGGATAAATCTTTATTAGCTGGTACCATTCAAAATGACATTCTAAAAGAGTTCATGGTGCGTAATACATACATCTATCCACCAAAGCACTCCATGTCTATTATCGCAGACATCTTTAAGTATACTTCTCAAAACATGCCGAAATTCAATTCCATTTCGATTTCGGGATACCACATGCAAGAAGCGGGAGCAACGGCAGATCTTGAACTAGCCTACACCCTGTCTGACGGATTAGAATACATAAAAGCCGGAATAGCTTCTGGTATGCAAGTAGATGACTTTGCTCCGAGACTTTCTTTTTTCTGGGCCGTTGGAATGAATCATTTCATGGAGATTGCAAAAATGCGCGCGGCCAGAATGATTTGGGCAAAATTGGTGAAGCAATTCAATCCAACAAATCCCAAATCAATGGCATTGAGAACACATTGCCAAACCTCAGGATGGAGTTTAACTGAACAAGACCCATACAATAACGTAGCTAGAACTTGTATTGAAGCATTAGCTGCAGCTCTTGGCGGAACCCAATCTTTGCATACCAACGCTTTAGATGAAGCCATAGCCCTGCCGACAGATTTCTCAGCAAGAATTGCAAGAAACACACAAATCTACCTACAAGAAGAAACCGGAATCACTAAAGTTATTGATCCTTGGGCTGGTTCTTATTATGTGGAAAAATTGACTCATGATATCGCTCAAAAAGCTTGGGAACATATCAAAGAGATTGAATCATTAGGAGGAATGGCTGAAGCGATTGAGTCAGGTATTCCGAAAATGAGAATTGAAGAAGCAGCCGCTAGAAAACAAGCCAGAATTGACTCAGGAAAAGATATTATTGTTGGCGTTAATCGTTATCAACTTGAGAAAGAAGATGAACTAGAAATTCTAGAAGTTGACAATACAAAAGTGCGTAACTCTCAAATTGAACGATTAAATCAAATGAGAGCAGATCGAGATGAAAGTAAAACTCAAGCTGCTCTTGAAGCCTTGAAATCGGCTGCTTTTAAAGCCGCTCAAAATGAATCTCGCTCAGCAGAAGAGAACTTATTGGCACTAGCGGTAAACTGTGCCAGAGAAAGAGCTTCTCTAGGTGAAATTTCAGATGCGATGGAGGCTGCTTTTGGAAGATATCAGGCAACCATCCGCTCTATTTCAGGTGTTTACTCAGCAGAAGCTATGGAAGATAACGATTTTAAAATTGCAAAAGAGAAGGTGGAGAAATTCGCCCAACATGAGGGAAGAAGACCTAGAATAATGATTGCTAAAATGGGGCAAGATGGTCATGATAGAGGTGCAAAGGTGATATCAACCTCCTTTGCTGACATTGGGTTTGATGTAGATATCGGACCACTTTTTCAAACGCCAGAAGAAGCCGTCAAACAAGCTATTGAAAATGATGTGCATGTTTTAGGAGTGTCTTCTTTGGCGGCAGGACATAAAACATTAGTACCGGCGGTAATTGAAGAATTAAAGAAAAACGGAAGAGAAGATATCATGGTAGTTGCTGGCGGAGTAATTCCGGTGCAGGATTATGATTTCTTGTATAAGGCAGGCGTGCTCGGAATTTTCGGACCTGGAACCAAGATTTCCTTGGCTGCCAGCGAGATTCTTGACATCTTGCTTCAATTCTATGAAGAGTAGCTTTGTTAAATATTTCTTAATTTTGAGAAAATGTAACTTTCGGCACCAATTTTGAGTTTAACAGATTAAATTGATGCATAATTCGAACAATCGAAAAAAACAAACACAATGAAAAAATTAGCTTTACTTGTATTAATCGTTTCGGGATTCGCTGGAAAATCGTTTGCCCAGCCACCAACGTATGATGATTTAATCATCCTCTATGCTGATGGTAATTACGATAAACTTCTAAAAGTTGCTGAAAAGTACACCCAGAAAGATGATACAAAAAAAGACGCAATTCCTTTCTTATACTTAGCAAAGTGTAATTTTCAAATGTCAAAGGATCAAACTTGGTTAGAAAAATATCCTAAGGCCTTTAATGATGCTATTCGTTTTGCTGGAAACGTAATCAAGAAAGATAAAGAAGGTGTTGTTGTTGAAGAAAACAAAGAATTCTTTGTTGAGTTGAAAGGAGCATTAGTTGAAGACATCAAAAACCTAATTGATGAAGGTTCTTATGCTAAATTGATGGGATACATTGCTAAGTTGCACCGTTTCTCGAAAGATGATGTTGGTTCTTATTTCTTGAAAACAGGAGCTCAATACCAAGAGAAAGATAAATCAGGAGCTAAATTGACTCAGAAAGAAGCGTGGGAAAGATTAGATGCTGTTGAGAATGTAGACTCTTGGTCAGATGTAGATAAAGAAATGTTGAAGATTGGAGTGATGGAATATTGTAACGCACAGATCAATGTGATGAGACAAACAGCTCCGGCGAAAGAACTTCTCGGAAAAGTAAAGCAATGGCTTGAAGATGACGAAGAGTTCATGGATTATTACAACAAGATTATCAATTAATCATAATTGAATAAGATAAAAACCGGGATGCTAAGCATTCCGGTTTTTTTTATGTGTGTCAACTTATTGTTAACTTAGTGTCAACTCAATTTTAATTGAAAAAAGCACTAACATATTTTTTTACACTACTTGCCTTTATTTCTCATGGGCAAATCGACCATTGGGAAACGGTAGTTTTTGAATATGATAATTGGGACTATATTGTTCCAAACACCTCCCTCCCATCTGACTGGAACCAACCGACATTCAGTGCTTCAGGATGGCAAAATGGGCCAGGTGGTTTCGGATATGGTGATGGTGATGACAACACGGTTTTACCCAACGGAACCATCAGTTGTTATCAAAGAATCCTCTTCTCAATTGTTGATACGGCAGACATTGAAGCAGCCGCACTAACCATTGATTATGATGATGGATTTGTTGCCTACTTGAACGGCGTTGAGATACAGCGAGATTTAGTAGCGCAAGGAGCAGACTACAATGACCCTGCTACCGGTTTGCATGAAGCTCAAATTTACCAAGGCAACTATCCTGCTCAATATACCATCTCCAAACAATTTTTATCTGATAACCTGGTGAACGGCACCAATGTGCTTGCCATAGAATCGCACAATGAATCGGTCACTTCAAGTGATCTTACTTCTCGCGCCTATTTTCATCTAGGGATTACATCTACTTCGAACAACTACAGCCCTACACCAGGATGGTTTATCGAGCCACTGGTATTCACAGCTTCCAATCTCCCAATTGTTGTTATTAACACCGACAATAACGTTTCTATCCCGGATGAACCCAAAGTAGATGCCGAAATGGGAATCATATACAACGGTGAGGGGAACATGAACTATTTGACTGACCCCTTCAATGAATTTTTCGGTGATATAGGTATTGAACTCAGAGGATCATCCTCTCAATCTTTCCCCAAAAAACCATACGGATTAGAAACCAGAGGGCCGGATTCCTCAAACTATAATGCAAGTATATTTGGATGGCCAGCTGATAATGACTGGGCATTGATTGCCCCCTACTCTGATAAATCTTTAATTAGAAATGTACTCACCTATGAAATTGGACAGCAATTGGGTTGGTATGCCCCAAGAACAAAACTTGTTGAAGTGATGCTTAACGGAGAATACATAGGGGTTTATGTCTTCACAGAACGCATCAAACAAAATCCTGGAAGAGTCAATGTAGATAAATTAGAATATGCTGACACCTCTGCTTCAACAATTGATGGAGGCTATATTGTTAAAATTGATAAAACTACTGGAGGCGGAATCATTGCCTGGACCTCCCCTTTTGCACAAGCAGCACCCGCAACGGGTCCCATTCATTATCAACTCCACGACCCAACGATTGATACCATTCACCCTAATCAGTTACAGTACATTCAAGATTACATTACAGATTTTGAAACGGCTTTAGACGGAGCAAATTTTGACGATCCGGTATTGGGTTATCAGCCCTATATCAACATGGCTTCATTTGTTGACTTTATGATCGTCAACGAGATTTCAAAAAATGTGGATGGATACAGAATCAGTACGTTCTACCACAAACAATCAGCAAGTCAAGGAGGGAAGCTTGTTGCAGGACCACTGTGGGACTTTAATCTCGCTTGGGGCAATGCCAACTATTGTGCAGGAGGAAACACAGATGGATGGGAAATCTATTTCAATGATGTGTGCGGTGGTGGCGGATCACTCAATAATCCTTTTCATTGGAACAGACTTGTTCAGGATTCTAAATTTACACATGCTCTGAACTGTAGATGGCAAGATTTAAGACAAAATAAGCTGCATACAGATACATTACATGCTCGTATTGATGAACTCGCAACTTATCTGGCAGATGCGGCCGATCGCAATTTCAGCAAGTGGCCCGTTCTTGGCAATTATGTATGGCCCAACAATTATGTAGGAAACACCTATCAAGAAGAAATCGATTATCTGAAAAATTGGACATCAGCTAGAATGTTGTGGTTGGATGCGAATATGTTTGGATCATGTCCTGACTTGAATATAGGAGAAAATGAATTGAAGGTTCAATGTTATCCTAATCCAGCCATTGATCAATTGAACATTACAGTGAGTGAACTCCAAGAAAAGTTGACATTAAAACTATTTGACTTGAGCGGAAAATGCATTTTATCCGACTTAATCATTAACGAAAATACATCATTAGACATTTCATTTGTAGCTAAAGGATCTTACATCTTAGAATTAGCTGATGGGACCAATAAAATATATCATGAAAAAATCATTATTCAATAAAGCACTATTGGTTGGTTGCGCTTCCATCTTATTGACCTCTTGCAACAAAGAAGGTCTGGGCGGAACATCAACTATTGAAGGCACCTTAAAAGGAATCGATCATGATGATGCGCAAGCTGAAATCACACAGATTACATTTACCAACGGAGATGTTATAGAGCATGGTGACTATTTTACATTAAACTCACCTGATACAGATCAGTACTTTTATGTTTGGTATGACAACCCTACTTGGGTTTCGAATGGAGATCCTGCCCTTCAAAATAGAATAGGTATTTCTGTTTCATTCAATTATTCAGACTCTAATCTAGATATTGCTCAAAACACCAAAGACGCTATTGAAAACGCAACTGGTATGTTTACAAGCGAGCTACTAAATGACGTATTGATACTAACAACTGTGGTAGCGGGTGATTGTCCAGATGCAGAAGATGTAAGCAGTCCTTTCGCCATTGACATTATGAATCAAGGAAAAGCAAGTACAACAATGGGGGCTACTCCTTTGGTAGACGAAAAGATTTATATCGTTTATGGCGACAACACAATCGCAAATGATGATGTAAGGAGTGTAGCCGAAGGTAGATTTCAGTTCAATGGTCTGCAAAAAGGAGAATACACAGTTTACGCAACTTCCAAAGACACCCTGAACGGTGGAAACACAGCTGTCTCGACAACTGTTTCCATTACATCAAACAAATCAGTGCAAGACCTAGGAGATTTGACAATCGTTTATTGATGCTGATTGAACCAGTTTTCAGTGAACTCGACAATACTTTCTTGTACTTCTAACAACTGTTCTTTGGTGAAGCAATAGGGCGGATTAATAAACATCACATTACCCAATGGTCTGAGCAGGATTCCGTTTTTGATAAAATGATCATACGCATCATTTCTGATGGATGAAAAATAACTAGTCATTCCGCTTACTTCAAGTTCCACTGCCAGAATTGTTCCTATTTGACGAACGTTTCTAAAATTTGGATGATGGCTGTACTTCTCCAAAAATTGTGATTGTATTTCACAAATAGCCGCTATTCTATCCAGTGTTTCTCTCTTTTCAAGTAAATCTAATGAAGCACAAATTGCTGCACATATAATTGGGTTTCCGGTGAAAGAATGCCCATGTAAAAAGCCTTTAGCAACTTCTTTGTGTAAGAAAGAATCATACAGTTTATCTGAAGTCACTGTTAACCCCATTGGTAAAATTCCGCCGGTGAGTCCCTTTGATAAACAAACAATATCCACCGCTTCAGTTAAATGATGAATGGCAAAAGCTTTTCCCGTTCTGTAAAATCCTGTCATTACCTCATCAGCAATGCTGAATAAATCATTTTTTCGAGCAGTCTTCAACAAGGCGTCTAATACTTCAGTACTATACATGCGCATACCAGAAGCCCCTTGACAAAGTGGCTCAAAAATGAAGCCGGCAGTGTTTGGATCTGAAAAGATTTGTTCAGCCATCTCTAAGACCTCCTGCTCGTTATCTGCTGTTGGAAAAGGTAAGTAAATCACATCAAAAAATAATGACTCAAATGGTTTGTTGAATAAATCCCGTTCACCAACGCTCATAGCTCCAAAGGTATCTCCATGATACGCTCCTTCTAGTGCCACAAACTTTCGCTTTTCTGGCTTACCTTGGTTAAACCAATATTGAACCACCATCTTAAGGGCGACTTCATTTGCTGTAGAACCATTGTCCGAAAAAAAGACACGGTCAAACCCATCTCCCAATAAATGTGTAATTCGCTCAGCTGCTTCTACCGCCTTTGGATGTGTTGTTCCGGCAAAAACGACATGATCTAACTGATCAATTTGAGCTTTCACTGCTGCGTTGATGTGCGGGTGTGCATGTCCATGTAAGACAGTCCACCAAGATGAATTCGCATCCAAATACTCTTTTCCATCTTCAGCCACTAACTTGCTGTCTTTCGCAGAGACAATCGGAAGTGGTTTCGGAGATGTTAATGCTTGTGTAAATGGATGCCAAACGTGTTTCGCATCTTTTTCAACTAAACTCATTAGTAGATATCGGTAATTTGTTCTACACCAATTGGTCGTGTCACCTTGAAGCCTTCTCCATATTTTGCGCCAATGTATCTTCCGTAATCAGCCCAACGTCCTTTCAAAAAATCAAAAAATTCTTCTCCTGAAATGGGTGTCTTTGGTTCTTTAGAGTTCGGATCAAAAAATTGGGTTTTGAAAGCTTTAATGGTTTCAATTTTTTGTTCAAGCTGATTTGTAATATCAACTACAAAGTCAGGTTTCATGTAATAATCTTGAATATAATGATATACTTGTTTTGGGCGCCATGCTTCTTGCTGTTGACCATCCAATTCAGTTTGCACTTTGGGTAATCCTGATAAAAAACAGGCATCCTTTGCCAATAATGCCCCTTTTCCGTGATCAGGATGACGATCAGAAATTGCATTAATAAGCACCGTTTCTGGTCTATATTTTCTGATCATTTGAATGATTTTCAATTGATTCTGTTTAGAGTATTCAAAAAAACCATCTGGCATTTGTAAGTTCTCTCTGGCATCTAAGCCAATGATTTTTGAAGACGCTTTCGCTTCCTCATCTCTAGTCTCTGCTGTTCCTCTTGTGCCAAGTTCTCCCCTTGTCAAATCAATTATTCCAATTCTTTTACCGGCTTCTTTCGCTTTGATTAAAGTACCTACACATGATAATTCAGCATCATCAGGGTGGGCAGCTATCGCCATAACATCTAACTTCATCTTCTCGTTTATCTTTTCATTTGATCAATTGCGCTCAGTATTTCATCCATTTCTGCTTGTAGATAAGAAGTATCTATAGCTACTGGTGTTCCATACAAACGAATGTTCTGTTTTAACAGACGTTCAATTGCATTATTCTTTGCACTTCTCAAAAACTTTTCATGTTTCTTAACATCAACAAGTAGTAAGCCCACTCGTTTCGATTCATCTGCCTTGATTTCGATAATATCCGACCATTTGATTCTACCCAGCCCGATTTCAGACGTGCTGTCATTGATTCCATCCTTGCTAATCTCAAGGCCTGCCGATCCATCATTTAATTTTTTCCCTTTCGCTCCAGCGGCTATCACTAAAACTAGCGCACCTATCATCCCGCTTGCCTGAAGCAAAACTGGCGGGATAGCTTCTTGATTTTTTGCCCATCCAAAAAAAGACAAGAACACAACAACGGCCAAGCCCATGTATACTACAATTTGAAACTTTAGTTTTCTTTTATTGATGTCAAATACAATACTCATTTTCCAAAAAATGCTTTGAACTGAACTCCAAAATTAATTGATTTTGTGTTCTTGATGATTTCATATACCGCCACCGCAATTACCAGGGTGTATTCTAAGAAAATTAAACTCCCGTTCTCAGCAAAATCAGGATTAGAATAGGCGAAGTAGCTTAACATAACAGTTGCAGTCCAAATTAGGGCAAACTTATATGCAGTAAACACTGACAAAATAAGTAAAGTAGCCACATACCAAGGATGAACTGTTGTCGCCAATAGGTAATAAATTCCTAAGGCAAATAAGGAAGCCGTAAAAAGATCTTTAGGCTCCAAATAGCTTCTAAATAATGCCAGCAAGGCCAGAGAAACCATGGTGATTTTTGAAAGCAACGGACCGTCTTTTGCAATGTTATCATAACCTAAAGTGGCAAAACTATATTCTCTGAACAGATTAAATACACTTGCATTAAACTCAAAGGTGTGGAAATACAGATTGACTGAGGTCATCATGTTATTGTAAAAACTCTCATTCAAAAGAAACAACGATATACCGATTACCAGGAACAAAGTGAAAGCCACAAATCCAAGTGCGCCCTGCCATTTGAGTTTTTTCAGCATAAACGGCAATAGAATAAGCGGTATCAATTTAATTTGAATTGCCAAAGCAAATCCAACTGCGCCAAGCATCCAGTTGTTTTTCAAAACCCCATACAATCCAATGAGTAAGAAAAATATCATGACTCCTTCAAAATGAAGATTTCCAGAAAATTCTAGAATCACGAACGGATTTAAGGCATACAACCAAATCAAATGAGTCGGCTTCTGAAGCTGTTCTAAAATCCGTTTCCCCACCAAAACCACCCCTATATCAGCAGCAATGAGCATGAGTTTGTAAAAAATGACATTGGCTTGGATGCTGTCAAAAAGATAAGCCGGAATGGCAAACAATACTTGATTGAATACCGGGTAACAACTGTAATTTGCCTGCGACAACTCTCCCATACCGTGCCATAATGTTCGCATGTACAAATCAGAATAAAATGGTTGCTGAGAGATCAGCTCATTCGGTACATGAGCATATGGATTAATTCCTGAAACCATCATTTCCCCATCCCAAATGAATCGGTAAAAATCATTCGAAAGCTCTGGAACCGCCAAAAGCAATATCAGTCGTGCGATTACAGCTACTCCAAAAAACAATTTGAAATTCCAGCCTTGTTTGTTCAACCAAATAGCATAGAAAACTATAAATGCAGCGAAATACAAACTGATAAATTGATTGAAATTTTCTCTTGGAGTCCAATAGCCAATGAAGCATATTAAAACCAGAAAAAACAGAACACCAAATGATGCAATTAGGTTATGTTTACTCAATACTTTCAAAATCCTTTTTCTAAGAAGGCATAAAATTCATCAATTTTAGCCAGAATGAGCAGAAAAAAATTATTTTTGCACTCACTATTTTAAAGACAAATGGCGAAAAACGAAGAAGCAAAAGTAGAAGCAAACGAGCAATTGACAGCTACAGAGGGATTTTTTGATAAAAACAAAAAGTACCTAATCATTGGTGGAATCTCAATTGTTGTAATCGTTCTAGGAATTTTCGGATACAAGAAATTGATTTCTGATCCTAAAGTTGCAGAATCACATGATGCATACTGGAATGCATTTTATGAATATCAATATAACGATACTACAGATCTAGCGTTCACAGGTAACGAATATTTTGAAGGTTTCGAATCGATTGCTGCTGATTATGATGGAACACCAGGTGGAGAAATCGCAAACTATGCAATGGCAACGCATGCTATGGATAGTTCTGACTGGGACGGTGCGCTTGAATACCTTGATGCTTGTGATTTTGATGATATCATGCTGGCAAATCTTGTTTTAGGAATGAAAGGAGATTGCTATGTTGAAAAAGGTGAGTATGAAACTGCAGTTGATTTGTATGTTGAAGCAGCTCACCGTGAAGAAAATGAATTTACAAGTCCAATGTTTTTGAAGAAAGCAGGAATTGTTTACGAAGCATTAAATGATTACGATTCAGCTGAAAAAATGTATCGTGAAATCAAAGAGAAGTGGGAAGGCGCTAATGAAGCGGGTGATATTGATAAATACATTGCACGCGTAGAATAATGGCTACAGCAAACAAAAATTTATCGGTTTACGATAAAAATAATATTCCAAACGGTGCCGATTTTAAGATCGGCATTGTTGTTTCTGAATGGAATGATGATATTACGTTCAACTTACTTAAAGGTGCAAAACAGGCTTTGTTAGATAACGGAGTTAAGTCTGAAAACATCCTTGTAAAATTTGTTCCTGGTGCTTTTGAGTTACCTCTAGGTTGCCAATTCTTGCTTGAAGCGGATGACGACTTAGACGGAATTGTTGCCATTGGATGTGTTATTCAAGGTGAAACCAAACACTTTGATTTCGTTTGCCAGGGCGCAACACAGGGTATCATGCACTTGAATTTAGAATACAACACACCGGTTTCTTTCTGTTTGTTGACCGACAATACAAAGCAACAATCTATTGATAGATCAGGAGGTAAACACGGTAACAAAGGTGTTGAGTGTGCTATTGCTTGTCTAAAAATGATTGGTTTACAAGAAGATTTATCTTGATTAGATAAATATCCTGAGTAAGTAGAATCCCGTTAAAGCCAATCCAATTCCTGAAAAAATAGCAGAAGCAAGCCGATAGCCTTGAAATTTGCAAATGATTCCTGCAATCAAACTGAACAATGGTATCGAAATTAAGCCATAAAGTAAGCCAACTATACCAAAGCCTACTCTCAGATTAAAAGTAAATACAACTACAATTGCTGAAAGGAAAAGAATCGCTCCAAATCCAATTGCAATTACCCCACCTTCATTCATTTTCTTTTTTGAATCATTCATCTAGTTTTTGTTTTAAGATGGATAGAAATTCGTTTTCATCTTCTATACTTTCTCGGGGTATAATGATGGCAGTTTGAACGGTATCATACACGAAATAATAATCATCATCAAACTCTGCCCTTAGCACCTCATCCCAATTAATCACTTTTTGAGTATCTGCCGTATTCAAACTAATGGATTGTTCAGTTAATACCACTTGATGCTCACCAAAATAACCTTGATTGGCAGCTTGATCAACGTAACTTTCGATTCCTTGATACACTTTTCTATCTCTGTATGATGGATACCACCACAACCAAAATCCACCAGCAGCAAGAGCAACAATTGAAGGTACTATCCATTCATCTTGTAAAAATCCCTGAATGAGAACCAATCCAATAAGCATCAATGGAACTGCTCTAATGGCTCGCTTTCGATTTCTTTGATGCACAGGTGAATGCGCAATGTGATACATGTTAAAAGCAATCCAATCGGCTCGTTTGAAATCAAAAGTTATTGTCATCATGATAGGGGGCAAAACTACACTTATCAACAGTCAATTACAATTTTGTTGACGATTTATTACTTGGATGTGGTGCTCAACGGAAACTTTTGTACTACCTTTGTTTCCCGTAGTTACAAAAAAGGTAAAATGTCACAAACAACCAAGTACATATTTGTAACCGGCGGGGTTACCTCATCTCTCGGTAAAGGAATCATTTCAGCTTCATTAGCAAAATTATTGCAAGCGCGCGGGCACTCCGTGACGATTCAAAAATTAGATCCATATATTAACATTGATCCAGGAACGCTCAACCCTTATGAGCACGGAGAATGTTATGTGACTAATGATGGTGCTGAAACTGACTTGGACCTTGGACATTATGAACGTTTCTTAAATGTTCCTACCTCACAAGCAAACAATGTAACTACCGGTAGAATTTATCAATCAGTAATCCAGAAAGAGCGTAGAGGTGAATTCTTAGGAAAAACTGTTCAGATTATTCCGCACATCACAGACGAAATTAAGCACCGAATTCAAATTCTAGGTAAGAAACAAGAATTTGATATCGTGATCACAGAAATTGGTGGTACAGTCGGTGACATTGAATCTCTGCCATTTGTAGAAAGTATCCGTCAGATGCTTTGGGAAAAAAGAAAACAATGCTTGGTGATTCATCTAACGTTGGTTCCATACTTGAATGCTGCAGGAGAGTTAAAAACAAAACCTACACAACATTCTGTTAAATCTATGTTAGAGCTGGGTGTTCAGCCTGACATTTTAGTATGTAGAACTGAGCATTCTCTAGATGATACCATCAGAAGAAAAATTGCACTCTTCTGTAACGTTGAGCAAAACGCTGTGATTGAATCGATAGATGCCAGCTCCATATATGAAGTACCACTGTTAATGCAAAAAGAAGGCCTTGATAAAGTGGTATTAGAGAAACTAGGCTTACCGAATGAAGGAGAGGCTGAATTAGATAGATGGAAATCTTTCTTGAACAAACTCAAACACCCAAAGAAGAAAGTTAAAATTGGTTTGGTTGGTAAGTATATTGAACTCAAAGATTCATATAAATCTATTGCAGAAGCATTTGAACATGCAGGCGCAGAAAACGAATGTGAAGTGGATATTAAGTGGATTCATTCAGAGAAACTGCGAGTTGACAATATTGAAGATCACTTGAGTGGATTAGACGGCATATTAGTGGCGCCTGGTTTTGGTTCAAGAGGAATTGAAGGTAAAATTGAAGCAGTACAATTTGCGCGTGAAAGTGGAACACCATTTTTAGGTATCTGTTTGGGAATGCAATGTGCTGTTATTGAATATGCTCGCAATGTGTTAGGATGGGAAAACGCACACTCTACTGAAATTTCAAAGAGATGTGAAAAGCCAGTCATTGATTTGATGGAAGAGCAAAAGAGTATCACTAACCTAGGCGGAACCATGCGACTCGGTTCTTATGCATGTGAATTAGAAAAAGATTCAAATATTGCTGATGCTTACGGTACGCTTCAAATTGAAGAAAGACACAGACACCGATTTGAATTCAATTCTCAATATTTAGAGAACTTTGAAGAAAACGGAATGAAGGCGACAGGTAAAAACCCAGAAACCGGATTAGTTGAAGTAGTTGAAATTCCTTCACACCCATGGTTTGTTGGTGCACAATTCCACCCAGAATACAAATCAACCGTTGAGAATCCACACCCACTTTTCACCGCTTTCGTGAAAGCTGCTTTGAAGAATAAAAAAGAAGTAATGGTCGGATAATGACCACCTTGATTTCTGAAAACAATCAGCAAATCTAGGCGGTTTAAAATATTACTCCCCCCTATCCGACTCCATTTAAATAAGTTGACTAATTTTGCAGCTCAATTGAAATTTCTAGATGGATAAAAAATCAATCACCGGACTCATTATTATTGCAGGTATCCTTATTGGATTTGCAATTTTTAGCCCTAAGCCTGAACCAGTTGAAACAACTGAGGATAACGTAGAAAATATTGATACTTCAGCAGCTGAAATTGCTGAAACTGAAAACAATGCTGAAACTACTAGTTCTAACCTCATCCCTAAACTAGACAATGAGGGCAATCAAATCTTTGATTCTATCCAAGGATTGGCATATACCGATACAGTAAGCGGTATCGATACCTTTATTGTTGTTGCTGAAACAGCAGAGCCTATTACAGAAGAAGTAATTGAGGACATTATTGAGATTGATGAGAAAACTGTAACGCTTGAGAATGATTTAATCATTGCAGAATTTTCAAATGTTGGTGGACGAATCAAAAATGTCCGCTTCAAAGAATATGTGACTTACCAAGATTTTGTTGACGAAAAAGAGAATCCACTACAATTATTTGATAGCTCTTCTGTATACGGAATCGCTTACGGCTCAGGTAAAAGTGAAGTGAATACAGCTGACTTAGAATTCAGCATTAAAGAGCAAACTGATGATAAGATTGTTTTAGCTTCTAATTATAGAGGTAAAAAAGTCATTTTCACCTATACCTTGAAACCAGGAAAGTATGACATTGATTTTGATGTTGCCTTCGAAGGTTTTGAGGATGATGAAGTAGCAGACGCTAGATTCACAGCTGACTTCAAATTGTTGGCTACTGAAAAACACTTCCCTAACGAGCAAAGAAACTCGGTAACCTTCTTCCAATATGAAGAAGATTCATACGATTACATCTGGATGCAAGATGACCTTGAATTCGAAGAGAATATAGAATGGATTTCATTCAAACAAACCTTCTTTACTGCCATCATTTCAAACAAAAACAATTTTAGTCCGAAGAATTCATGGATTGACATTGCAGATTTTGACAATAAAGACCAAACAACCTACACAAAGCACTACAGAGCTGACGTAAATTTAGGAGCTTCAAAAGCAGCAAATATCGTTGAGCTAAACTGGTATATGGGACCAGTTGATTATGATGTATTGGCTGAGTACGATAATGGTACTGAAGATATCGTAGAGCTCGGGCCTGGTCTTTTTAGATGGATCAACAAGTATTTTATGCGACCGTTATTCAACTCATTCTTAGGATGGGGAATCGGAGTAGGAATCGCAATATTGTTATTGACAATTGTAGTAAAACTGGTGCTTTCACCGGTAAACTACAAAATGTACAAATCATCAGCAATGATGAAAGTATTGAAACCTCAAATTGACAAAATTAATGAGCGTTTCCCTAAAAAGGAAGATGCCATGAAAAAGCAACAAGAGGTAATGAAGTTATACCGTGAAACAGGTGTTAGTCCGCTAGCGGGTTGCGTTCCTATGCTGATTCAAATGCCAATCCTATTTGCGATTTTCCGTTTGTTCCCGGCTTCTATCGAATTAAGACAAAAAGGATTCTTATGGGCAGAAGATTTATCTTCTTATGACTCACCTATCCAACTTGGATTTGAAATTCCTTTCTACGGGTCGCACGTATCAATCTTTACACTATTGATGGCAGGTACTACCTTGTTATATACGCACTATAACAGTAGTAACATGCAGCAACCAACACAGCAAGGTATGCCTAATATGAAGTACATCATGTATTTCTTCCCAATCATGATGATCTTCTTCTTTAACTCATATTCTTCAGGATTAAGTTTCTATTACTTCATCTCAACATTGATGACAATCGGAATCATGTTCGCCATCAAAAAATTCTTGATTGATGACGAGAAGTTATTGGCAAAGATTGAAGCTAATCAAGCTAATCCTAAAAAGAAAAAAGGAAAGTCAAAATTCGCACAAAGACTTGAGGAAGCTCAAAAGCTACAACAAGAGCGAATGAAAAATAAAAAATAAGAAGGTAAAGATTCGGTCATCATGCTTTGTTAAAGGTGACTGATGCTTGAGGCTATTGGAAACAATGAAATAAAAGGTAATTTCCATATCTAAAAGCATATCACAATAGATTACACGTCTTTGGCAGTGTAAATTGTTTGAAATACACACAACGTATTATATGACTAAAATCATTTTTGCTCTAAATCACTGAATAAAACAGTGATATGAAGACTTATTAAGACTTTCTTCTTAACCAAATATTAACATAACTTGCTTCTTAGGCGGTTTTAGTCTTATCTTTGCAGAGCAAGAAAATTATCTCAGAAAACGAATTTATGTCTACAGCTTTAAAACCAGTTAAATATTCACGTAAGATAGGTGCAGACTTTAATGCGACACTCAACAAAAGAGTAAGAGCCTATTTTAAAGATAATAACATCAGTAAGTACGCGAACTTCAACATGAAAATTAAGACAGTTTTCATGGTATGTTTGTTTTTCGTTCCTGCTGGATTTTTATGTTCAGGTTTAGTACAATCTGTTTGGTTGACTGGACTTTTGTATTTTCTCATAGGTTTAGGTACTGCAGGAATTGGATTGTCAATCATGCATGACGCGAACCATGGTGCTTATTCAAAGAAAGAATGGGTAAACAGATGGATTGGTAAAATCATCAACTTAGTAGGTGGTTACGCTCCTACTTGGAAAATTCAGCATAACATTCTTCACCATACTTATACAAATGTTGAAGGATATGATGAAGATATTCAACCTCCTCCGTTTTTACGTTTTTCTCCAAACGCAGAATTGAAGCCTATCCACAAATACCAGCACTATTACGCATGGTTTTTCTATGGATTAATGACTTTCTCTTGGATTACAGCGAAGGATTTTAGACAGCTGTACAGATACCGTGCAATGGATTTAACAAAAACTGAAAACCCAAAATTTGGTGCTCTTTTGGCTGAATTAATTTTGAGTAAAGTGTTTTATTACATAATCGTCTTGATTGTTCCAATGATCATGATTGATATTGCTTGGTGGTGGTTTCCTATCTTTATCTTTATGCTTCATTTTGTCGCAGGTTCTATTTTGGCTTATGTGTTCCAACCGGCTCACGTTGTTCCAGAAGTTGAGTTTGTTGAAGCAGATGCAGACTTGACGATTCCAAACAACTTTGCTATTCACCAAATGCAAACCACTGCGAATTTTGCTCCTAAAAGTAGAATTCTTTATTGGTTAGTTGGTGGATTGAATTATCAAGTAGAACACCACTTATTTCCTAATATTTGCCATGTTCACTACAAAGGTCTATCAAAGATAGTACGTGAAACAGCTGAAGAATACGGTGTGCCGTATAATACGCATTCAACGTTCTTCTCTGCAATTAAATACCACATGAAAATGCTAAAGGCAATCGGACGTGGTGAGATTGAAGGAAGATATCACATAGGTTAATCCAGTATTGAATGAAAACTTCCGTCAAGTTCGGAATTATCTTTGCCCTGATTTGGATGATCATCAATATGATTGTCTACTTTGCAGATGTTTCAGTAGGTTTCTTTAAAGTAGGAATCATGGTGAATGTTTTCTTGCTGATGACGGGAATTGCTGTTGGTCTATACATGTCTAAAAAGGACGAGGGATTTCAACAAGGCAACTTCTTAAATGACTTTAAATCTGCCATGCAAACCGGAATTGTTTACACAGTTCTAGTTGCCGGATTCACTTATTTGTATCACCAAAGAATTGACCCTTCTATTCGCAATGGAATGATTGAAGCACGTGTTGCAGACCTACATGAAAAGTTCCCGAACGAAGACGCTTTCATTGCCATGCAAGAAGAAGACCCAACTTGGAACGGAAAAAGTTATGATGATTTCATAGAAAACAAAGAGGACACTTTTGAGTCCATTTTTTCAGCTTCATCTGTCTTTATTGCTCACCTGATGGGGTTGACCTTTTTCGCTGGATTCTATTCTTTCTTTGCCACTCTAATCTTGAGAAAAGTGGTTTTGCGTCCAAGAGCTTAATGAATGAGTTCTTGAGCAAAAGCGTTTAAATCTACACCGTGAAAGTTACCAGAACTCATCAGTAGAAGATTAGTACCCTCCCATTTCATTGATCGTAGATATGATGTGATTTTGCTCGAATCGGTATACACCGTTACATTATCCGTCCCAAATGCGGCCCTAACTTGCTCGGCTGTGATAGGTTCTAATCGTTTATGCTTAACCACATCTGGTGAAAAATAAACAATTGCCTCATCTGCCTCTTCCATGCATTCATGATAATGAGGTAAAAACTCCTTTTTTAAAGACGAGAAGGTGTGCAACTCCATGCAAGCAATTAGTTTTCGATTAGGGTATTGTCTTTTAACTGCCGAAACAGTCGCCTTTAACTTAGAGGGAGAATGGGCAAAATCTTTGTAAGCCACCGCCAAATCATTTTCTGCTATTTTCTCTAATCGCTTTGCTGCTCCAGAGAAAGATTGAATAGCCTCAAAAAATTGTTCTTCTCTAACCCCAATCTCTTCCAAAATCAATTTCGCACACATCAAGTTCTGAAGATTGTGTGCCCCAAATATTTTGAGCGGAACAGCTTTGTAGGTCATTTGGCCTTCTTCATTGTATCCCGCTTTACATTTGACATAAGTCACACCATTTTCAACTTCAAAATCAGGAGTATGATAAGGCTTAATTGATATATCTGATCGTAACTGATTAACGATATTGATGATTTGCTCATCCCCTTCATAAAATACAAGCGTACCTTCCTCTACAAACTTATCCGTGTAGATCTTAAACTGTTCCACATAATTTTCAAATGTTGGAAAAACATTAATGTGATCCCATGCAATACCAGAAATGCATCCAATGTGAGGTCGATACCAATGAAACTTTGGTCGCCGATCAATTGGAGATGACAAATACTCATCACCTTCAATAACAACTAGTGGCGCTTCAGATAATTTTACCATGCAATCAAATCCATCTAATTGGGCTCCCACCAAATAATCAGTTTCGATTTGTAGTTCATTCATCACATGCAAAACCATACTCGTTATAGTTGTTTTACCATGTGAACCACCAATTACAATTCGCTTCTTCCCCTTGGTTTGATTGTAAACAAACTCAGGGTATGAGTAAATTGGAATTTTCAATTCTTGTGCTTTCAACAATTCTGGATTATCAGCCCGTGCATGCATTCCGAGAATGACTGCATCTAATTCTTGATGAATGTTTTCTTCATTCCATCCCATCTGTTTCGGCAGAATCCCTTCTCTTTCTAAACGTCCCTTTGACGGTTCAAAAATCTCATCATCTGATCCACTTACTTGGTATCCTTTTCTGTTCAAGGCAATCGCCAAATTGTGCATTGCACTTCCACCTATTGCAATAAAATGTACATTCATACTTGCAATATCCTAACAATAGCCGCTCGTAAATTGCTGGTTGTGGATAATTTTCCACAGCAAAACGTAAATATTCAAATCGCGAAAACCTTTATCTTAGGCAACAAAAGAAAAGACCCTTATGAATATTTATCCAATTGAAACAGGCAATTTTAAACTTGATGGAGGAGCAATGTTCGGTGTAGTTCCAAAGTCAATTTGGCAACGTACCAACCCCGCAGACAGCAACAATATGTGTTCTTGGAGTATGCGCTGCCTGCTAATTGAAGATGGAGATAGATTGATGCTTGTAGACACTGGAATTGGAGACAAACAGTCTGAAAAATTCTTTTCTTACTATTACTTGTTCGGTGAAGGTTCTTTGAAAGATGGAATTGAAAAAGCTGGCTTCGGACTTGATGATGTGACAGACGTATTCTTGACTCATTTACATTTTGACCACTGCGGCGGAGCTATTAAAAGAAATGGAGAAAATGGTTTTCTTCCGGTTTTTAAAAATGCAACCTATTGGAGCAATGAAAGACATTGGAAATGGGCCACAGAACCAAACCAACGTGAAAAAGCATCTTTTCTCTCTGAAAATATTCTACCAATTCAAGAAAGCGGTCAACTAAAATTCATTGACCGAAAAGCTGATTTGACAACCAATGTTTTTCCAGATATTGATGTAATGTTTGTGGATGGACACACAGACTCACAACAACTTCCAATCATCAACTACAAGGGCAAAAAGATTGTTTTCATGGCAGATTTATTGCCTTCTGTTGGACATATTCCGTTAGCTTATGTTATGGGCTATGACACTAGACCTTTGATTACCTTGGCTGAAAAAGACCAATTCTTAAGAAAAGCTGTTGAAGAAGAATACATTCTGTTCTTAGAACATGATCATGCCAACGAGTGCTGCACGCTCAAAATGACAGAAAAAGGAGTACGCTTAGATAAAACGTTTAGCTTGAAAGAAATTGGATAAATAGGGAGGCACCTAAACTACTTTTTATTATTTTGTGCCTACTTAAACCACTTGACCTATGAATAAGTACCTCATTGAAATACTGAAACTTCAGTCATCTGTAATCCTTCCTGGATTTGGTTCATTAATGATAACTAACTCAAAAACAGGTAAGATAGGATTCAATCCTCATTTAAAATTTAATGATGGAGCACTCGCAAATTTTATTGCAGAGAAAGAAGGTACCGATAAACAGGATGCTCAAAATCAAGTGGCAAAATTCGTAAGAGAGATTGAAGCTGAATTGAATAAAGGAAATTCTTACGACATGTTTGAATTTGGTTCTTTTTCAAAAAATAAGGATGGTGATATTTCTTTCACAATGGCTGCTGATGCTTCGGCGGTAGCTACAGAGAGTAAGGATGAACCAAAAGCGAAGGCAGATGCTGACAAAAAAGCTAAAGCTGACGCAGACAAGAAAGCAAAAGAAGAAGCGGATAAAAAAGCTAAAGCTGACGCAGACAAGAAAGCAAAAGAAGAAGCGGATAAAAAAGCTAAAGCTGACGCAGACAAGAAAGCAAAAGAA
>Ga0189274_100153_pt1 | contig 44773 bp, 45 predicted proteins | sample N5B1minimetaG_FD_130323 | JGI IMG/M metagenome (GOLD analysis project Ga0189274, IMG submission 130323) | Marine microbial communities from the Costa Rica Dome - N5 B1 mini metaG | ecosystem: Environmental > Aquatic > Marine > Oceanic > Photic zone | place: Costa Rica: the Eastern Pacific...
GACGGAGCTCGTCCGGTTGGGTGGATTTGACCACCATCCGACCCGGCGTGGCCATCGGCAGGACGGCGGCACAAAGCTCGACCGTTTGATCCTGTCGGTTTCGAGACGGGGCCGGTAACGGCCTCGAGTAAATCTCCGTGTGCGAGGTGCCCCCGGCGCCACCCACATACACTTCCATAGCAAGGCACCGGCAAGGCACCTCGCACCCCTCTACGGCCCACACCGCCAGGCGAAATCGTCATGGCGCGGGCAAACCTGTCGATCACTTCAAACACAGGAAAGGAGACACCCTGGCGTGCTTTCCCGCCCGTCGCTGGCAATTCCTGTCTGACGCACTTGCGTCGCCAGGCGGGCGGGACGGCCGCTGAACGGGGGACAGGTATAATTAACGCGTCGCCGTGGCGCAGGTCGGTGCGAGCCGCGCGTTAATTATACCTGTCCCCTAAACACGCCCCGCGATTGAGGAGAAGTCCGTCCGGCTCATGCCCTGCTTACCGCTGGAAAAGCCGGTGCCCTTGCCGCCGTCTTCCTCGAACAGGGCGGCGAGCTGGTCGGTCATGGCGCCGCCGAGTTGCTCGACGTCATTGATCGTCACCGCGCGGCGATACCAGCGGGTGACGTCATGGCCGATGCCGATGGCGAGCAGTTCGACTTCCGAACGGGTTTCGATCATGGCGATGGTTTCGCGCAGATGGCGTTCCAGATAGCCGGCGGAATTGGCCGATTGGGTGCCGTCATCGACCGGGGCGCCGTCCGAGATCACCATCATGATGCGGCGCTGTTCCGGGCGGGCGGCCATGCGCTTCCAGGCCCATTGCAGGGCCTCGCCGTCGATATTTTCCTTGAGGAGACCCTCGCGCATCATCAGGCCGAGATTGACCCGGGCGCGGCGCCAGGGGGTGTCGGCGGCCTTGTAGATGATGTGGCGCAGATCATTGAGCCGGCCGGGATGCGGCGGCTTGCCCTCGGCCAGCCATTTCTCCTTCGAGCGCCCGCCCTTCCAGGCCTTGGTGGTAAAGCCGAGAATCTCGGTCTTCACGCCGCAGCGCTCCAGCGTGCGGGCGAGGATGTCGGCACAGGCGGCGGCGACCATGATCGGGCGGCCGCGCATGGAGCCGGAATTGTCCAGCACCAAGGTGACGATGGTGTCGCGAAACTCGGTATCGCTCTCCTGCTTGTAGGAGAGCGGCAGGGTCGGGTCGGCGATGACGCGGGCGAGGCGGGACCCGTCCAGCACGCCTTCCTCGAGGTCGAAATTCCAGGCCCGTTCCTGCTGCGCCATCAGGCGGCGCTGCAGCCGGTTGGCCAGGCGGCCGACGACCTGGTCGAGGCCTTTCAGCGTATTGTCGAGATATTTGCGCAAGCGCTCCAGCTCGTCCGGCTCGCACAGATCGGAAGCCTGGATGATTTCGTCGAACTCGCGCGTGAAGACCTTGTAGGACCTGGCATCGGGATCATTGGCCGGCTGCCAGTTCGGACGCATGGCCGTTTGTGCGGCGCCCTCATCATCCATCGCATCGACACGGGTCTCGGCATCATCCGTGTCGGCATTGATCTCGTCTTCATCGCCGGCGGTGCCGGCCGCATCGGGCGTGTCGGGCTGGTCACCCTGCTGGTCGTCGCCTTCGGCATCATCGCCGGTGCGTTCCTCGCGATCGACGCCCTCATCCTCGTCTTCGGGATTCTCCGATTGCTCGGGATCGCCGCCGAGCTCGTCAGAGAGATCGAGATCCTGGATGACCGTGCGCAACAGGTCGGCAAAGGCGGACTGGTCGTCGGCGTTTTCGGCCAGCGCGTCGAGCGAGAGGCCGGCCACGCTTTCCATCTGGTCGCGCCAGAGATTCATCAGGCCATCCGCTTCGCGAGGGGCGGGCTGACCGGTGATGCGTTCGCGGACCAGAAGGGCGAGGGCCTCCTCCATGGGGGCAGACTGCCGGTCCTCGACCCGCTGCCAGCCCTTCTGCTTGCAGCGCATGGCCAGGGCCGCTTCGAGATTGCCCGCCATACCGCGCATGTCCCGGGCGCCCAGACCCTCGACGCGGGCCTGTTCGGCCGCGTGGAAGATGGCGCGTGCGGTCGCGCCCGGCGGCAGGACACGGACATGGGCCGCCTCGTCATGATGGGCCAGACGCAGCGCCAGGGCATCGGCCCGGCCGCGCACGGCAGCTGCCGCCTCCGGCGAGGGTTCACTGCCGGGATTGGGCAGGACCATGCGTCCGCCCGACAGGCCGGCGATCTCGCCGCCGAAACGCACGTCGAGCTCCCGATCGCCGGCAATGGCGCGGGTGGTAATGGACAGGGCACGCTTGAACGCGTCCGGATCGGCAGGCGGTTGGCTCATGGCTGCAAGGGTAATTCATTCAGGCGGAATTGCGAGTGCGGACAACCGCAAAAACCACAGCTGGCACAGGCGCGGAGACCAAGTTTTTGCCGACTTCCCGTGCTTTCCCGTCCGATCTGCGTTATCCTCCTCCTTCATGTCGGCCAGTTGCCGGCATGCAGATGAGAGGGGTTAGGCTGATGTCGAAATCGGACTATCAAGACGCGCTTCTCGATCCGGCAGATGTTTTTGCAACGCCGGAGGCTGTTCTGGAAAGCGCTGAACTGAGCCGCAACCAGAAGATCGAACTCCTGCGACGCTGGCAATACGCCGCGCATGAAGAAGCCGTGGCGGTCGAGGAGGGCATGTCGGGTGAAACGCCGACCCTGCTACGCCGGGTGGCCCTGGCGCTAGAGTCGCTGGGTGATGATGGTGGCGACCGGACGGGTACCGCCAACAAGCAAAACGGCGTGTCCTGACAGGCGCCAGCCTGAACCGTGCTGCCGGAGTATGCGCAGGTTAAAGCGGGATCGCGGCGTCAACCTCTCGCTAACCCAATCGTGGAAAACTCGAACGCGGACCTGTACAGGCAAAAATGCCTGCCGGGCCGTAACGATGGTGGCGAGTGTCGGCAGGATGACCTTTTCGGTCCATTCCATGGCCTCCGTGAACTCCGCGCTGCAGCATATGAGCATGCTGCAAAGCCAGACTGCCGCAGTGCAGGACCGGATCGCGACGGGGCTCAAGGTTGGCAGTGCCAGTGATAATGGCACGGTCTGGGCGATGGCCCAGGTCATGCGCTCGGACAATGAGTCCCGGGCCAGCGCCCTCACATCCATTGATCTGGGAACCGGCGTTGTCGAGACGGCCCTGGCGGCCTCCGAAGGCATTTCCGATCTGATGGTGGAGATGCATTCCAAACTTGTCGCCGCAACCGATACGACGCTGGACGAACCGAGCTGGCGCAGCCTGATGACGGACTATATCGAGCTGGGCAATCAGGCGGTCCGGTTGGCCGAGAATGCCAGCTTCAATGACCTCAACCTGCTGGAAAGTGGCGGTGAAGACCTGTCCGTCCTCATCGGCGCCAGACCGGATCAGACCCTGACGATCGCGGCCGAAGACCTTACCGATGGCGGCGGTATCTTTGACGCCGGCCTCGCCGCGACCCTGCCGCAGAGCGATAACAGCATCGTCGTCACACAGCCGACCTCGGCCGATGTAACCGCGTTTGAAAGCTCCATGACGGACGTCAATTCCGCGATCTCGCGCCTGGGTGTCGGGCTGCGCTCGCTGGAAATCCAGAAGACGCTGTTGGTCAAGCAGAGCGATGCGACGAGCGCGGGCATCGGTAATCTGGTCGACGCGGATCTCGGCCGCGAGAGCGCCAGGCTGCAGGCGCTCCAGGTGCGCGAGCAATTGGGCCTTCAGGCGTTGCAGATCGCCAATCAGGCGCCGCGCGTCATTCTCAATTTCTTCCAGTAAGCTTGCCCGGCTTGTCGCTGTTGGATGGCCGCTCTATCTGAGCGGTTGAACAGGCGGAGCGGGTAGCGTGACTTCAACCATTGTGATCGGAGCCGGCATGGCCGGCCTGGCCTGTGCCCGTCACCTCGCCGATGCGGGGCAGGATGTCATCGTGCTCGACAAGGGGCGGGGGCTGGGCGGCCGCCTCGCGACCCGACGCAGCGAGCATGGGGCTTTTGATCATGGTGCCCAGTATATCACCGCCCGAAACCCTGGCTTTGCCGCCTGGCTCGATCAAGCCGAGCTCGCGAGCTCGGCCGCGCCCTGGCAGCAATTGGGCGTGGACCGGACCTGGTGGGTCGGAACCCCGGGCATGAGCCGGATTGTCGCCCCGCTGGCTGAGGGGCTCGACGTCCGAAAGGCCTGCCGCGTCGAGGCAGTTTGGCGCAACGCGCCGGGCTGGACGGTTGCGTGTGAGGGCGATGAGATTGTCCAGGCGGATCACCTCGCTATCGCGATCCCGGCGCCCCAGGCCGCGACGCTTCTCGCCGGCGTGACGCCGCTCGCCGATGGCCTTGATGTCGTGCGCTATGCGCCTTGCTGGACCCTGATGGTCGCGCTCGTCGAACCGCTGGAGACCGCCCCGCGCGTCTATCGCGGCTCGGACGGGCCTTGTGCCTGGATCGCCTGCGACTCCTCCAAGCCGGGCCGTGCGACAGACGGGGAGAATTGGGTGATTCAGGCCGGGCCGGGCTGGAGCGAAATCCATCTCGAGGACTCCTCCGATACCGTCAGCCGATTGCTTCACGACGCCTTTGAGTCCTGGGCTGGCGCCTTGCCCGATATTCGGTCCAGCCAGGTCCACCGCTGGCGCTATGCCCGTGTCCTCAAAGCCCTCGACGCGCCCTGTCTGTGGGATGGTGAGGCCGGTATCGGCCTGGCCGGCGACTGGTGTCTTGGTCCGCGGGTCGAAGCGGCGTATCTGTCCGGGCGCGCCCTGGCCGGGCGCATGCTGGCGACTCAGAGCCGGTAATGCTTGGCCAGCAAGCCGATCAACTCGTCCATCTTGACCTTCTGGGCCTCGGCATCGCCGCTTTCGATGGCGTGGGCGACGCAATGGCCGGCATGATCGCGCAGGATCTCGCCTTCAACGGCCGCCAGGGCTGACTTCACCGCTGACAATTGTGTGAGCACGTCAATGCAATAGCGATCCTCTTCCAGCATGCGGCCTATGCCGCGCACTTGACCCTCAATGCGCTTGAGGCGGGCCAGTGATTTTTCCCGGGCCGGGGTGAGGGGGGTGTGTGTATCGACCATGTTCCTTGTATACCCCCTGGGGGTATGCTAGCGCAAGCCTATGACACGAATGCGTTTGAACATCTTGCCGGTGCTGGCCGGCCTTCTCATCGTCTCGGCCTGTACAACGGTCGATCCGGCCGCAGAGCGAGCCGGAGTGATGGCGAGCCTGACCGAGCGGACCGGCCCGGTCGCCGATCCGGTCCTGCCGCGCGAGGGTGAAACTGTTAGCGAGGCCATGGCGGTCTCTCTGGCCCTCGCCAATAATCATCGTCTGCTGGCACGTCTGAACGAAGCGGGTCTGGCCCGGGCCGACCAGGTGATGGCGTCGCGGCCGGTCAATCCGATTGTCGAGATCGTGACTTTGCCCGGTGATGGTCATGGCCGTGTCTGGGATGTCGATCTGCGCGCCTCCCTGCTGGGCATTGCCGCTACGCCCTGGCGGGCGGCGGCCGCTCAGGATCGCTATGAGGTCCGGCAGGCGGAGACCGTATTGGCGACGCTGGACTTCGTGGCCGCAACGCGGCTTGCCTGGGTCGAGGCAGTCGCGGCCCGCCAGCGTCTGGACTTGCAACAGCGCATCCGTGACGCGGCGGCGGCAAGCCTGGTCGTGGCCGAGGAAATGCGTGCGGCCGGCAATGCACCGGTGCTTGAACTTGAACGTGAGCGGATTTTCGCCCAGCAGGCCGAACTGGATTATCTGGAAGCGGAACACGCCGCTCTGCAAGCCCGGCTCGCCCTTGCACGCCAGCTGGGTGTTCCGGTGTCGGCAGACCAGCTGCCCACGCGGCTGGAAGCGGGTGAGGGGCCTTTGGCGCCGCTCGATGCGCAAATGGCGCTGAGCGCCAGCCTGCCGCTGGCCGCCGCGCGCTCCAATGTCGAGGCTGCCGCTGGCGAGGCCGGCCTGGAAAACTGGGCCAGCCTGCTCGAGCATGTCGAACTTGGCGGGGTGTTCGAGCGCGAGGACGGCGACTGGTCGCGAGGCTGGATGCTGGAATTTGCGCTTCCCGTCTTCGATACCGGCTCAGCCCGACGCACGGCCGCACAGTTGCGGGCGGAGCAAGCGATCCACAACCACGCTGCCCTGTCCCATGATATCCGCAATGCCCTGGAATCCGCCCAGGCCGTGGCGACCCTGGCCGAGCGGCGTGTCATGCATATTCAGGAGGACGCCCTGCCGACCAGTGAGCGTCTGATGGATGCGACGATGCGCCAGTATAATGCGATGCAGGTCAGCGTCTTTGATCTGATGGCGACCGTGCAGATGCGCAGCCGGACCGGTCAGGCCTATGTCGATGCGTTGGCGGACTGGCACCGGGCGCGGATCGCGCTCGACCAGATCCGCTCTGGCGGGTCTCCGGCGATGGTGGCGGTCAGTGAGGCCTCGGACACAGCCCCGAGCCGGGGCGAGGGAGACCATTGATGGGAATTTCCAGACGGGATGCCTTGCTCGCCGGGTCTGCCGGCCTTGCCGCGACCGGACTGGCCACCGGTTCGGCCTCGGCTCAGCCGGTTGCGCCGCGCGCCCACAGCGCCTCAGTTGCGCATGACCGGACCTATTCGCCGGGGCGGCCCGGCCGCGACTACACGCCGGTGATCACACCGGACGGTGTGACCTTGCCTTACCGGATTGTCGACGGGGTGAAGGTCTTCCACCTCATATCCGAAGAGGTCGAGCACAGTTTCGCGCCGGGCCTCAATGCCAAGACCTGGGGCTATAATGGCCGCACGCACGGGCCGACAATCGAGGCCGTCGAGGGTGACCGGGTGCGGGTCTATGTCACCAATCGCCTGCCGGCACCGACGACCGTGCACTGGCATGGCGTCATCCTGCCCTCCGGCATGGACGGGGTGGGCGGTCTCAACCAGCGTGCCATCCATCCCGGCGAGACCTTCGTCTATGAGTGGACCTTCCGCCAGCACGGCACCTTCATGTACCACTCGCATCATGACGAGATGACCCAGATGGCGCTGGGCATGATGGGGATGATCGTGGTTCATCCGCGCCAGCCGGTCGGTCCGCGCCCGGATCGTGATTATGCGATCATGCTCTCGGAATGGGTGCTGCATCCCGGTGCCGAGCGGCCCGATCCCAACGCGATGGGTGATTTCAACATCCTGACCATGAATGCGCGCTGTTATCCCGGCACTTCGCCGCTCATCGCCGAGCGCGGCGAACGGGTGCGGATCCGTTTCGGAAATCTGTCGGCGATGGATCATCATCCGATCCATCTGCACGGCTATGCCTTCACCATCACGGAAACCGATGGCGGCGTGATCCCGGTCTCGGCGCGTCATCCCGACACCACCGTGCTGGTGCCGACGGGGTCGACGCGGACAGTCGACTTCGTTGCCGACAATCCGGGCGATTGGGCCATGCATTGCCACATGACCCATCACGTCATGAACCAGATGGGCCATGGCATTCCCAATCTCACCGGCGTCAATGCCCGCCGTATCGACCGCGCCGTCGGCGCCCTCCTGCCGACCTATATGACGATGGGCCAGGACGGGATGGGCGAGATGGGCCAGCACATCGAGATGGGCCATATGCCGGTGCCGGAAAACTCTCTGCCCATGGTCGGGGCTCCCGGCCCGCGCGATTACATCACCATGGGCGGCATGTTCACCATCCTGAAAGTCCGCGACCGACTGACCGGCGATGGCGACCCGGGCTGGTATGACAATCCCGAGGGCGAAGCCCGCCCGGCCAGCGCCGATGAACTCAGCCGCGACGGCATCAACACGACGGCTGCTGACGCTCCGGCCTCCGCCAACCCGCATCAAGGACATCACCCATGATCACGCTTCTCGCCACCAGCCTCCTGCTCGCCACCGCCACGGCCGATCATCATGGCCATCATGGCGGTCACGCCATGGCCGATGCCGAAACCATGGCGCAGTCGGTGGTCTCCGCCGATGTGAGAACGGTCGACACAGAGGCCCGCACCACGCTCCTGCGACATGAAGCCATGCCGGAACTGGGCATGGGCGCCATGGTCATGCCCTTCGCGATCGATGAGGGCGTGGAAATCGAGCTGTTCCAGCCGGGTGCCGCGCTGATGGTCACGGTGACGCGCCGTGATGGCGAACTGGTGGTGATCGCGGCGGAAGTCGATGAGAGCGTGGGCTAGGGCGTTCCCACGGCGTCTTCCGTATCCCGGGTAGGCCAATTCAGCACGTCCTGCAAAGGGATTTGGCTCGGCCCTGCGATGGACCATTGCGATGGTAGGTGGCTGAAATCGACCACCCCGTCGCGAACCGGGAAGGGCGGCATCAGCGCGTAAGTTTCATTGTCACGCTCGAAACCGAGAGCTTCGGGAAAGAGCACAAAGGCGCCGCCGCTTTGGCAGTGTGTCAGGGCCTCGCTCGCGAACTCATCGCGCTGATGGAAGGTCACGATCGTGTCGTCCTCGAGACAGCTGAAACGTGCGACAGGCCTCATGCCGCTGAAACCGGCCATGTAGACCTCATCGTAGAGCACCTCGTCGGGGTCATGCTCGCAGGTTTCGAAAGTCACGACTTCCGGCGTGCCGAATTCGGCCAGAATATCGGATACGGGCCGTTCCTGAAGAAAGCTGGCATCCGGGTTCTCAACCAGGTAGCGCACGCCCGCCAGCCAGAGGTCATCCTCGCGCGTGATCAGTTGGTAGTTGAGCCCGAAGCGTTCGTCCCAGGCGTCCGGATTGCCGCGCATGATCAGGAAGGTCTCGCCGATCTCGAAGCTGGGCGTTTTCCCGCCGCAGGATATCAGGATGAGATCCTCCGCGTTCTCCGCAGGAACGGCCTCCGCTGCCCCCATACCGGCCTGGGCGTAGGGGGACATGGAGTGGAAGCTTGACCAGTCCCGGTGTCCGGCATCGGCAAGCTGGTGCGCCCAGTTGCGCCGGGTCATGTTGGTCACTTCGACGTTGCAGGCGCGGCTGTCCAGGGATTGTCCCTGTTGAAGGCAGGACACGCTTGGCGGGTTTGAGAACGGTGTGGCACCGCGTTGGACGATCCGGTTCTGATCAGGGCCTCGCAGCACTTCGACGATATCGAACTGATAGTCGTATAGCGGCTCCAGATCGGGAAAGGGCTGCTCGTCCACGGGCGCGCGCGCAGCGGATACCGCCCGGGCCAGATAAATCTCGGGATAGAGGCCGACGAACTCGGCCATGGTCGGCTCGTACGCGGGATTGCCAAGCCAGGCGCGACAGGCTGAGGCCGGGCTGCTGCCAAGGCATCCGATAAGAAGGGCGACCCCCATGCATGCGCGCTTCATTCGCATCCCCTTTTTTGAGGATGCTAGAACAACTCATGCGCGAGCGAAAGCGGCCCGCCCCTAAGCCGCACTCACACTCTTCACCGGCGCTTCCGGCAAATCCTCGGCGAAGACGCGCTGATACATCTCGGCAATGACCGGGCGTTCCAGCTCGTCGCACTTGTTCAGGAAGGTGAGGCGGAAGGCCATGCCGAGATCGCCGAAGATTTCCTGGTTTTCCGCCCAGGTCAGAACGGTACGCGGGCTCATCACGGTGGAGATATCGCCATTGATGAAGGCTTCGCGGGTGAGGTCGGCGACCTTGACCATGTCGGCGACCTGTTTGCGGCCGTCTTCGGTGGCGGCCAGCTTTTTCATCTTGGCCAGCACGATGGCGTTTTCGGTTTCGCGCGGCAGATAGTTCAGCGTGGCGACGATCGACCAGCGGTCCATCTGGCCCTGGTTGATCTGCTGGGTGCCGTGATAGAGGCCGGTCGTGTCACCTAGGCCGATCGTGTTGGTGGTCGCGAACAGGCGGAAGGACGGGTGCGGGCGGATCACCTTGGTCTGATCCAAAAGGGTCAGCGAGCCCGAGGCTTCCAGCACGCGCTGGATCACGAACATCACGTCGGGGCGGCCGGCATCATATTCATCAAACAGGAGGGCGACCGGGCGCTGAAGGGCCCAGGGCAGGATGCCTTCCTGGAATTCCGTGATCTGCTTGCCATCCTTCAAGACGATGGCGTCCTTGCCGACCATGTCGATCCGGCTGACATGGCTGTCCAGATTGACCCGGACCATCGGCCAGTTGAGGCGCGCCGCGACCTGTTCGATATGGGTCGACTTGCCAGTGCCGTGATAGCCTTGGACCATGACGCGGCGATTGAAGGCAAAGCCCGACAGGATGGCGCGTGTGGTCGCCGGGTCGAAAACATAGTCCGGGTCCAGGATGGGCGTGTGTTCGTCCGGCGTCGAGAACATCGCCACCTCGAAGCCCGGATCAAAGCCGAACAGCTCCTTGCAATCGGCTTTGGCGTCGGGCAGGGCAAGGGGGAAATTATCGCTCATCGAACCGGTCTTTATGGCTAGACGCACACGTCTTTTGCTGCGGTGCGTGATCATCGGACACATGGGAGGTATCGCACGTCCGCACCGCCTTCAAGTCAAGGCTGGTTGCTGCAAGCAATTCAGATCAGTCGGCGACCGCGGGTAACAAAGTGGGCGAGGGTTATCGCCAGCATTTCCAGCATGATGATGATCATGCCGAACTGGCCGGCATAATACTGTCCGTCGGTGATTTTCAGCCACACCGCGATATGAACCAGCGAACCCGCTGCCAGGGCGTAGACGGCAGCCCGCCGCGACAGGGCCAGCAGGGCCACACCGGCCAGCCAGGCGAGGCTCATCACGGCAAACCCGATGATCTCGATCGGTTCGGACCGGGCAATCGCGGTTCCGACATCGACCTCGCCCAGAACCGGACGCCAGAGACCGCTGAAAGTGCCAATGATCATCGCGGACCAGAGACCCATATAAAGCAGGGGAAGGGTGACCAGCACGAACGCGATAATACGAACCGGGCCGAAACCCTTGTCCTCATTGCTCATGACGTCGCCCCGATACGTTGCCCACGTACAGCTTCTACGCAGTTGGCAAATAAAGGGTTAGGAGGACGACCGCGCCGGTTCGCACTCACGCCCCGTCCAGCCAGACCTGCCAATCGGCCACCAGCAAGTCGGTATTCGAGGGCAGGCCATGGGCGGCACCGTGTTCGGCCAGCCAGGTTTCCATCGTGCCACCACCTCGCATCCAGGTGGACAGCTCGCCCAGCGGCGCTGCGCCGGCCCGGGCGGTGAGATAGTCCAGAAAGCCGCGTGCCATGACGTAATAGCTGCCGGGGTCGATGGCGGCCTGGGAGAGGAACTCATCCGCCTCCTCGCCGCTCAGTCGCAAGACCTGCATCCCGCCGCTGGCTGCCGTGTCGGCTGAGTTATTGCGATCGGCCAGATTGGCTCGCGCCGCCTGGCCGAGGCTGGCCAGCGGGTGTTCCATCGCGAGGAAGGCATCCAGGGCGATCGGGGTTTCACCGTCGGCATCGCGCAATTGTTCGCGCCGGGTTTCCAGCAGGGGGCCCTCTTCCATGGCCACTGCGGCCATCTCGTCCAGCCAGTCCGGCGCGTGACCGCCATAATGGGCCGGGGCATCGCGATCGTGCGGCCAGAAGGCGTCAATATACCAGAGATGGCCAAGCTCGTGGGCAATCGCGGCCTGCTCGACGGCCGGATCGAGTGGCTCGTCCGTCGCGCCCTGGCCGCCCAGGGCGCGTTCAACGAGCGCATTCAGCTGCGCCTCCGGCAAACCCGGAGCCTGGTCTTCAATCTGGGCCCGGATGCGGTCGCGCCGCCGCTGTGCTTCCTCGACCGCATCGACCCAGGGCAGGACACGTTCATAGCCAGCGGCTTCCAGCGGCCCGGCCAGCGCGGCGCGGGCCTGATTGCCCTGAATGATGGCGGCCGGACCCGGTGTTTCGCCGAATTGTGCGACAAAGGCCGCGTGACCACTGTCCAGGGCGGCAAGATAGTGATTGGCTTGGTCTGCATCCCGTGCCACGGCGAGACCCGCCGGGCTGGCCTTGCAGGCATAATCCGTGCCGCCTTGTGCATTCAGCGCCAGCAATGCCGCCGCGATCGCTCCACAGTCCACCATGTGTCATTCCCCAAACCAAACATGGCGCAGCATGCAAATCCGGGATTGCTGCGGTGTTTCACAGTGATGAAGTGGCTGTAATTCAGCGCCGACGGCGGCGTCAGGCCATCCCGGCACTCTTGAGTATCTGATAGGCGGCGATCACGCGGCCCAATTGCTCCTCGCTGGAACGGTCGCCGCCATTGGCGTCCGGGTGGAATTGCTTGACCAGTTCGGCATAGCGTTTGCGCACGATGGACGGTTTCACGTCCGGATCCAGCGCCATGGTTTCCAGTGCCTTGGTCTGCAGTCGGCCCATGGATTTTTCCCGCGGGGCTTCCTTGTGCGGGTCCTTGCGGTCGCCGAACATGCCAAAGGGGTCGTTGAACCCGTCGGCGAAATCGCGACTGGCGCGCGACGCCTTGGCGGAGGCGGAATGCGTGTTGCGCCAATTCCAGGTCGGGCGATGGCCATAGGCCGCGCTCTCGCGAAAGGACTGGGCCGCCTGCTCGCCCATGCCCTCGAAGAAATTCCAGGACTTGTTGTATTCCGAGGCATGGCTCTGGCAGAACCAGTAAAAGTCATTCAGCCGGTCATTCGCCTTCGGCGCCCGGCTGTCGCCATGCTTGCGGCAGCCCGGCCACTCGCAGACACGCTCTTCCGGCGCCGGCTCGTCCTTGGGCGGCTTGATGCGGATGTCTTTGAACCGCGGTTTGTAATTGTAAGCTTCCGACATGATCCCCAATTATGGTCATGCGTCAGTAAAGCGGCAATGAAGCCGATGAACAAAGAGGTGTGAATATGGGCGACATCGCCGCGCGGATCGAGAGCAAGCTGCAAAAAGCCTTCACGCCGACCACCCTGACGGTGACCGATGACAGCCATCTGCATGCCGGTCATGCCGGTGCGCGGCCCGGCGGTCAAAGCCATTTCACCGTAGACATCGCCGCGAGCCGGTTTGATGGCCTGAACCGGGTCGCGCGTCACCGGCTGGTCAATGAGGCCCTGGCCGAGGAATTGGCCGGTCCGGTCCATGCCCTGGTGATCCGGGCGCGCGGTTCCACCGAATAAGCCACAGGTGCCAAGTCCCGGGTCAGGCGAGGCGGCGCCTTCGCAATCGGGGACTGACACATGCTTCGCTCTTTGCGCACGCTCGCGCTTCCAATGCTTATCGCCGCTGGCAGCACAGCCTGCAGCACCAGTTTCGAGACGCCCACCACCCTGTCCTCGACCGAGCGTCTGGCGGCCGGTGAGCGGCGGCTTCTGGCTGTCGAGGAATATGCCGACAGCGCCGCCCTGGCCGAGATGGGCGTGCTCTATCTGCCGCCGGTCAGTATCGCCCCACAAGCTGATATCGATGGCGATATCCCACCGGCCCGGCTGGATGATGTGCGGCGGCAATTGTCACAAGATGTCTGCCAGCGCCTGGCGCGGGCCGGCTTTGATGTTCGCCCGGTGCAGACAGAAGCGGGTGAAAGCGGCGAGATGCCTGATGTCGAGATTGATGGCGAGGTCCTGGCATCCGTCAGTGGCATCCGCCGCAATAATGTCGCGACGACCGGCGTCTCGCGCCTTCTCGGTGCGGCCGTGCCGGGTCCGCTCAATCCGCGCGTCCCGCTGGGGATCGGGGCTCTGGGTGTCGAGGCGGAAATCCTCGACCGCGAAGGCCGTCAGGTCGCCGCGATCCGCTGGGCGTCGCGCAACCATCTCGCTTCGGGCGGCGGCGTCACGACCATCCTGGACGGCCCTGACGCTTTTACCAACTTGGCCGATGTCATGGACCTGTCCAGCGTGTTCGCCGATGCGCTGGGCGATCTGGTGGCAGAAGCCCGCGCGGGCCAGGACGTGGTCGAGTCCGAGACGCCGCGCGGGACCTGCGATGCGTATCGCGAGCTGATCGACGCGGAGATCGCGCCCCAGCCGGAGATGTCGCCGGCTTAACCGCCCGTTCCCACATCATCCGGGCTGACCGAGACACGCAGTTTGGTGATCTGGTTGCGACGGCGTTCGACGACTTCGAAACGGGCGCCATGGAAGCCGAAGACCTGGCCGCGTTCCGGGATGGTCTGGGCTTCATGGATGACGAGGCCGGCAATGGTGACGGCCTCCTCGTCCGGCAATTCCCAGTCCAGCGCCCGGTTGAGATCGCGGATCGGCAGCGTGCCATCCACAATCCACACCGCATCGCCATCGGGCTGGATGCCTTCGACGGTGACGTCGTGCTCGTCCTCGATGGCACCGACGATTTCCTCGAGAATATCTTCCAGCGTCACCAGACCCATCAGGGCGCCATACTCATCCACGACCAGGGCGAAGTGCTCGCGCTTTTCGCGGAAGGCATTGAGCTGGTCGAGGACTTCTGTCGTCTCCGGCACGAACCAGGGCTCACGGCGCAGGGCATCGATATCGATCACCGAGGCATTGCCGTCCGCCTCATGAAGGGCGCGGGCAATGTCGCGGACATGCAGAATGCCGACGATATTCTCGGTGTCGCCCTTGTAGATCGGCAGGCGCGTATGCGGTGAGTGCAGGGCTTCGGTGACGATCGCCTCGGAGGGTTTGTCGGCGTCAATCATCAGGATGGATTTGCGGTGCACCATGATGTCGTCGACGGTCAGGTCACGCAGGTCGAGCACGCCGCCGAGCATGTCGCGGTCATCCTTGACCACCCCGCCTTCTTCGTGATGCAGGGCGATCGCGCCGCGCAATTCGTCATGCGAGGACAGGACCGGCCCGTCGACATTGGCACCGAAAGTGCGCAGCACATTGCGCACCACGAATTGCACGGCCCCGACTACGGGCGCAAAGACGCGGACGACCAGCAGGATGGGGCGAGAAACCGCGAGCGCAAAGCGTTCCGGATTGGACAGGGCATAGGTCTTGGGCATGACCTCGGCGAAGACCAGGACCAGGATGGTCATGACCAGTGTCGCCCAGACGACGCTATTGCCGCCCAGCAGGGTTTCGAACAATTGCCCGGCGATCATCGAGGCCAGGATATTGACGAGATTATTGCCGAGCAGGATCGAGCCGAGCAGGCCTTCCCCGTCGGAGATCAGGATATTGACCCGCGCCGCGGCCGGGTTCTTGTCACGCTCCAGCTGCAGCATGCGGGCCCGTGAGGTCGCCGTCAGCGAGGTCTCGGAACCGGAAAAGAAGGCTGAAAGAAGGAGCAGGCCGACAATGGTCAGGGCCGGTCCGATAATCGTCCAGTCAAGGCTCATGAGAGCTGGGTCTCCATAAAGGCAAGAAGGTCGGCTTCATCAGCGGCCGGGTCAATCCAGGCATCGCCGATGGCGCGGGCGAGAATGAGGGTGATACGACCGTCGCGGTTTTTCTTGTCGTCTCGCATGCGGGCGACCAGTGAGGCCGCATCCCAATCGGTATGGGCGAGCTCGGCCGGGCTGGCCGGCAGGCCGACGGCGCGCAAATGGGCGCTCACGCGGTTGGCATCGACCGCAGGGCAGTCGCCGCGATGGGCGGAATAGGCAAAGGCCAGCACGGTGCCGACCGCGACGGCTTCCCCGTGCCGGATCATGTCTTTCGGGGCGTCGGCTTCGAAGGCGTGCCCGAAGGTATGACCGAGATTGAGCAGGGCGCGGACCCCGCCTTCACGCTCATCCTCGGCGACGATGCGGGCCTTGAAGGCGATGGCGGCGGCGACGGCGGCGTCCAGGGCAGCCCCGTCGAGCACGTCCTTGCCCGCCGCTTCAAGGCGATCGAAGAGCGGCGCGTCGCCGATCAGCGCCGCCTTGACGATTTCCGCATAGCCGGCCCGTCTTTCGCGATCGGGCAGGGTGGCCAGCAGGTCGCGGTCGGCGATCACCAGGCGCGGTTGATGGAAGGCACCGGCGAAATTCTTGCCGTGACGCGTATTGATTCCGGTCTTGCCGCCAACCGAACTGTCGACCTGGGCCAGCAGCGTGGTCGGGATCTGGATGAAATCGACCCCGCGCTTGGTCACCGCCGCGGCAAAGCCGGTGAGGTCACCGATGACACCACCGCCCAGGGCGATAATCGCTTCGGAACGTTCGACATTGCGGTCCAGCAGGGCGTCGACGACGCTTTCCAGCCCGGCCCAGCTTTTCGAGGTCTCGCCCGGTTCGACAATGATCGGGTCGACGCGCAGGCCGAGGCCGGCGAGCTGATCGCTGACGCGCTCGAGATGCAGGCCGGCGACATGGCGGTCAGTGACCAGAATTGCCCGGCCGCGTGGAAACCGCTCGCTCAGCTCGGAGCCGGCGGCCGCGAGGGCGCCGGACCCGACCAGCACGTCATAGGCGCGCTCACCCAGACCGACATTGACCCGCAAGATCTCGCTCACGCTGATGTCTCCCGGGCATCCAGGGCCCGCAAAATCGAATCCAGCGTCAGACTATGAGAACCGCCGGAGGCATCCACATGGATGTCGGCTTCTGCATACGCGGCCTGACGCTTGTCGAGCAAGGCGCGCAGCACGGTTTCCGGATCGTCCTCACGCAAAAGCGGGCGGGTGTCGCGGCGGGAGACGCGTTTGACCAGGGTTTCGATATCCGCCTGCAGCCAGATCGAGGTCGCTCCGGCCTTCACCCGGTCACGGGTCTCCGGGTCGACAAAGGCGCCGCCACCCAGGGCCAGGACCATGGGCGGCTCCTCCAGCAGGCGGGCGATGACCTTGCGCTCGCCATCGCGAAAGGCGGCCTCGCCGAAATCCTCGAATATCTCGGACACGCTGCGCCCGGCGGCTTTTTCGACCTCCTCGTCGGCATCGCGGAAGTCCAGCTTCAGCGCATGCGCGAGGCGGCGGCCGACCGTGGTTTTTCCCACGCCCATCAGGCCGATCAGGACGAGCGATTTCTGCGGTTTGTGAACGCACGACATGCTAGCGGTATAAACGGTCTGGAAATCGCCGCAATCAGGGTTAGGCTCGTGCGCGGTACGGCCCGCAGTGCGAAGGCGGGTCTTCAAGGGGTCAAGGAGTCGGTTTCATGCGTGGTTTTCTGGTGGGTGTGGCGGTTATCGCCGGTCTCGTCGCGATCGGATTCGGCACGCTGGTCCTGATTGCCAACGGCCTCGAACCGACCCGGGAGAATGTGCGTGTCGAGCTGGAAGACGATTTCCCGCGCTAGCCTGCTGGCAGCGCTTCTGGGCGGCACAGCCGCAGCCCAAAATCCGATCGAGGTCGAGCAGCTGGATGCGCTGGACCCGCTTGAGGTCTCGCTGACCAATCGCGGTCTGGGTGACCGGCTCTGGGCCGGTTCTGATCGGGACATGGCCGAAGCCGTGCTGACCCGCCTCCCCGGTACGGACGGGCCCGGCTATGCCAGTGAAGCGCTTGGCGACACGGCGCGGCTCATCCTGTTGACCGGAGGACGGCCACCCGCCGGAGGCCGCGGCGATGCCCGCCTCGCCGAATTGCGCGTCGACCGACTGCTCGCAGCAGGCGGGCCGCATGACGCTTTCGATCTGCTCGAACGTACACCCGGTATACACCGCCGTCCGAGCCTCGCCGTGAGCCACGCCGAACTCGGCTTTGCCCTGGGCGAGACGGACCGCGCCTGCCAGACTGCCAATGCCCTGATCGAGAACCGCGATGCGCCCGACTGGCTGCGCCGGCGGGCCTTTTGCCTGGCCATGGACGGGCAGGGCGCTGCGGCCGAGCTGACAGCCGAACTGGCCCGGGCAGGTTCCGAGGATGATGATTTCGACGCCCGCCTGTTCGCCCTCACGCTGGGAACGCCGGTCGCCGACAGCGTTTCAGCGCCGGATAGCGGGCTGGATTTTGCCATGTCGCGCTATCTGGTCGACCCGGAAGCCTTCATGCCGGACGTCGCCGACGCCGCGCCAGCCTGGCTGGCCTCTCTGGCGCACCGGCCAATGTATGAACCCATGCCGATTGAAGACGGCGCAGCGGCGCTTGACGCGGCGCTGGCCCTGTCCGGTCGCGAGCGTCACCATGCGCTGGAAGACCTCATGGCCCGGGCCCGGGATCGGGAATTGGCGGGGCAGGCACTTGGCTATCTCCTCTCCGACGAGACCGAAGCCGGTCGTTTCATCCATGTCGCGCGCCATCATGGCCGCGAGATCGAAACCCTTCCGGTGACGTCTGCGACGCTCGAGCACGGCTATGACATCGCCCTGGCGGCCCTGATCATTGGTGATCTGCGCTCTGCGGCCCGTTGGCGCGATGCGCTGATCGACGGTCCGCCGCGCCGCCCCGGGCCGGCTGAACGCGTTGGTCAGCCGATCCTCGAAACCGCAGACGGCCAGCTCGTCTATGCCGATGGCACGCCGGTTGATGCGGTCGAGCCGCAGGCGGAATGGGAAGCCCCGTCACCGCGCCGCATGGTCGCGCTCGACCTCTCCCTCGCCATCGCCCGTGACGCCTTGGGCGGCGGGAATTTCGATGCGGTCCTGGCGGCCTGGCTGGAGAGCCAGGGCGATAGCGCGCTTGGGGAACGCCTGGCGCTCGCCGAGCTTGGTGCGCAATTACCCGACACGCCGCGCCTGTCAGTGCTTGGTCTGGACACCATGGCGGGAATGCCCGAACTCGCCGTCATGGAGATGAGCCAGCGCGCCGACGCCCGAGCGGAAACCGCAATGCTGGCCGTCAGCCTGCTCAACCGACCGGAAACCTCCGCTGACCCGGTCGCCTACAGCCGCGCCATCGCGGCGCTGGATGCGGCAGGTCTGCGCGGCAATGCCCTCTCTCTCGTTCTGGAGCGGGTGATCGCGAGGGCGCGGTGAGCGACGCGCCGTCAGCACGCCGGTCCCAGGACCGGACCCTGATCGCACTCTTTCTCGACATGATGGCGGCCGAGCGCGGCGCCGCCGTCAATACGCTCGATGCCTACCGGCGGGACCTGATGGATGTCGCCGGGCGCCTGAGCGGCCAGGGCGTGGAGCTGGAGTCGGCCACGACGCCGCATCTCGAGGCCGTTCTGTCCGGTTTTGCAGCCGACGGCCTGGCCGCCTCCACGGCCGCACGTCGCCTTTCAGCGATCAAGCGCTTCTACCGTTTCCTGCTGTCCGACGGTGTCCGCACCGACAATCCGGCCACGCCGCTGCGTGCGCCGAAACAGGGGCGGGCCCTGCCGAAGATACTCTCCGAGGCCGATGTCGATGCGCTGTTCACGGCAGCCGCCGATTTGCCCGGTCCCGCGGGGGCGCGAACCCGGGCGCTGATGGAATTGCTCTATGCCGGCGGGTTGCGGGTGACCGAGCTGGTCTCCTTGCCGCTGGGGGCGTTCGTGCGGGCCGAGCGCTGTATCCAGATCACCGGCAAGGGGGGACGAGAGCGGCTGGTTCCGCTGACCGAAGCCGCGCTCGACGCTGTGGCGGCGTACAAGGCCGTGCGCGAGGCTCATCTGCCCGCCGACAAGAGCAAGGCCGGCAAGGCGGGCCGCTTCCTCTTTCCCTCGCAAACCGCAAAGGGCGGGCACCTCACTCGCGAGCGCTTCGCCCAGATCCTCGGCGATCTGACCCTGGCAGCCGGGATGGATCCGGCCAAAGTGTCACCGCACGTCCTGCGTCATGCCTTCGCGACCCACCTCCTCGCCCGCGGTGCCGATTTGCGCAGCGTCCAGATGCTGCTTGGCCATGCCGATGTCTCGACCACGCAAATCTATACCCATGTGCTTGATGAAAGGCTGAAATCGCTTGTTCAATCGGCGCACCCCCTGGCCCGGCGCGAGGCAGACGAAGGCTCGGCTTGACGTATGCGTAAGTGCGGCTTTTGAGGCTTGTAGCCCCGGTGCGGGGTCGTTAGGTTGCCCTCCACTTTTGTGATCACAGGCGTTGGCAGGACATGTCCGACCCCACTCGTACCTATCTCGATTTCGAACGGCCGCTGGCCGAGCTTGAAGCCAAGATCGAAGAGCTCGAATCCCTCGCGGGTGATGACGCTCCCGATACGGCTGAAGAGACGGCGCGCCTGCGTCAAAAGGCCAGCGAACAGCTCGCCTCGCTCTATTCCAAGCTCGATCCCTGGCGCAAGACGCTGGTCGCCCGCCATCCTGAGCGGCCGCATTTCCGTGATTACCGCAAGGCGCTGATCGAGGATTTCGAGGAAATGTGCGGCGATCGCCGTTTCTCCGAAGACCCGGCCATTGTTGGTGGTCTGGGCCGTTTCCGCGGTCGCTCCGTGGTCGTGATCGGCCATGAGAAGGGCCACGATACCGAAACCCGCATCAAGCACAATTTCGGCATGGCGCGCCCGGAAGGCTATCGCAAGGCGATCCGGCTGATGGATCTGGCCGAGAAGTTTGACCTGCCTGTGCTGACCTTTGTCGACACGGCTGGCGCCTATCCGGGCCTTGGCGCGGAAGAGCGCGGCCAGTCCGAAGCCATTGCCCGCTCGACCGAGCGCTGCCTGACCCTGGGAACACCGCTCATCTCCACCATTACCGGTGAAGGTGGTTCCGGCGGGGCTGTGGCCCTGGCCAGTGCCAATACGGTGATGATGCTGGAACACTCCATCTATTCGGTGATCTCGCCGGAAGGCTGTGCCTCGATCCTGTGGAATGACTCAACCCGCTCCAAGGATGCCGCCGTGGCGATGAAAATCACCGCGCCGGACCTTCTGGCGATGAAGATCGTAGATCAGGTCATTCCCGAGCCGGTCGGTGGTGCCCATCGTCACGCCCAGGCGACCATGACTGCTGTCGGCAATGCCATCGAGAAACATCTCGGCCAGCTCGAGCAAATGGATGCCAAGGCCCTGCGCCAGCAACGCCGCGAGCGCTTCCTGGCCATCGGCCGGACCCTGCCGGGGGCCTGAGCCCCGACATTGCGCGGTCCGGCGCGGTTGGTTCGTTCAGACGTCCTGATCTCATGACTTCGTGACGAGACTGGCAGGCTTCGCGCTCTGAGGCGCGGATGCCTGGCTCAACCACAGACTGGCGAGCACAATCAGAACCCCCGCGATCTGCAGCGCGGACAGGGTCTGGCCGAGCACGATCCAGCCCAGGCAAACCGCGGTCATCGGGCTGAGAAAGCCGAGCAGTGTCGCTCGCGCGGGGCCGATCACCGCGAGGCCGCGAAACCAGACCCAATAGGTCATTGCGGCGCCCGGGATGGCCAGCCAGGCGAGGCCGGTCAGCGAGGTTGGCGTGATCGGTGGCAGCCCACCCTCCGTCAGCAAGGCAAGGGGGAGGAGCAGGAGGCCCCCCGCGGTCAATTGCCAGGCTGTCAGCGTCAGCGGTGAGACCGGAAAATGCCAACGCCTTGTGAGCACGCTGCCGGCCGCCATCGCCGCCGCGCCGCCCAGTCCCGCCATGAGACCGAACGCGTCCAGCCGGGCCTCACCTGTCATGACCAGAAGTGCCACACCCGCCAGACCCGCCAGACCGGCGAGGACATGCCTGAGCTGGATCGTGCTGGCCAACGCGAAATGCGCGAGCCCGATGACGAGCAGGGGCTGAATGGCACCGACCGTCGCAGCCACGCCGCCTGGAAGGCGATAGGCGGCGATGTTGAGCAGGCTCCAGAAGATCGTGAAATTGAGTCCGCCGAGTACGAAAAGCTTCACGACCCAGTCGACACGGGGGAGGCGCCGCACGAGCATCAGGAGGAGCAGGCCGGCCGGCAGGGCACGCAGGGCGGCGATCCCCAGGGCGTGGCCTGGCGGCAAGCTCAGCGTGATGGCCAGGTAGGAACAGCCCCAGATCGCCGGGGCGAGCGCCGTGAGCGCGATATCCGACAGTCGCGGCATGACGATCACTCCACCGGCAGGGCGATGGGCCGCATCGGCGCGGCATCGGCGCCGCGCAGGCGCAGGGAGGCGGCGATGAAGGCGAACTCCTGCACACCGTCACGGGCCAGGCCCTCAAGATTGACCACTTCCAGGATGGGTATTCCCGATTGGGCCAACAGAAAGGTGTGGACCGGGACGTAATTGCCGTCGACCTCTGACGGGAAAGCTTCAAAGCTCAGATTGTCGGCTCCCACGACCATGGCGCCGGCCTCGGCGAGATATCGGGCGGCGTCCATGCCGAGCCCGGGCGCATTGCCCATATAGGCGTCTGCGTCTTCGAAATCCTGCATCCAGCCGGTCCGCACCAGGACAACATCGCCGGTATGGATGGCCAGACCTGCCCGCTCCAGGGCGGCCTCGATATCGGCGGTGGTCACCCGATAGCCCGGTTCCAGCCTGTCCACGTCGAACAGGGCTGGAAGGTCGACCAGCAGACCACGGGCGATGATGGGCGGAAGGGCTCCGGCGTCGGCGCGATGCCAGCCACGATCGCCGAGATGTTCGTCGGCGCTGAAACCATTCCAGATTTGGCCGTTGAGTCCGAAATGGCTGAGCGCATCGATATGGGTGCCGGTGTGGGTGTAGAGGCTGATGGCGGAGCCGGAATAGCTGACATGGGCGTTCACGCTCCCACCAACGCCCAGCGGATCATCCACGGTGGTGCCGTGCGGTGTGTGCGTCATCCAAAGGCGATAGTGCGGATCGCCGGCGGCCTGCCAGCTGGGCATGCCGATGAAATATTCCACCGACAGGTCATAGCTTGCCCCGCCGGTAATCCGCGAGAGGATGGCGGCGCGGCTTGTCTCGGTCATCTGATTGAGCCGACCGATCTCGTCGTCAGCGCCCCAGGGGCTCTGACCAACATTCTGGGCCTGCCCGCCCGATGTGGCGACAAGCGCGAACAGGGCGAGGCTGGCGAGGCGGGGCGGGGTAAGGGATAGGCGCATTTGACTCTCCTTTGGCTGGCGGCGGGGCCGCATTGCCGGGAGAGATACGGGTTTGGCATGGATTAAATAATTGGGTAATTACTCACCTCAATGTTTCGTAAGAGTGAATAATGGATCGCTTTCTTGTGCTCAAAACCTTTCGACGTGTGGTCGAACTGGACGGCTTCGCGGCCGCCGCGCGTGATTTGGGCCTCTCCAACGCGTCGGTCTCCAAGCATGTCGCCCAGCTTGAGGCCCGGCTGGGGGTCGCGCTTCTGGTCAGAACGACGCGACGGCTGAGCCTGACCGATGCCGGGCGCGACTATTATCGCAATGCGGTGCACATTCTCGAGGCGCTCGCGGAGGCGGATGATCAGGCCGGTCTGGCCGGCATTGCGCCGCGCGGGCGAATTCGCATGACCGCGCCGATGTCGCTGGGATTGGCTGATCTGACCGACCGGCTCGTGGACTTCCGCGAGCGGCATCCCGACATCACACTCGATGTCTTGCTTGATGATCGCCAGGTCGACCTCGTCGAGCACGGACTGGACCTGGCCATACGCGGGGCGGGCCCGATGGCGGATTCCTCCCTGCACGGGCGACGTTTGTCGCCGATGGACCGCTGGCTGCTCGCCTCACCGGGCTATCTGGAAGCGCACGGAACACCGGCCTCGCCGGACCAACTCACCGCGCATGCGTGTCTGGCCTACAGCCATGCGGCAACACCGGATGTCTGGCGCTTCAATCGGGCCGGCCGAGCAGTCGAAGTCGAATTTTCCGGGCCGATGCGGATCAGTAACTCGATCGCCATCGTCAGGGCTCTGGCCCGGGGCCAGGGCATTGGTCTGGTGCCGGCCTTTCTTGCGGAGCAAGAAATGACACAAGGCAAACTGGTACGGATTCTGGCCGACTGGGAGAGCGAGCCGCGCGCCTTGCATGTGCTCTATCCAGGCCATCGCGAGCATTCGGCGCGCGTACGGGCCCTGATCGACTTTCTGGTGGAATCCTACCGCAATCGCCCGCTGGGTCGCGATTAGAGCGTCACTTCCAACCAGGGCAGTTCGCGGCCCTTGAAGACATCGCTGGGGCGCATGGCGACGCGGCGGGCGCCCATGTGGAGATAGGCGGCTTCCGCATAGGGGTCGGAGAGGATGGTCATCACCGTCTCGCCGCGGGCCTTGAGCTTGGCCTTGGCGTCCTCGAAGAGGTCGCGGCCGACGCCCTTGCCGATGGCGGCGGGGGTGATGAAGAGCAGGTCCAGCGTGCCGTGATGGCCGCCCGGATCGATCTGGCAGACACCCAGCATCGTGCCATCCTCGAGCTCCGCGACGGTGGTCAGACCCGCATCGATGGCTTCGGCAGTGACACGCAGATAGGGCGCGACTTCGGCCATGAAGGCCTCGTCATATCCCCAATGCGCCTTGGATTTCAGGCAGAGTTCAGAGAGCGCATCTTCCTCACCGGCACAGGCAGGACGAAGGCGGACCTCGCTCATCGCGTCACCTTTGCCGGATCAGGCGCCGGGCGTGGTGCCGATGGCACCGTGGCACTGCTTGTACTTCTTGCCGGACCCGCACGGACAGGGCGCGTTGCGGGCGACGCGGCCCCAGGTCTCCGGCTTGTTCGGATGCGCAGGTGTGGAGACGCGGCGCTGGGTCGGCGAGACACGCGGTGCGACGGGTCCGTCACCCGGATCGGCCATTTCATTGCGACCGGTACGTGGATCGATATGCGTCGCTGTCATGTCTTCCGGAGCCTTGGGCGGCGCCGGGGCCCGCTCGAAGCGGATCAGCATGAGCTGTTTGGTCACTTCGCCGCGCAGATTGTCCATCATGCGCTGGAACAGGTTGAAGGCCTCGGTCTTGAACTCGTTGAGCGGATTGCGCTGGGCGTAGGAGCGCAGGCCGATCATCGAGCGCATCGCGTCGAGATTTTGCAGGTGTTCGCGCCAATTGATGTCGATGGCCTGGAGCAGGATCGATTTTTCGATCCGGCGCATCAGGTCCGGGCCCGCATTGGCGGCTTTCTCGGCATAGGCCTTGTCGGCAGCATCGCTGATGCGTTCAAGGATTTCTTCGTCGGCAATGCCTTCTTCGTCCGCCCAGGCTTCCACTGGCAAATCGAGCCCGAACGTATTCGTCAGCTCTTCCTTGAGGCCTGTGATGTCCCACTGGTCGGCAAAGGCCTTGGGCGGGATATGGGCCGTGACCAGGTCTTCGGCGGTAGACTGGCGCATGTCCTTGATGACGTCGGCAACGTCGTCCGACAGCATGAAATCGATGCGCTGTTCGAAGACCGCCTTGCGCTGGTCATTCATCACGTCGTCGTATTTCAGGACATTCTTGCGGATGTCGAAATTGCGCTGCTCGACCTTGCGCTGCGAGGTCTCGAGGGCCTTGGACATCCAGGGGTGCTGGATGGCCTCACCCTCTTTCATGCCCAGCGTGCGCATGATTCCGTCCAGACGCTCCGGCGCGAAAATGCGCAGCAAATCGTCCTGGACGGAGATGAAGAATTTCGAACGGCCCGGATCGCCCTGGCGACCGGTCCGGCCGCGCAGCTGATTGTCGATGCGGCGGCTTTCATGGCGCTCGGTGGCGAGCACGTAGAGCCCGCCTGCATCCAGCGCTTTTCGCTTCTTCTCGGCGATGTCGGCCTTGATGGCGTCCATCTCGCGGTCGATCTCGGTCTGGGTCGGGGTCTTGCCGGCTTCTTCCTGTTCGGCCTTCCAGGCGTCCAGACGCATGTCCGGATTGCCGCCGAGCTGAATATCGGTACCGCGACCGGCCATATTGGTGGCGATCGTCACTGCACCCGGCACACCGGCCTGGGCGACGATAAAGGCTTCCTGCTCATGGTAGCGGGCATTGAGCACCTGATGGTCAAGCGGGATCAGCTTGAGCATTTCCGGCAGGGTCCGGCTTGACGGACGGGCCGACTTCTCGAACTCGGCCTTGGCCGCTTCGTCTTTCGGATAGAGATGGCCCAACATCTTCTTGAACAGGGCCTTGTCGCTCATCAGCCGGTCGAGGACTTCGGACTTCTCGATCGAGGCCGTGCCCACGAGGACAGGTTGACCCCGCTCCTTGCAGTCGACGATTTCGTCGATGATGGCGGCGTATTTCTCTTCCAGCGTGCGATAGACTTCGTCTTCCTCGTCAATCCGCGCGATCGGCTTGTTGGTCGGGATTTCGACCACGCCGAGCTTGTAAATGTCGAAGAATTCGTCCGCTTCGGTCAGCGCCGTACCGGTCATGCCGGCCAGCTTGTTGTAGAGGCGGAAGTAATTCTGGAAAGTGACGGAGGCCAGGGTCTGGTTTTCCGGCTGGATCTCGGTGCCTTCCTTGGCCTCGATGGCCTGGTGGAGACCATCGGAGAGGCGGCGGCCCGGCATCATGCGACCGGTGAATTCATCGATCAGGACAACGGCATTGTCCTTGATGATGTAATCCTTGTCGCGCACGAAGATCTTGTGCGCCTTGAGGGCCTGGTTGACGTGGTGGACGGCCTGGATGTTCTCGACATCGTAGAGATCGCCTTCCGCGAGGAGTTCGCGCTCTTTCAGCAGGCGCTCGATTTCCTCATTGCCGTCTTCGGTGAGGAGGACCGAGCGGGCCTTCTCGTCAATCTCATAGCATTCCTCGCCCAAAAGCGGGATCAGCTCATTGATGGTCTTGTAGAATTCCGTGCGGTCTTCGGTGCGGCCGGAAATGATCAGCGGCGTGCGCGCCTCGTCGATCAGGATGGAGTCGACCTCATCGACGATGGCGAAGCCATGGCCGCGCTGCACCATCTCGTCCGTCGAGTATTTCATGTTGTCGCGCAGATAATCGAAGCCGAGCTCGTTATTGGTCGCGTAGGTGATGTCGCAGGCATAGGCGGCGCGGCGTTCCGGATCGGTCATGCCGTGGGCGATCACGCCGGTCGTCATGCCGAGCTGGGCAAAGACCCGGCCCATCCATTCACTGTCGCGCGTGGCCAGATAGTCATTGACCGTGACGACGTGCACGCCCTTGTTTTCCAGCGCGTTGAGATAGCAGGGCAGGGTGGCGACGAGGGTCTTGCCCTCACCGGTCTTCATCTCGGCAATGGCGCCTTCGTGCAGAACGACACCGCCCATCATCTGGACGTCATAGGGGCGCAGGCCGAGGGCGCGCTTTGACGCTTCTCGAACAGCGGCAAAGGCTTCCGGCAGGAGATTGTCGAGCTTTTCGCCCTTCTCCAGGCGTTCGCGGAATTCGACCGTCTTGGCTTTCAACGCGTCATCCGAGAGCGCTTCGAAATCCGGCTCCATCGCGTTGATTTTCTCAACGATCGGACGCAGGCGGCGGACTTTACGGTCGTTTTCGGTACCGAAGATCTTGCGGGCAATGGACAGCATGTGGCTCAGGCTTTGCGAACTACTGGGCAGCTGGCGTCCGGCGCCCAGGTTTCGTTCCGTTCGCCGGGGACGACAGCATTGCTTTGAAACGTCAGGGTGACTTAAGGATGAGGGGTGTAACTGTCAATCAAGCGGCGCGGCAATCAAGTCCCGCCACTTCAACAGGTGAGGCGCTATAGGTGTCTGTTTTCAGGCTCTTTTGCATTTTTGTGCTGACTGCAACTTGCTTCGCCTGTGGCCCCGAGCCGCGGCGGACGGTGGAGGATTTGTCCGATGAAGCGCCCAACCTGTCCCTCGATGAAGCGGATCCGGTCGTTGCGCGGGTCGACGGTACGCTGATCCGGCGCTCTGATGTCACGCGTGAAGCGACCGCCCAGTCGGCGGAAACCGGTGAGCCGGTGCCGGAAATGGGCAGCGAGGATTTCGATCGTATTCTCGACGAATTGGTTGACCAGCGCCTGCTGGCCCTGGAAGCGCGCCGTCGCGGCCTGCACCAGTCCGAGATTGCCCGCCGCCGTCTGGCGCTGGCCGAGGAGCGCATCCTGGCCAATGTCCTGGTCGAGACTGCCGTGGATGAGGCCGTGCCGGAAGAGACAATCCAGCGCATCTATGAGGAACAGATCCGGCTGATTCCCCTGGGTGAGGAGGTGAGGGCGCGCCATATTCTGGTGCAGACCGAGGACGAGGCGGTCGCCATCAAGGATCTGATCGACCAGGGCCGGGATTTCGCGGAACTTGCCGTTGCCCTCAGTGAGGACCAGGCGACCCGACTGGAGGGCGGGGATCTGGGCTATTTTTCGCGCCAGGGTATCCTGCCAGCCTTCGGAGCGGTGGCCTTTGCGACGCCCGAGGGCGCGGTGTCGGAACCGTTCCGAACCGAGTTCGGGTGGCATTTGCTGACCGTTGTGGATCGGCGCCGGCAGCCTCCGCCCTCGCTGGAGGCGCTGCGCCCGAATATCACACGCTTCTACACCTTCGATCAGATCGAGGCCCTGATTGACGGCTTGCGTACCAATGCGGTCATTGAGCGTCCCGACCTGTCGCTCACGCTTGCCCCGGAGGGGGAGGATGGCGCACTGGACATGTCCGGAGACGAGGCGACTGCGGGCGCTGAAGAAAACCTGAATGCCGACCAGCCTGGCTAGGCGCGTATTAACCGCCTTTTTGCACCCGTCCTTAAGGGAGATGTGGGAATATGACCGCTTGTAGCCCCAAACCGGTGCTCTTCGTTGCCGCCTGTGCCTTGCTGGATGCCGATGGTCGCATTCTCATCGCCAAGCGACCCGAGGAGAAAGCCATGGCGGGGCTTTGGGAATTCCCCGGCGGCAAGATCGAGCCGGGCGAGACGCCGGAGCAGGCTGTGGTGCGTGAATTGCGCGAAGAGCTGAGTGTCGAACCGTGCGAACGGTGTCTGCACCCCTTTGCCTTCGTCTCGCATCCCTATGACGACTTCCACATCGTCATGCCGCTCTTCCTGTGCCGCACCTGGGACGGCTTCCCGCACCCCAATGAAGGCCAGGAACTCGCCTGGGTCCGCAAGGAAAAGCTGCGCGACTATCAGATGTCCGCCGCCGACATTTCGCTGGCTGCCGAGCTGAGGGATCGTCTGTGATGAAACTTCTTGCCCGCTTCGCCCGCGAACAGAGCGGCGCCACAGCCATCGAGTATGCGATGATTGCGGTTCTTGTCTCGATCATCGGGATCGGTGCGCTGGCGGTCATCGGCCCGGCCGTGATGGACATGTTCAATAACGCGGCGGCGCCGTTTTAGGCCCCGGCGAAAGCCCCCTAACCCCCCGCCTTCTCACCCAGCGATTTTTCCTTCACGCCCAGCGCATCCGCCAGCCGGTGCGTCGCGGACCCCGGCCGTTTCGGTTTCGGCTGATCCGGATGCGGGGCCCAGCCGGCGGCGTGGATGATTTCGAAAGTCGCTCGGACGCGGCCATCGGGATCGGCAAAGCGTTCGGCATAGATCTGGCCGGCGCGGGCGAAGAGGGTGCGGGTGGCCGGGGTCCGGGGACGGTCAGCGAGGATGGAGGTTTCACCCATGCCACGCAGGTCCGCCATCAGCGCGAAGATATGGTCATAGCGCACGGTGACCCGGTCGACATCGGCCACCGGCATGGCAAAGCCCGCGCGCTGGAGCAGGGCGGCCAGGTCGAAAGTCCCGGCCAGAGGCGAGACACGCGCCGCGACACCACCCGTCAGCTCGCTCTCGGCGGCCATCAGGCATTGGCGCAGCTCTGCCAGGGTCGATCCGCCCGGCAGGGCGCAGGCGAAGAAACCGTCCGGCTTGAGGGCGTGATTGATCTGGACCAGGGCGCCCGGCAGGTCATTGGTCCAGTGCAGGCCCCAGGGCGCCAGCACAATGTCCAGGCTCTCACTGGCAAAGGGCAGGGCCTCCTCGTCGAGGGTGAGTGCCGGGCCGGTCAGCTGCGCGGCGATGGAGGGAGCAAGGTCGGCGCGACACAGCCAGCTGACCTTCCCCCGGACCAGCGCGCCGGCAGGGGCAAACATCAGACCCGGGCCGCCACCCAGAAGAGCACCACGGTCGAAATTCCGCGTGATTCCAGCCACCCGGTCACCAATATCCTCGAAAGCCCGTTGCGCGAGGAAGTTGTAATCTGACACACTGCCCGCTGATCGTTTGCGGCGCTGGCGCAGCAATGTGCGGTCGAACAGGGCGGGAGGCGCTTGCGATGTCATGCAGCGGATATGCCCCCAAGCCCGGGTCAGGAAAAGAGGGGCGCTGCTTAAAAGGGGAGGGCGCGATGGCTTGGCGAGGGCTGAACGGAGCGGGCCGCTACCTGGCGGATCTGGTCTGGCCACCGGTCTGCCCGCTGGCCGGCGACCCGGTCGACCGGGTCGGACATGTCTCGCCCCCGGTCTGGTCGCGCCTGACCTTTCTTGACGCGCCCTGGTGCGATCTGTGTGGCTGGCCCTTTCCCTATCCGGGTGGGGCAGGTGGTAGCGCCGCGGCGATCTGCGCCAATTGTGTCGCCAACCCGCCGCGCTATGACCGGGCTCGGGCGCCGCTGGCCTATGACGAAGCCGCCAGCCCGCTCGTGGTCGGTTTCAAGCATGGCGACCGGCGCGAGATGATCGCGCCCTTTGCCCGCTGGATGGCGCGGGCGGGGGAGGCTTGTCTGGACGGGGCCGACGCGTTGGTCCCCGTGCCCTTGCACTGGCGGCGCCTGGTCTCGCGGCGCTACAACCAGTCGGCCCTGCTCGGGCGAGCCTTGGGTGAACTGACCGGTTTGCCAGTCTGGACCGATAGCCTCTTGCGCCGCCGCGCCACGCCGAGTCAGGCGGGTCTTACAGCCCGCATGAGACGGCGCAATATGGCGGCCGCCTTTCACGTCCCGGACCCCGCGCAGGTCCGCGACCGCCACCTCGTTCTCATCGATGATGTGATCACGACCGGGGCCACGATGTCGGCCTGTGCACGGCAGCTGAAACGGGCCGGTGCCGCCTCGGTGCGTGTTGTGGCATTGTGCCGAGTTGTACGCGAAACCGATCCGACTATCTAAGACGGATCATCTGGAGTGATTCATGGCTGACATAACCATCTATACCCGCCCCATGTGTGGCTATTGCTCGCGCGCGGTTTCGCTGTTGAAGCAGAAGGGCGTCACCTTTGACGAGATCGATGCCGGCTTTGACCAGTCCAAGCGCCAGGAAATGATCCAGCGTTCGAACGGCGGTCGCACCTTCCCGCAGATTTTCATCGGCGACATGCATGTCGGTGGCTGCGACGACCTGATGGCGCTCGAGCGTGGCAACAAGCTCGACGCCTTGCTCAAGGCCTGATCCGGCATGGAAGTCGCCCTCGTCCAGATGCGCTCGGGCATCGACCCGACCGAGAATGTGGCCACGGCCAGCGCGTTGATCCGTGCGGCCGCTGCCGATGGTGCGACCTTTATTGCCACGCCCGAAACCACCCATCTGGTCCAGAAGGATGCCGATGCGGCCTTCGCCGTCATGTGCACGCCGGAGACCGACCCGGCCATACCGGTCTTCGCCGCCCTGGCGAAGGAATTGGGCATCTGGCTCCTGATCGGGTCGCTCGCCGTGCGCATTGCCGAGCGCCGGGCCGCCAATCGCAGCTATCTCTTCTCACCCGCTGGCGAGATCGCCACGACCTATGACAAGGCGCACATGTTCGATGTCGGGCTGGGCCAGGGCGAGACCTATCGCGAGAGCGATAATTACGAGGGCGGCGACCGGTTGGTGGTACAGGATGTCGACGGGGCCCGGCTCGGCCTGTCAATCTGCTATGATATCCGCTTCGCCTATCTCTATCGGCGTTTGGCCCAGGCAGGCGCGCAGATCCTGACCGTCCCCGCCGCCTTCACCAGGCCGACCGGCCGCGCCCATTGGGACGTGCTCTTGAGGGCCCGGGCGATCGAGACGGGGAGTTTTGTCCTCGCACCGGCCCAGGGCGGGCTCCATGCCGATGGCCGCAAGACCTGGGGGCATTCCATCATCATCGGCCCGTGGGGCGAGACCATTGCCGAGCTCGATCACGACAATCCCGGCCTGCTGCGGGCCTCGCTCGATCTGCGCAAGGTCGCCGAGGCCCGCCGTCGTGTGCCGGCGCTGGAGCATGACCGGGCATTGACGGGCCCGCTGTGACGCCGGCTGAGAGACGACCACCCAGATGATCCGCTATTCGCTCCTGTGTGATGCCGACCATGAGTTCGAGGCCTGGTTCTCGAATTCTGACGGCTTTGACGATCAGGCGGCTCGCGGATTGGTCGAATGCCCGCATTGTGGGTCGATGCAGGTTCGCAAGGCGCTGGCCGCGCCGGCCGTGGCGACATCGCGCAAGCGCGAAGCCAGCGCCGCGCATCAAATGGCCGAGATGGCGAACAAGGTGAAGGCGCATATTCGCAAGAATTACGACTATGTCGGAGATGATTTCGCCCGCGAAGCCCGCGCCATCCATGACGGCGACAAGCCCGCGCGCCTGATCTATGGCGAAGCCAGTCTCAACGACACAAAAGCCCTCAGCGAAGACGGCGTCCCGGTCACGCCGCTGCCCGATGCCTTCGCGCCGACCCCGCCGAAAAAGGCGAACTGACCGCTCAATTTCCTTTGCCGACCGACGCTTGGTCGAGTGTCCCTTTCAACAGGCGAATGCCGGCTTGGCCATCCCGCTTCCAGGCAATTTCGCCCAGCACGACCTGGCCCTGGTATTCAACCTGTACGGTTTCTCCTAGCTCGCCCACCTGATCACCGGTCACGCCCAGGCCACCGGTGGAGATATCCCGGACACGGACGCTGGAAGACCCTAGCTCGCGGCGGGTATGGGCCGCTTCATTCGGGACGGGTCGGCGTACATGGGAGCGGGCATCGGCAAGCGAGAGTTCGGAATCGAGCGCGTTGGCCAGCGCATCGAGCCCCGCCAGGACGTCCCGGCTGGCCTTGTCGAGGTCCCCGAGCATCGCAAAGGCGCGGCGGTGCTCGCCAGCGGCTTGCGCTTCCAGGATGCGCTTGCCGATGGCGTGTACGTCCTGGTGAGGCGCGACCAGGCTGTTGAAGGCAGGGTGATTGCGGATCTCGGGAATCTGGATGCCATCATGCCATTTCCCGAGTCTGCATCCATGGTGATCCGGCAGATCCGCGGCGCTGCCTTCGGCGCGGCCGGACAGAATGTCCAGAATCCGCTTTTTGAACATGACATGGTCAATCTTGGCCATTTGGACGAGAGAGCGGTGTGAGTCGGATCGGAACCAGTCGCGCGCATTGGCGAGAAAGTTGTCATTGCTCTGCTGCAGGGATGCATTCATCTGCGCCAGGCTTTCCTGATTCTGGGAAGCGTGGTCGGCGACGCCGGTGATATTCGAGGAAATCTCCGCGGTGGTTTCGGTCTGTTGGGTCAGGATTGACGAGATCTCCTGCATGCGTGTGGAGACATCGGACACCTGGTCGCCAACCGAGCGGATCAGGGTATTTGCGCCGGCAATGGTGGTTTGTCCCCGTTCGACCGCGTCGCGGGACTCGGTCAGGCTCGATTCGATGATCTGCATGCCGTTCTTGAGCGCAGAAATCCGACTTGAAATATCCTCCGTCGCCTTCGCCGCCTGATTGGCGAGGCTCTTCACTTCCGAGGCAACGACCGCGAAGCCCTTGCCGGCTTCACCGGCGCGGGCGGCCTCGATGGTGGCGTTGAGGGCAAGGAGGTTTGTCTGGTCTGCGATCGTCTGGATCACAGCGAGGAAGCCGCTGATCTGCTCCGACGCTGCGTTCAGTTCGGACAGGCTCTGGGTGCTGGTTTCCGCCGTCCGGGCGATCTCGGCGATCGACGCGGCAACGCTGTCCATCGCGTCAATGCTCTCGGACACCGAGGCATTGGTGTCATTGGCCCGGGCTGTCGCTGCGTTCGAGTTCTCCGCAATCTGCTCGACCGAAGTCAGCAATTCCTCCGCCGCCGCCGAGATGGACTGGCTGTTGGTGCTGGCCTCGTCTGTCGCCGACTGCATGACCGCCATATTGAGCGTCAGTTCATTGATTGAGGCGATGGTCTCGGCGACGCTGCGCAAGCTGTGAAGATGATTGTCGCGCTCTCGAGACTCCTCGACGCGGCGGCGGATCCCGTTCTCATAACCTTCCTGGGCCGCACAAATGTCGAGAAAGGCGCGCGATACCAGGGCGGTCACAAGGCGTTCCGCTTTGCGCGGGTTGCGCCGATGCTTGGCGAAAAGGCTCGGGATAGCGCCGGCGAGGACACGTCCATAGGCGGCAATGTACCAATGCGAGGGCAGACCGATCCGCACGTGGGCTTCGGCGATCCGGATGGAGCGACCCTGGAAGGCTATGCCCGGTCTCTGGGTCATCAGGGCTTTCCAGTGCGCTGTTTGGCGCGCCTGCAGGGATTTGGTCTGATCGTGGCGATCGCCATAGATCGCACGCAGGTCGCGGTCGCGGTCCAGTGCAGCATAGAAATCGTCAAGGATGGCCGGGAGCTCACCTTCAAGGCCTGACCAAGCATCCGCTGCATCCTGTTCCGACACCGGTGTCGGCTCGAGAAAATTCAACAGGCGGTCAAGCAGGTCGGCGGACGCGTCGGTTGAGGCTGCGGCGGTTTGCGGGATTGCGGTCATGGGGCGCTCTTCAGGTTCGTTACAGGCCCGCAATTTGATAAACGGGAGTTTTCCAAAACCTTAAAAACTTTGACGGTAACAGCATGTGACGGCCAAACCGGTGACAAAGGCTTCACTGTCCTGGTCACCCGTGTTTTCAGCCCAATCAAGGCCGTTACAGACCGGTCGTCAAAGTGCGCGCGCTGAAATGTCTCACCTGGACCCGGCAGGTTTTGCAGATAATCCCGGCGCCCCGGATCGTCGCGGCGCGACACGCTCACCAAGCTCCCACTGAACCCGGCGAGGACCTCACTTCCGGGTGCGACATGTGTGCGGCGACGGGACTGTAAGCGGCCGCCGTCGCTTGAGTCAGCCTGCCGGCTTCTCCGCCACCATCATGTAGTTCACCGCTGTGTCCTCGCCGAGCGAGAACTGGTCGGTGAGCGGGTTGTAGCTGACGCCGACCGGTGGCTGCAGGCTCATTCCGCCTTCCTTGAGCGCGGCGCGGATCTGGGTCGGTTTGACCAGTTTGTGGAAGCGGTGCGTGCCCTTGGGCAGCCAGCCCATCACCCATTCCGCGCCGACAATGGCCAGTGCGAAGGCTTTCGAGGTCCGGTTGATGGTGGCACAGATCATCAGCCCGCCCGGCTTCACCAGGCTGGCGCAATCAACCAGGAAGGTGTGCGGGTTGGCGACATGCTCCATGACTTCCAGATTGAGCACGACATCGAAAGGCGCTTCGCCATTCTCGATCAATTGCTCCGCAACACCGTGGCGGTAGTCGATGTCGAGGCCCTGCTCATCGGCATGGACGCTGGCCGTCTTCACATTGGCTTCGGCCGCGTCGACGCCGGTCACGCTCGCTCCCAGCCGCGCCATGGGCTCGCAAACCAGGCCGCCGCCGCAGCCGATATCGAGAATGCGCAGGCCTGCCAGCGGCGTGTCGCCGGTGAGGCCGAAATGCTGACAGATCGTGTCGCGAATAAAGCCGAGCCGGACCGGGTTGAACTTGTGCAGGGGCTTGAACTTGCTGTCCGGGTCCCACCATTCGGCGGCGATACGGGAGAATTTCTCGACCTCTTCCGGGTCAATTGAGGGCCGGTTCAGCGTGTCGGGCGCGGCGGCGCTGGTCATGCGTTTCTCCTCGCGGGTGAATCCGCGTCTGATTGCGTTCAGGCGTTGCGTGCGGTGCGCTTCGCGCTTACCTAACCGCCAGCGCGGCGCCCCGTTCGGGCCTTAATATGGCCCTCTCGGTGCGTCTAATCGAGCCCGGTGCGACGTTATGGTCGCAGCAGGCTTATTGGGGAAGCGCGAGGGACAGGCTGCATGACGCGAGTCGTGGCGAAATTTGGTGGCACCTCGGTCGGGTCGGTCGAGCGTATCCGGCATGCGGCCGGCCTGGTGGCCGCCGCCGCCGCGAAGGGCGAGGTGATGACGGTTGTGGTCTCGGCCATGGCCGGCGAAACCGACCGCATTCTGGGCCTGGCCGATGCCTTTGGTTCCAGTCTGGGTGATCGCGAAACCGATGTGGCCCTGGCCGCGGGCGAGCAGGTTTCCTCTGCCCTGATGGCGCTGGCCCTGCGCGAGCGCGGCCTGAAAGCCCAATCCTTTCTCGGCTGGCAATTGCCGGTGATCACCGACGGTCCGCCCGGCGCCTCACGTATTGCCGGCATGGATGCGACGGTCCTCGAGGCGGCCATCGAGGCGGGAATCATCCCGGTTGTGGCCGGCTTCCAGGGCATTACCGAGGCGGGTGACGTGCGCACGCTGGGGCGGGGCGGGACGGACCTGTCAGCCGCGGCAGTCGCGGCAGCCTTGAAGGCGCGGTGTGATATCTACACCGATGTCGACGGGGTCTATACAACCGACCCCCGCATCGAACCCGGCGCGAAACGTCTCGATGCGATCAGTCATGACGAGATGCTGGAACTGGCGGCCCAGGGCGCCAAGGTCCTGCAGACACGCTCGGTCGAATTTGCCAAGGCGCGCGCGGTGCCGATGCGCGTGCTATCCTCCTTCCTGAATTCCGGCGACAGCCTTGGCACGGATGTCGTCGCTGAAAGCGATATTGCCGAGCGGCGGCTGGTGTCCGGTGTCGCCTATGCCCGTGACCAGGCCCGGATCGCGCTGCACGGCGCCTCCAACCGCTCTGATATGGCGGCGCGGTGTTTCGCGCGCCTCGCCGAGGCGGATGTCGGTGTTGACATGATCGTTCAGGCCCATGCCCGCCAGCCCGGCATGGTCACGCTCGAGTTCTCGGTCGCGCATCGCGACCTCGATCGCGCCCAGGCCGTGCTCGAGAACGCCGTCGAAGGTGTGCGCGTCTCGGCCGAGACCGGTCTGGCGAAGGTTTCCGTGGTCGGCGCCGGCCTGCGTCAGCGTGCCGATGTCGCCCGCTCCCTGTTTGCGGTGCTGGGCGAGCAAGACATCGCTGTGAAGGTCCTCGCCACCTCCGAGATCAAGATTTCGGCCTTGATCGAGAATGATGCCGTGGAACGCGCAGTCCGGGCCTTGCACGCGGCGTATGGATTGGATCAGGTGTAGGCATGGAAGACATGACGACCAAACCGGCTCGCGATCCGCGCAACCTTCTCAAGCGTATGCGCCAGCTCATGGCGGTGCAGGAGAATGCCCAGGCGCGCCTTGATCACCTCACCGCCATGATCGCGGAAGAGGCGGGTTGGGACGTCTGCTCGATCTATCTCGCCCGTCCGTCCAATGCGCTGGAGCTTTGTGCCACCTTCGGCCTCAAGCGCGAGGCGGTGCACACGGTCCGCCTGAGACCGGGCGAGGGCCTGGTCGGCCTGGTGGCACGTCGGGCGCGACCGCTGGCAACGTCGAATGCGCGGGCCCACGCGGCCTTCTCCTACAAGCCGGAAACCGGGGAGGAGCCCTTCGACACATTTGTCGGGGTGCCCATCCTGCGCGGTGGCCGCATGGTCGGTGTCCTCACCGCCCAGACCTCGGTCGAGCGCCAGGTCGCCGGGGACGAGATCGAGACTCTGCAAACCGTGGCCATGGTTCTGGCCGAGATTGTCGCCTCCGGTGACATTGTCGATTCCGAGGAAATGGCGGGGCTGGATGTGCGCCAGTCGCGTCCGGAACGCTTCCAGGGCGGGGCCTATTCCGGTGGGGTGGCCAGTGGCGTTGCCGTCCTGTTCGAGCCACATGTTGAATCGACCCGCCTGATCGCCGACGATCCGTCGCGTGAAGAAGAGCGTCTGGATGCGGCCATCAATTCGCTGCGCGCATCGATCGACGAAATGCTCGAAGGCGGACGGGTGCCCTTTGGTGGCCCGACCCGTGATGTGCTGCAAGCCTATCGCATGTTCGCGCATGATCGCGGTTGGCTGGAGCGCCTGCTTGAAGCCGTCCGCCGCGGCCTGACGGCGGAAGCCGCGGTTGAACGGGTGCGGAACGAGAACCGGGCCCGCTTGATGAAGGCGTCCGATCCGCTCTTCCGCGAGCGCCTGCATGATCTCGAGGACCTGGCCAATCGACTTTTGCGTCATCTCGATGGCAGCGGGGCGGCGCTGGAATTGCCTGATAATGCGATCATCATCGCGCGCAATATCGGCCCGGCCGAACTGCTCGATTTTGACCGTACGAAGCTGAAGGGCATCGCCCTGGAAGAAGGCTCGGCCTCGTCCCACGCGGCCATCGTCGCCAAGGCGCTGGGCATTCCCCTTGTTGGGCGCCTCGAAGGTGCGCTGGACCGGGCGGAAAACGGAGATCCGGTGATCCTGGATGGTGAGTTCGGTATCCTGCATATCCGGCCACAGCCCGATGTTGTCGAGACCTATGAAGTCCGCGTCGCGGCCTTGTCCGAGCGGCGGCAGTCCTATGCCGAATTGCGGGGTCCGTCAGTCACCGCTGACGGTCAGAGGATCGGCCTGCACATGAATGCCGGTCTCCTGATCGAGCTGACCGCCCTGGAGGAAACCGGCGCTGACGGGGTTGGCCTTTTTCGCACCGAATTCCAATTCATGGTCGCCGAGACCCTGCCGCGGCTGTCAGCCCAGGCCACCGTCTACAAATCAGTGCTGGATGCGGCGGGCGACAAGCCGGTCATCTTCCGCACGCTCGATCTTGGCGGTGACAAGGTCGCGCCGTTCGCGCCATCGACCATCGAGCCCAATCCGGCACTGGGCTGGCGCGCGATCCGGATGGGTCTCGATCGCCCCGGCCTGCTACGCTACCAGTTGCGCGCGTTGATCCTGGCTGCGGCCGGGCGCCCGCTCAACGTCATGTTTCCGATGATTGCCGCGCCCTGGGAGGCGCGGGCGGCGCGCGAAATGCTGGACCGCGAGCTGCGTCATGCCCGTCAGGCCGGGCATGAAATGCCGTCAGACGTGCGATGCGGTATCATGCTGGAAACGCCGGGCATGGCCTGGGCGCTGCAGCACGCGATCGACGACGTCGATTTCGTATCGGTCGGTGCGAATGACCTGATGCAGTATTTCTACGCCGCAGATCGCCAGAATACGCGTGTATCGGAACGATACGATGTGCTCGCTCCGGCTGCCCTGGACCTGCTCAAACATGTCCGCGATCTGTGTGCTAAACACGACACGCCGATCTCTGTTTGTGGTGAAATTGCCGCCAAGCCGCTGGAGGCTGCTGTGCTGATCGGGCTTGGTTATCAAAGTCTTTCCATGGCCTCGGGCAATATCGGCCCGATCAAGAAACTGGTGTCCGGACTGGATGCTGGAAAACTTGGCACCTGGCTTGCGAACCACCTTCAACAACCCGTGGACAGTCTGCGTCCCCTCCTCATCGAGGCGGGAGAAAATGCCGGATTGCCTCGCGAGGCCATTGAAAGTGGACGAGGGATTTGATCTTATAAGAAAGCGTTAAGGAAATTCTTTCCAGACGCGTTTGTGAGTGACGATCGCTCCGGCAAGGATGAGCGGCGGTATGGTGATGGTGAGTCAGACGCCCAGTGCGGACTTCGTACCCGTTGATGCAGTCTATTCCGACGACGGTGTTGGATACGTACACCTGTCGGCTGGCGAACGCCTCCGAGACGCCCGGCACAAACTCAATCTGACCCTGCAACAGGCTGCCGAACGTACCCGCGTGCGTGCCGATTATCTCGAAGCCCTGGAAACCATGGATCCGCGCGGCCTGCCGGCCCGGGCTTATGCCATCGGCTATTTGCGTACCTACGCCAATTTTCTCAGCCTCGATGCCGGCGGCGTGGTCGACCAGTTCAAGCGCGAAGTGGATACCGAAACCGGGCGCGCACAGCCCAGCGCCGCTGCCAAGACGCGGGATCCGATCAAACTGCCGCGCGGGGCTTTCGGGGCGCTCCTTATCCTCGCTGCCGTTGCGGGTGCCGCCTGGTGGTATTCCGAGGAATTCGCGGGTGGCTCGGCCTTGACCAACATGCCGTCTCCGCCGGACGCCGCGCCGGACTGGGCGCGGCCGGATTTCGAGACCGGGCGCGTGGCCGTCAGCGTTGATGAAATCTGGTCCGGCTTGCCGCTCGGCGAAGCGGCGGCCGCATCCGGGCAGGTCGTGATGAGAGCGGTCTTGCCGACCTGGCTGGAAGTGCGCGATGCCTCCGGCCGTATCCTGTTCTCGCGTGAACTCGCTGTCGGCGAGGTCTACAGGGCGCTCGAGCCGGGCCTGACGGTTTCGGCCGCCAATGCCGGAGCGATCGAATTAATGCGCGATGGCGAAGCTGTTGGCTTGCTGGGTGAGGCCGGTATGGCGGTTGAAAACCTGCCGGTCATGGCCGAGGCCGATACTGCGGACATACAACCTCAATAACAGGCACGCCGCCCCGGGCTGCGTGGCAGTCCGTCGCAGTCGCCAGCCGCAGTAAAATGCCGCACCCCCGGTCGCATGCCGGGCACAATGACGCTATATCCAGCACAGGTCCCGGATCGTCGTCCCGCGACGTATCCGACAAGGGAGAGTGTTGATGTCACAATCCAGCGCTGATCCGCGCTCGGTCCGTCCCTGGCGGATGATCGAGCGCCGCAAGAGCCGCACCATCAAGGTCGGACCGCTCGAGGTCGGCGGCGATGCCCCGATCAGCGTCCAGACCATGACCAATACACCCACCTCTGATGCCGGCGCGACGATTGACCAGATCCGGCGCTGTGAAGAGGCGGGCGTTGATCTGGTCCGCGTTTCCTGCCCGGATGAGGACTCGACCGCGGCGTTCAGGACGATTGCCAAAGCGGCGAATGTGCCGCTGATCGCGGATATCCATTTCCACTACAAGCGCGGCATCGAAGCGGCCGAGGCCGGGGCGGCCTGCCTGCGGATCAATCCGGGCAATATCGGCTCGATGGAGCGGGTGAAGGATGTCGTCCAGGCGGCGCGTGATCATGGCTGTGCCATCCGCATTGGCGTCAATGCCGGTTCGCTGGAACGTCATCTGCTGGAGAAATACGGTGAGCCCTGCCCCGAGGCGATGGTGGAAAGCGCCCTCGATCATGCCCGCATCCTCGATGACCTCGATTTCCGCGACTACAAGATTTCGGTGAAGGCGTCGGACGCCTTCCTGACTGTCGCCGCCTATCAGGCCCTGTCCGAGGCCACGGATGCACCGCTCCATCTCGGCGTGACCGAGGCGGGCGGGACACGGATCGGCACGGTCAAATCCTCCATCGGGATCGGTTCGCTCCTGTGGGCCGGGATTGGCGACACGATCCGTGTCTCGCTCTCCGCCGAGCCGGAGGAGGAGGTGAAGGTCGGCTTCGACATTCTCAAATCACTGGGCCTGCGGACCCGGGGCGTCAATATCATCGCCTGCCCGTCCTGTGCCCGTCAGGGCTTCGACGTGATCCGTACGGTTGAGACGCTGGAGAGCCGGCTGGCGCATATTTCCGAACCGATCTCGCTGTCGATCATCGGCTGCGTGGTCAACGGACCCGGCGAAGCCTTGATGACCGATCTGGGCTTCACCGGCGGCGGGGCGGGGCGTGGCAAGATGTATGTCTCTGGCCGGCCCGACCACAATGTCTCCAATGAGGAAATGGTCGAGCATATCGTGGAAATGGTCGAAGCCCGCGCCGCCGAGCTGCGGGCTGATCGTGACAGGATTGAAGCCGCCGAGTAGTCAGAATTGAAAGCGTATGGGGAGAGTTTCGTGGCAGGATTGACGGTTTATGGCCTGAAGAATTGCGATAGCTGCAAGAAGGCCATGAAAGCTCTGGATGAAGCCGGCCTGGCTCATCGCTTTGTCGATATCCGCGAGGAGGTGGACCGGGTCGTCAAGGTTCCCGACTGGCTCGATGCAGTCGGCGCCAAGGCGCTGGTCAATACGCGCTCGACGACCTGGCGCAACATGTCGGACGAGGATCGCGCCATCGCCGAGGATGACCCGGCCGGTGTGCTGATTGCCCATCCGACCCTGATCAAACGTCCGGTTATCGAGGCCGGCACTGCCGTATCAGTCGGCTGGAGTGCGAGCTCACTCGCCAGTCTTACGGCCAGTGCCGCGGAATGAATGCGGCGTTGAAAGCGCGCTGCGATCTCGATCTCGGCTTTCCCTTCCACAATGATGGCGAGCCCGCTGACCGCCTGGAGCGGGTGGCGGCCTTCATGCGGCGGGCAAACCTGGGTGAGGAAGCCTATCTGACCGGCGACAGCGTCGGTCGTCTGGAAGCGCGCATTGCCGAACTGTTCGGCAAACCGGCGGCGGTCTGGTTCCCGTCGGGTACCATGGCCCAGGGCGTTGCGGCGCGGATCCACTGCGCCGCGGCCGGCGACACACGTCTGGGTCTGCACCCGACCTCGCATCTCGCCTTGCACGAAGAAGACGGTCACATCCATCTGCACGGGCTGGAACCGGTGATGTGCGGGGACTGGTCGCGCACGATGCGGCCCGATGACCTGCCGGAACGCGCGGGTTGTACGTTTGTCGAGCTGCCGCAACGGCATAATGGCGGCGCCGTGCCGGACTGGGAGACGCTGGTCGCGATCAAGGCGCGCGCTGCCGAGCTCGGTCAGACGCTTCACATGGATGGCGCCCGCATCTGGAGCCTGCCCTCGGCCTGGCCCGGCCATGACTGGCCGGAAATCTGCGACGGTTTCGCCTCGGTCTATGCCTCCTTCTACAAGGATCTCGGGGCCTCGGGCGGTGCTGTGCTGGCCGGTGAGGAAGCCTTCGTGGCCGAGGCGCGCCTCTGGCTGGCCCGCATGGGCGGGCGCCTGGTCTCGGCCTGGCCGATGGTGCCGGACGCCTTGCGCGTGCTCGAGGAACGGCTCGACAAGATGCCCGCTTTTGTGGCCCGGGCCCGCGAGATCGCGGCCGGTGTCGGTGCGGTGAAAGGGCTGACGATCACGCCGCAAACACCGCCTGTGAACATGATGCATGTCCGTCTCGATTGCGATGTGGCGACCGCCGAGGCGGCCCGTGACGCGGCGGCGGAGGCGACCGGCGTCTGGCTGGGCAATCGCTTCTGGCATTTCGAGTGCGACCCGGTGCCGGCGCTCGAGATCACGGTCGGCGAACGCCTCCTGGCCGCCGACCCGGCCCGCATCATCGCCGCAATCCGGGCGATGGGCGCGCATCTGGCCAAGGCCTAGTCGACCAGCGGATAGAGATTCAGCGTCAGCGTTAGCGTCTCGCCGTCCCGGATCAGATCCAGATCGAGGGTTTCCGGCGGCTCTGTGTCCAGATCGCAGGACCGCACGCGCATCTCCGCGCCATTGAAATGGGTGATGAAATCATCCGTCTGGATGCCTGCGTCGAAGGCTGGTGAATTGGCAATCACCGCGGCCACGCGCATGCCGTCATTTTCCGGCACCAGGACCAGGCCATGGGTGACCAGCGGTTCAAAGGTGATCGGGACCTGCGGATCATTGCGCTCGATGAGAACCCGTTCATTGCGTTGGTCAAAGGTCCAGTTGAAATGGCGCATCGCCTGACCACCCAGGATTTCGGTGCCGGGCGTTGACTGGATGACCGGCTGGACCAGGACATTCGGTCCGATCATGGCATTGGCGCTGAGCCGGGCCGACGATCGACGTTCAATCTCGGAAAATCTCACGGCGGCGCCGGTGGCGCGCGGCGGCACCACGGTGTCATAGCGTTCGATATCGCGCAGGATGATGGGGCTGAGCGCGGCGCCGCTGTCGATCAGGAGGCGACGTGTGCCGCGACCGGGAAAACGGACCTGGATCCAGGGGCGAATATCCGGTCCGTTGGCACGGAACACCGTTTCCCCGTCCGGGCGCGGCAATTCCCCGCTCACCACCCGCATCTCGCCAGCGGCATAGTCGAGGGTCAAAAGCACATCTTCGAACGCGTCGAATTCCAGAATGCCATCAATCTCGCGACCCAGGGCGATGGAGAGATGATCGAGATCGCGGACCCGGGCCCGCAAACCGGTTAGGCGCAGCGGGCCCGTGGTGGTGGTCCCGAAATTGGCGCGAACCCCGCTGTCCAGCCGTCGCCCGGAGACGCGTTCGATACTGTCCGGATCGACATAGCTCGATGCGGCGCCCGTGTCATAGAGGAACCAGAGCGTCCGGTCCGAGTCCATTTCCCCGTCGCGAACTTCCAGCGTGACCGGCACGAAGAAATAGCCACGGCAGACCTCGGCAGGCAGGATGACGGGCGCGTCAATCTGTGCCGCTGCAGGCGCAAGCGTCTTGCCCGCTGTCAGCAGTGCGATTATCAGGATCGCGACCTGTTTCATGCTTGTCTCCAAACCGGTTTGACGCAGGATACGACAGCCTGCCGCCTTTCCAAGACCAACGGGTCCACAATGAAGTCCATCTGCGTGTATTGCGGCTCCAATGCGGGCCAGGATCCAGCCTTTCTCGAAGTGGCTGACCGGCTTGGCCAGATCATGGCGCTACGCGGTATCGAGCTCGTCTATGGCGGTGGACGTGTGGGTCTGATGGGCCGTATCGCCGACGCGACCCTGGCCGCGGGTGGACGGGTTGTCGGCGTGATTCCGGAATTTCTCGCCCTCAAGGAAATCGCCCATATGGAGCTGACGACGCTGCATGTCGTCAAATCCATGCATGCCCGCAAGGCCAAGATGGAGCAGTTGTCGGAGGGCTTCATCGCCATGCCCGGCGGCATTGGCACGATGGAAGAGATGTTCGAAATCTGGACCTGGGCCCAGCTCGGCCAGCATCGCCATCCGGTCGGCCTGCTCAACGTCAATGGCTATTATGACGAGCTGGTCGCCTTCCTCGACAAGATGACGGAACAGGGGTTTCTCGCTCCGGAGCACCGCGGTGCGCTGATTGTTGCCGAGCGCCCGACCCGCTTGTTGGATGCTTTCGAGGCTTACAAACCGCCGCCCGCTGATGTCCGCATCAAGACCGGCCAGACCTGAAATAATGGGGACAGACCTGAGTCAGCAACCGCCCCGCCCGGATTGAAAGGCGCGTGAGCGCCAGATCGGAAAACCCCAACGCGGGCAGGGCGGCGAGCTGACATGGCTTCACCTCATATCTGTTGACGGAAAGGGTGACGCGCCCATTCGCGCCATGACGATTTCGCCTGGCGGTGTGGGCCGTAGAGGGGTGCGAGGTGCCTTGCCGGTGCCTTGCTATGTGAGTTGTATGAGTGGCGCCGGGGGCACCTCGCACACGGAGATTTACTCAGGGCCGTTACCGGCCCCGTCTCGAAACCGACAGGATCAAACGGTCGAGCTTTGTGCC
>Ga0189274_100154_pt1 | contig 43550 bp, 38 predicted proteins | sample N5B1minimetaG_FD_130323 | JGI IMG/M metagenome (GOLD analysis project Ga0189274, IMG submission 130323) | Marine microbial communities from the Costa Rica Dome - N5 B1 mini metaG | ecosystem: Environmental > Aquatic > Marine > Oceanic > Photic zone | place: Costa Rica: the Eastern Pacific...
GAGACCGGAAGTGCTGGCGAAGTTTCCGCTCTGCACAACGTCGCGGCAGAATAACCAACTCGCGCACGCCGGTCAGCGGCGGCCTCCACTCCACGAAAAACGGCGCCCCGCGGGGCGCCGTTTCTCGTTTGGATCGAAGGTGTATGAGGATCAGACCTCTTCCTTCTTGTCCTTTTTCTTCGCATTGCGCGGCAGAAGCCGATCGCCGGGCGTGATGTGGAAGTCGAGGCGGTCACTGTCCGCTTCATCCACATCGACCTTGACCAGGCCACCTTTCTTGAGCTCTCCGAACAGAATCTGGTCGGCCAGCGGCTTTTTGATGTGCTCCTGGATCACCCGGGCCAGCGGACGGGCGCCGAAGCGGCTGTCATAGCCACGCTCGGCCAACCACGCGGTCGCATCGGGCGTCAGTTCGAAGGTCACGCCGCGATCAATGAGTTGGGCTTCCAGCTGCAGCACGAATTTCTCGACGACCCGGCCGATGGAATCCGGCGATAGCGGCGCAAAGGGAATGACCGCATCCAGACGGTTGCGGAATTCCGGGGTAAAGAGGCGTTCGACCGCCTTGTCCGCCTCGTCCGTCTTCTTGCCGCGACCAAAGCCGATCGATTCCTTTTGCGCGTCGGAGGCGCCCGCATTGGTCGTCATCACCAGGATGACATTGCGGAAATCGACCTTCTTGCCATTGGTATCGGTGAGCGTGCCATTGTCCATCACCTGCAGGAGGATGTTGAACAGGTCCGGATGCGCCTTCTCGATCTCGTCGAGCAGCAGCACAGAGTGCGGATGCTGGTCGACGCCATCAGTCAGCAATCCACCCTGGTCGAACCCGACATAGCCCGGAGGCGCGCCGATCAGACGGGAGACCGCGTGACGCTCCATGTATTCCGACATGTCGAAACGCTGCAGCTCGATGCCCATCGTATCGGCCAGCTGCTTGGTCACCTCGGTCTTGCCGACGCCGGTGGGGCCGGAGAAGAGGTAGCAGCCGATCGGCTTGTTCGGCTCGCGCAGGCCGGCTCGCGACAGTTTGATGGCCGTCGCCAGCTGGTCGATCGCGTCGTCCTGCCCGAAGACAGTGTGCTTCAGATCGGTCTCGAGATTCTTGAGCGATTGCTCGTCATCCTTGGAAACAGTCTTCGGCGGGATGCGGGCCATGGTGGCGACAACACCCTCGACTTCTTTCACGCCAATCGTCTTCTTGCGCTTGGACACCGGCTGGAGACGCATTTGCGCCCCGGCCTCGTCGATCACGTCGATCGCCTTGTCGGGCAGTTTGCGGTCGCCCATGTAACGCGACGACAGCTCGACCGCCGATTTCAGTGCATCATTGGTGAAGCGCACATCGTGGAAGTCCTCGAAATAGGTCTTGAGGCCTTGCAGGATCTTGATGGCGTCCGGCACGGACGGCTCGGCGACATCGATCTTCTGAAAGCGACGAACCAGGGCCCGGTCCTTCTCGAAATGCTGACGGTATTCCTTGTAGGTTGTCGATCCCATACAGCGAAGACTGCCCGATTGCAGGGCCGGCTTCAGCAGGTTGGACGCGTCCATGGCGCCACCCGACGTCGCGCCGGCACCGATCACGGTGTGGATCTCGTCGATGAAGAGGACGGCATTGTCCTTGTCCTCAAGCTCCTTGACGACCTGTTTCACGCGCTCCTCAAAATCACCGCGATAGCGGGTTCCGGCGAGCAATGAGCCCATGTCGAGCGAGTAGATGGTCGCCCCGGCCAACACGTCGGGAACCTGGTCCTCAATGATCTTGCGGGCAATGCCTTCGGCGATGGCCGTCTTGCCAACGCCCGGATCGCCAACCAGCAGCGGGTTGTTCTTGCGGCGACGGCACAATACCTGGACGCAGCGTTCAACTTCCGCATCGCGGCCGATCAGCGGGTCGACTTCACCCTTCCGCGCCTTCTCGTTGAGGTTGACGGTATAGGCTGTCAGAGCATCGCCATCCTTTTGCGGCTCTTCAGCCTGCTCGGTGCCCCGCACGGCGCGTTCTTCGGTCGCGCCCGGCTTGCGGCCAATCCCGTGCGAGATGAAATTCACCGCGTCGTAGCGGGTCATGTCGCGCTCGGCGAGAAAATAGGCTGCGTGGCTTTCACGCTCGGCGAACAGGGCCACCAAAACATTGGCTCCCGTGACTTCCTCACGCCCCGCATTCTGAACGTGGATCACGGCACGCTGGATGACGCGCTGAAAACCAGCCGTTGGCTTGGCGTCCTCCTCGTCATCAACGACGAGCTCGGTCAATTCATTGTCGACATATTCGGTAAGGGTCGCTCGCAATTCGTCGAGGTCGACGTCGCAGGCTTTCATCACCGCCGCGCCGTCCTGATCATCCACAAGAGCAAGAAGGAGATGCTCCAGGGTGGCAAATTCATGCCCACGCTCATTGGCGTAGCCCAGAGCGCGGTGCAGGCTGTCTTCGAGATCTGAAGAGAATGAGGGCACCACTCTATTCCTTTTCCATTGTGCACTGCAGCGGGTGTTGGGCCCGCCGTGCGGCGTCCATGACCTGGGCTACCTTTGTTTCGGCAACCTCATACGTATACACGCCACACATCCCGACACCGTTCTGATGTACATGCAGCATGATTCTCGCTGCATCCTCGGGAGACTTTCGGAAAATTCGGACGAGAATCTCGACCACAAATTCCATCGGCGTGTAGTCATCATTGAGTAGCAAAACACGGTAAAGCGAAGGTTTCTTTGTTGCCGGACGGGTCTTTGTCGCGAGGCCAGTTTCCTCTTCTACGCCCGTATCATCATGTTTTCGTTCGGTCATATTTTAAACGTGCTCGAATATTACTTCGCTACTCATCGGGACAGATAGGAATCCGCACCGGACTTGGAAAGGGACGGGCCACAGCACCGACCGAACACAAGAATAACACGCCCGGAAAATTCTTGCTTCCCGTTTCACCGCGATGGGCCTAAAAAGGCGCACCCTGTCTTCGGATGGGGCCGCCGAAACGGCTCCGTATCAATCACGGGCCCGGTCGGGGAGGACACCAGCGTTTCGCATGCAGCCGGAAAACCGGCGCCGGAATGCAAACGGCCACAAGGCCACCCCGCCTCAACGAGGCGAAGCCGACAAAAAAAGGGCCCGGTGACAAATCACCGGGCCCAGTCGGGGAGGAAAATTCTGAATTCCTGTCAGATCACACGGGCTCAGCGCTGAGCTTGTGCGAGCTCCATGGCGGCCGCGACGCGATCGTTGAGCGGTTTCACCGAATTCTTGACCAGGTCGGAGAAGAGTTCCGAATTCTTGTTGACCTCAGCGAGATAGTTTTCCATCGCCGATTTGGTGAACTCGGACTGGATCTCGAAGATCTCCTGAACCGATTTCGCGGTCGCGAACTTCTTGGTCGCGGCGACGCTGTCTTCCATGGCCGACTTGGCGTAGGTGACGGCGTTGGCGTTGGCGGTCTCGAAACCCTTGCCGGCCAGGGTCGCGGAGGCGATCATGGCTTCGACGGTTTCTTTCTGGAAATTGCTGGCCTCGGTAACCGATTTCAGCGTCTTCTCGAAACCTTCCTTGAGCGCTTCATTGCTCGCGGCGGTCATGCTCTCAATGGTATCATTCATGGCAAAGCTCTTTGCGGTGCGGGCAGCAGGTTTGGCTTTCGGGGCCGGCTTCGCTGCCTTGGGGGCGGGTTTGGACGGTGCGGCTTTCGCTTTGGCCGTCGACTTCTTGGGCGTGGCCTTCTTGGCCTTCGTCGAAGCTTTCGACTTGGCCGGGCCGGACTTGGCAGGCGCCTTCACCGGCGCCGATGTCGGCGACACAATTCGCGGTGCGCTCGGGGCGGTCGCTTTGGCAGCGGCCGCCTTCGGTTCGGTGGAGGTTTTGTCGACGTCGCTCATAACAGGGCACTGTCCGGTTGCTAAACTTGCTGCAAATGCTCTTCGCAGTCGCAATATTGATACCACAGACACCCTCAGGGTCAAGGAAATTATTGTGCACTGCACAAAATATAAATGACGACGCCGCCGAGGCCTTAACCTGCTGGCAATGAGCGACCGGCAGGCTACCTTCATGATCAAGACAGCCTGCATCCTTCTCCTCTCCCTCGGTTTCGCGCTCAGCGGGGTCAGCGCGCCTGCCCAGGCGAACAATTCGCGCTATGCCGCCTTTGTGGTGGAGGAGAATACCGGCGTGGTCCTTCATTCGCGTCGATCAGAAGCCGAGCGCTATCCGGCTTCACTGACCAAGATGATGACCCTTTACATGCTGTTTGAAGCCATCGAGACCGGCGAAATCGGCCTCCACGACCAGATTCGGGTTTCAGCCAATGCAGCCAATGCCAGCCCGTCGCGTCTCGGGCTGAGAGCCGGCCAGACCATCTCGGCCGAGAATGCAATCCGCGCCCTCGTTGTGAAAAGCGCCAATGATGTCGCGGTTGCGGTTGGCGAGCGACTCGGTGGTGGTGAGGCCCGCTTCGGTGAGCTGATGACAACGCGCGCCAGCGAGCTCGGCCTGACCGACACGACCTTCCGCAACGCTTCCGGCCTGCCCAATTCACGCCAGACCACAACGGCCCGCGACATGGCACGCCTGGCCGTCGCCCTGCATCGCGACTATCCGGACTATTTCGACTATTTCAACGAAGAGAGCTTCACCTGGAATGGTCGGACCTATCGCAATCACAATACCCTCGTCGGGCGCGTGCGGGGTGTGGACGGCCTCAAGACCGGATATATCCGCGCTTCGGGTTTCAATGTCGTCGTTTCGGCCGAGCGTGGCGATCACCGCCTGATCACCGTCATCATGGGCGGTCCCACAGCCGCAGCCCGCGACGCCCATGCCGAGGAACTCATCGAGGCGGCCTTTGCGACGCTCGAGCAGCGCCAGGACACGCGCCTGTTTGCCGCCCTCTCCTCGCCACGCATCAACCCGGTCCGGCAGCAGGACCTGATTGCCCGCGATGTCGCCGCCCTGCATCTCGACGAGCCAACGGAAATGGGCTCCGCCAATCAACCGCCCGCGGTGCAGGTCGTTCTGGCCGACGAAGACGAGATGCACACCGAACACCTGCCGTCGGCGACGGCTCCGCCGGCAAGGCAGTCAGAACCAAGCCTCATTCGCGGTGCCTGGTCTGTGCAGGTCGGCGCTTACAACAGCTCGAGCGCGGCCCATGACCGGCTTGCCGAAGTGGCGATCTTTTCCGGCGTTCTGGACACGGCCCAGCCAGCTGCGCGCGCTGTCGATATTAGCGGTGACCGCCTCTGGCGCGCGCGTTTCGAGGCGCTGACCGAGGATGAGGCACGACTCGCCTGCCGTGACCTGTCTGCCCGGGACCATCCCTGCTTCGCGGTGGCTCCGGGACGCTGATCGGCCCGGCGAAGCGCTCGCCATCTGCCCGAAATTCCTGCATGAAGCAGAGGAAGTGTGTGTCGGACTGGAATCCTCCGGTCGGTTGACACAACCTTTCGGCTCGAACACTTTCGCGCGCCTTGGCCGCTGCCCGGCGGTCCCTGCTACATGTCTGGAACCAAGCACCGATGAATGTTGTTGTCGTAGAATCCCCGGCCAAAGCCAAAACCATCAACAAGTATCTCGGGTCGGACTACACGGTTCTGGCGAGTTTCGGACATGTCCGGGATCTCCCTGCCAAGGACGGTTCGGTGAAGCCGGACGAGGATTTCGAGATGGCCTGGGAGGTCGACACGGCCTCCGCCAAACGGGTCAAGGCGATCGCCGATGCGGTTCGCGAATCCGACCGCCTCATCCTTGCCACTGACCCGGATCGCGAAGGTGAAGCGATTTCCTGGCACTTGCTGGAGGCGCTGCAAAAACGCCGCGTCTTGAAGGATGTCGTTATCCAGCGCGTGGCCTTCAACGCCATCACCAAGCCGGCCATCCTGGAAGCCATGGCGCATCCGCGCGCCGTCGACATGGAATTGGTCAATGCCTATCTGGCCCGCCGTGCGCTGGATTATCTCGTCGGCTTTACGCTGTCGCCGGTCCTGTGGCGCAAGCTCCCGGGCTCGCGCTCGGCCGGTCGCGTCCAATCCGTCGCCCTGCGCCTGATCTGCGACCGCGAACTGGATATCGAGAAATTCCGCGCCGAGGAGTATTGGTCGGTCGACGCCGAAATCACCGCCAATTCCGATCCCTTCCGCGCCAAGCTGGTCACGCTGGACGGCAAGAAGCTGCAGAAGCTGTCGATCAAGGACCGCGCCAGCGCCAATGCCGCCGTCGAGGCTATCAACGCGGCCGACCTGTCGATAACCGGTGTCGAAGCCAAGCCGGCCAAGCGCAATCCGCCGCCGCCCTTCACGACCTCGACGCTACAGCAAGAAGCGGCGCGCAAGCTGGGCTTCTCCGCCACCCGCACCATGCAGACGGCGCAAAAACTCTATGAAGGCGTGACGCTGGGCGGCGAGACCACGGGCCTCATTACCTACATGCGGACCGACGGCGTCTCGATGGCGCCGGAAGCCATCAGCCAGGCCCGGGATGTGATCGGCAAGGAGCATGGCTCGCTCTATGTTCCCGGCGCGCCGCGCATGTATTCCACCAAGGCCAAGAATGCCCAGGAGGCGCACGAGGCGATCCGCCCGACCAGCTTCTCGCGTCTGCCGGAGAAGCTGTCGCTGGATCCGGACATGGCCCGTCTCTATCAGCTGATCTGGCGCCGCGCCGTGGCCAGCCAGATGGAAAGCGCCCGTTTCGAGCGCACCACGGTCGATATTGCCACGCCCGACAGCAAGACCGCGCTGCGTGCCGTCGGTACGGTCCAGCTCTTCGACGGCTTCCTCGCCCTCTATCAGGAAGGCCGGGACGATGAAGAGGATGAGGGTGAGAACCGCCTGCCCAAGCTGAGCCAGGGCGCGAGCGCCAAGGTCGGCAAGACCTGGGCCGACCAGCACTTCACCCAGCCGCCGCCGCGTTTCACGGAAGCCTCGCTGGTCAAGCGGATGGAAGAGCTTGGTATTGGCCGTCCTTCGACCTATGCCTCGACGCTGCAAGTCCTGCGCGACCGCGACTATGTGCAGATGGACAAGAACCGTTTCCATCCGCTCGACAAGGGCCGTGTCGTCATAGCCTTCCTCGAGAATTTCTTCGCCCGCTATGTGGAGTATGATTTCACCGCGGCGCTGGAGACCCAGCTCGACAAGGTCTCGGCCGGCGAACTCGACTGGAAGCAGCTCCTGCGCGATTTCTGGACCGATTTCCGCGCGGCTGTGGACGAGATCGGCGAGCTGCGCATCACCAATGTGCTGGACGCGCTCAACGAGGCCCTGGCCCCGCATATTTTCCCGGACAAGGAAGACGGCAGTGATCCGCGCCTCTGCCCGTCCTGCGGTGAAGGCACGCTCAGCCTGCGCTTGGGCAAGTTTGGCGCCTTCCTGGGCTGTTCCAACCATCCCGATTGTTCCTTCACCCGCCAGATGAGCCCGCCAGGCGACGACGATGTCCAGGGCGACCGGGTGATCTGCGTCCATCCGGAAACCGGCAAGGATGTCGAACTCAAGAATGGTCGTTTCGGCTGGTATCTGCAGATGCAGCTTGATGGCGAGGACAAGCCCAAGCGCTCCTCCATTCCCAAGGGATGGGACGCCGCCACCCTGACCGAAGAGCAGGCGATCAAGCTGATCGATCTGCCGCGCACGGTCGGCGAACATCCCGATGACGGCCAACCAATCACGGCCAATATCGGTCGCTATGGCCCCTATGTTCATCACGACAAAACCTACGCCAATATCGGCTCGGTCGAGGATGTCTTCGAGATCGGCGTCAATCGCGCCATCTCGGTGATCGCCGACAAGCGCGCCAATGGCGGTCGCCGCGGCGGTTCGGCCTCGGCGCTGAAGGATCTGGGCGAGCATGACGGCAAGCCGGTCAAGATCATGTCCGGCCGCTATGGTCCCTATGTGAAGTACGAGAAGATCAACGCCACCCTGCCCAAGGATACCGACCCCGAGAGCGTGACCCTGGAACAGGCCATGGAATGGGTCGAGGCCAAGGCCGCCAAGGGCGGCAAGAAGAAGGCCCCGGCCAAGAAGAAAGCCCCCGCCAAGAAGAAGACCGCGGCGAAGAAGACCACTACGAAGAAAGCCCCGGCGAAAAAGCCCGCGGCCAAGAAGACGGCCGCCAGTAAAGCCAAGGCGGAGTAGCGCGCATGGCCGGCAAGACAGAGTTTGACGCCGGCCTCACCCGCGAGGCGGTTGTCGAAGCCGTCAAGCTGGGCGGCGGCGAGTTCACCAAGCGCGAACTGGCGCGGGCGCTCGCCCTGAAAGGCACGGACGCCAAGCGCGCGCTCAAGGATGCCCTTGCAGCGCTGGTCGAAGACGGCACGATCACGCGCTCCAACAGCAAGACCTATCGCCTGCCGGGCGCCCTGCCGGCGGTCAGCGTTGTCGAGATCAGTGGCCGCGACAATGACGGTGAACTGCTGGCCGAACCGGCGCGCCGCGATGGCGGTCCGATCCCGACCATCCGCCTCGCACCGGGCGAAGGTGCCGGCGGCAAGGGCACACCGGCGATCGGCGTCGGCGACAAGGCCCTGGTCCGCCTGGCCCTGCAGGATGACGGCAGCTACGAAGCCCGCCTGATCAAGAAGCTCGGCCAGAGCGCCCACAAGCTGCTCTGTGTCCTGCGCAAGCCGCAGTCCGGGCCCTTCCGTTTGCAACCGGTCGACCGGCGTTCACGGCATGAGCTGGTTCCCGCCAAGGGCGAGGCCGAGAAGGCGAAGGATGGCGAGCTCGTCCTGTGCCAGATCGCCCGCGAACGCCGTCATGGCCTCAAGACTGCGGAGATCGTCGAAGTGATCGGGGATGTCTCGGCCCCCGGTGCCGGCAGCCTCATCGCGCTGTACTCACACGGCGTCCCCCAGGGCTTCTCGGAAGCTGAATTGCGCGAGGCCGAGACAGCGCCCGTGGCCAAGCAGGGGCAACGCGAGGATTTGCGCGCCCTGCCCCTGATCACGATCGACCCGGATGACGCCAAGGATCATGATGATGCGATATGGGCCCAGGCCGATGACGATCCCAAGAATCCTGGCGGCTGGCAGGTCATTGTCGCGATTGCCGATGTCGCGGCCTATGTGAAATCCGATGGCGCGCTGGATCGCGGCGCCTTCAAGCGCGGCAATTCGGTCTATCTACCCGACCGGGTCGTGCCGATGCTGCCGGAACGCCTGTCCAATGATCTGTGCTCGCTGCGCGAGAAGGAAGACCGGCCCTGCCTCGCTGTGCGCATGGTTTTCGACAAGGACGGCAATAAGCGCTCTCATCGCTTCCTGCGCGGCTGGATGCGCTCGGCCGCAAAACTCTCCTACACGCAGGCCCAGACCGCGATCGATGGTGGCGATGGTGGCCCCGCCAATGCGCTTCTGGACGCGGTCCTGACACCGCTCTGGGGTGCCTATTTCGCCTGCCGCGAAGCCCGCAACCGGCGTGAACCGCTGGAGATCGATGCGCCGGAACGCCGGGTCCGCGTCGGCGAGGATGGCAAGGTGATCGGCGTGGAAACCCGCCAGCGCTTCGATGCCCATAAGCTGGTCGAAGAATTCATGATCCAGGCCAATGTCTGCGCCGCAGAGAGCCTCGAACAGAAAAATGCGCCGCTCATTTATCGCGTCCACGAACCACCCTCCCGCGAAAAGATCGACGCCCTGGCCGATTTCCTGCCAACGGTCGGTATGAAATGGGCGCGCGGCAATTCGGTCGAGACCGGGCGTTTCAACCAATTACTCAAACAGGCCGTGACGTCCGAGCATTACGCAACCATCAATGAGGTTGTTCTTCGCAGCCAGTCGCAGGCGGTCTATGACACCGATAATCGAGGACATTTCGGGCTCAACCTGCGCCGCTACGGGCATTTCACCTCGCCGATCCGCCGTTATGCCGACCTCACCGTCCACCGGGCCCTGATCCGGGCACTCAATCTGGGTGATGACGGACAGACCGATGCCGAGCGCAGCCGCCTGACGGTGATCGCGGAAGACATAACCCATGCCGAACGCCGCGCCATGGCCGCCGAGCGCGATGCGGTAGACCGCTTCATCGCCGCCTATCTGGCCGACAAGATCGGCGCCGAATTCCCTGGCCGGATCACCGGCGTGACCCGTTTTGGCTGTTTCATCCGCCTCGACGAAACCGGCGCGGACGGGCTGGTCCCGATCTCCCGGCTCGGCGAGGAACGCTTCGAGCATGATGAGAGCGCCCATGCCCTGATCGGCTTGCAGACCGGCTCACGCTATCGGCTGGGAATGCCGGTCATGGTCCGTATCGACGAGGCCCAACCGGTCACGGGCGGCTTGCTGCTCGACCTGCTGACCGAGCCGGAAAAGGGCGAAAAGCCCAAGGGTCGCCATCGCGGCCGGAGCGGCGGACCGCCCAATGGTCGCCGCTCGGGCAAGCCCTGGAAAAAGGGCCGCCGCCGGTGAGTGACGAGCTTCATCGCAAGGACGTCAAACCGATACGGCCTCGTCTCGCCGCGTCACTCATACTTACCCGCCGCGAGGGTAACCGGGTCGATGTGCTGATGGGGCGGCGCTCGTCCAAGCATGTCTTCATGCCCAACAAATATGTGTTTCCCGGCGGCCGGGTGGACCGGGCTGACAGCACGGCGCCGCTGGCCCGTGATCTCGATGGCCGCGTTCTCGACCTGATGGCACGTGCGCTAGATCCGCGTCGCGCCCGGGCAGCGGCCGCAGCGGCGATCCGCGAAACCGCCGAGGAAACCGGCCTGCTGATCGCCCGTGAAGCCCCGGTGCGCAGCCGTCACGCCAATTGGTCGCCCTTCCGGCAGGCCGGAGCGGCGCCCGACCTGGCCTCGCTCAAGCTCATCACGCGGGCCATCACCCCACCGGGTCGCACGCGCCGCTTCGACACCTGGTTCTTTACCACCGATGCCTCGGCACTGCTCGATGACCGCGCGCCCCAGCCGAGCAGCGAGCTGGAGGATGTGCAATGGGTGCCGCTGGCCGAATCCCGCGATCTCGACCTTCCCATCGTCACCCATTTCGTATTGGATGAATTGAAGCGCGTCCTGCCCCCGGCACCGGAACATCCGCGCTGCATGCGCGCCGTACGCGGCAAGATGATTGTGGAGCCGATGTAGGCGAGGAAGACGACTGCGGCCATCCTCGCTATAGCTCAGCCCATGACCAATCCGCTCACCGATCCACGCCTTGCCAATAACCGCTCCCTGATCGCGGCGATCTGTTGTGCGGCGGTGTGCGGGATCGTGTTCGGGCTTTCCATGCCGCTGGTTTCGCTACGGCTGGAGGGCATGACCTCCTCGGGTCTGATCGTCGGTCTCAATGGCGCAGCCGCAGCCGTCTCCACACTGGTCATGGCGCCCATCGTGCCGCGCCTGCTCTCGGTCCTGCCGGGGCGCGTGCTGATCGTGATCAGCCTGGTCCTTGCCGGCGCGCTGCATGCCCTCTTTCCGGTGTTCGAGAATGTACCGGCCTGGTTTGTTCTTCGCTTTGCCATGGGCTGCTTCATGACGGTGATCTTCGTGGTCTCGGAAACCTGGATCAACCAGATTGCCACGCCGCTGCGCCGGGCAACCATCCTCGGCATATACGGCACGGTCTTGTCCGGCGGTTTCGGGATTGGCGCCTTCCTCTTCGGCCAGCTGGGCACGGAGGGGGATGGTGGATTCTACGCCGGCGGGCTGATCTTCCTGATTGGCGCCCTGCCCATCATCCTGCTGCAAGGGCCTGCCGCCCAGGCACCGGGCAAGGACGAAGCCTCACCGCGAGCCATATGGGGTGCGGCGACGGCCGCTCCCGCCGCAATTGGTGCCGCGCTGGCGTTCGGGGCGCTGGAAACCGTCCTCTTTTCCCTGGCCCCTGTTTATGGCGACCGGCTGGCTCTGAATGACCACGGCATCTCGATGGTTGCCATGGCGGCTGCTGCCGGTGCCCTGGCCTTCCAGATCCCGCTTGGCTGGATTGCCGACCGGACGGATCGGCGTGAAGCCCTGAAATGGATCGCGACCACGGCCGCAGTCACACCGCTCGCGATCTGGGCGGTGGGCGACTATCTGCCCGGCATGATGCTGCTCTTCTTCATTCAGGCCGGCGTCGCCTCGGGGCTTTACACGGTCGGCCTGGCCCTGGTCGGCGAACGCTTCTCCGGCGGTGCCATCGCGGCGGCCAATGCCGCCTTCATCTTCGCCTATGGCACCGGCTCGCTGATCGGACCGCCCGCCGGTGGCGTGGCCATGGACGGGCTGGGACCGTACGGGCTGATGATCGTCATGGCTGCGATCGCCGCACTCTATGCAGCACTGGTCTGGAGACGTGCATCACAAACAGCCGGGAAGAGTTGACAGCGGCGCTACCGTGCGTATGTTCGCGCGCTCTCGCGTCGGCATGGGGCCGAATGCGCGCACACTCAAAGCACCAGGACATTTAGAGCCATGGCGAAGCCGACAACCATCAAGATCCGCCTGAACTCCACGGCTGGTACGGGTTACTTCTACGTGACGAAGAAGAATGCGCGCACCATGACCGAGAAACTCGTGCTGAAAAAGTACGACCCGGTCGCTCGCAAGCACGTCGATTTCAAGGAAGCGAAAATCAAGTAAGACGGGTTTCCCGTCCGAACGATTTTCCCCGCTCGACCAACGAGTTTTGTCAGGCCGCGGCGTTGTCCGCGGCCTGAACTTGATTCCGGCCACCATTCTTCGCCACGTACAGCGCTTGATCGGCTCGCCGCAGGAGGCTGTCGAGCGCTTCCCCGCGCTGAGCCTGGGCCACGCCGATACTGACCGTGACTGGCACTTTGGTGCCATCCTTCAGGGCAAAGCCGCTCCCCGCGACGCTGGAGCGCAGGCGCTCGGCAGCAATCTCGGCTTCCGCCATGCCGGCGCCCGGCATCACAACGACAAATTCCTCGCCACCATAGCGCGCCGCCAGATCGAGCGCGCGCAGCCCTGTGAGTAGGCGGCTGGAAAAGTCGCGCAGGACCTGGTCGCCGGCCTCATGGCCATGGCTGTCATTGATCGCCTTGAAGTGATCGATATCGGCCAGCAGCAGCGAGACCGGCGCGCCACCATTGCTGGCGCTGTCCATCGCCTGGCGCAGGCGTGAGGAGATGTAGCGACGATTATGCAGGCCGGTCAGCGGATCCGTGACTGCCAACTCCATGCCCTCGTCGAGATGCGAGCGCAGTCGGTCGGCATAGCGCTTACGGCGCAATTGCGTCCGCGCGCGCGCGGCCAGTTCGCCGGCGTCCACCGGGCGGTGAATGATATCGTTCACGCCCAGATCAAGCGCCCGCACGGCATGCTGCACATCGTCCGGCCGCACGATCGCGAGAATTGGCAATTGCCGGGTTGCGGCATCCGAGCGGACCCGGGCACACAGGCGCAGGCCATCATAATCATTGGCGGTCAGATCCACGATCAACAAGTCCGCAGCGTCACGGGCGGCAGCGATGGCAGCACCCGGTTCATGGACTTCCCGGACCTGGGCCTGCCCCGGCATGGCCGCGGCATAGCGCGTTGTGGCGCGCGGATCGGTACTGACTATGACGACGCGTGAGGCGCTGTCCACATCATCATGGATATCGCCGGCCAAGCCGGACATGGCCGAGCTCGACTCGCGATAACGCAACTCGTCCAGCACGGCCTTGAGACGCAGCAGGCTGCGCACACGGGCGAACATCGTGACATCGTCGATCGGCTTGGTCAGGAAATCATCGGCTCCGGCTTCGAGGCCACGAATCCGGTCTTCGCGCTGATCGAGCGCGGTCACCATGACGACGGGGATATGACGCGTGGTCGGGTCGTCCTTGAGACGTGAACAGGTTTCATACCCGTCCATCACCGGCATCATCACATCGAGGAGGATAAGGTCAGGCTGTTCAGCCTTGGCGACCTTGATCGCCTCTTCACCATTGCTGGCGGTGCAGACATCAAAATACTCGGCCTGAAGACGCGCCTCCAGCAGCCGCACATTGGCGGCCTGATCATCAACGACGAGAATACGCGCACTCATCGACGACCACCCCTAGTCGAGAAACTGACGAACCGTCTCGATGAAGGTCGCGACCGTGATCGGTTTGGACAGATAGGCCTCGCATCCGCCTTCGCGAATGCGTTCCTCATCGCCCTTCATGGCAAAGGCGGTCACTGCAACCACCGGAATGGCCGACAGGCTGTCATCATCCTTGAGCCATTTCGTGACTTCGAGGCCCGAGACCTCGGGAAGCTGAATATCCATGAGGATAAGGTCAGGCGTGTGTTCACGCGCCATTTCGAGCGCCTTGAAGCCATCCTTGGTCTGCAGGGTCTCGTAGCCATGAGCTTCCAGCAGATCGTTGAAGAGCTTCATATTGAGCTCGTTGTCTTCGACAATCAGGACCTTTTTGGGCATGACCTGCAGCATGTCGGTGACGCGCTTCCCGTTGTTTGCACGTGTTTTATCGTGCTTGTTGAACCCCGCCTGCACTAAACCCGATTTTCCTTAACCAACCATGAGTCAAAGGCCACTTTTCGGGCGTTTCGGAACAAGATAAGAACAAAGCGAGCCAAAAAACTATATCGCAAGCGGCGAGGAAGGACGAAATGAATCGGATCGGCATCGACCTCGGTGGCACCAAGATCGAGGCCCGGCTCTTCAACGCTGGGGGCCGCGAACTGGCCCGCGAGCGCGTGGCAACTCCGCGCGCCTACGACCCCACCCTCAACACCTTGCGCACCTTGGTGACAAGCTTGGAGGCCATCTATGGCGACGCACGTGTCGGTGTCGCTCACCCGGGCTCGATCAGTCCGGCCAACGGACTGATGCGTAACGCCAATTCAGTCTGGCTGAATGGCAAACCCTTCGCCACCGACCTGTCCGACATACTCGGCCGGGAGGTTCGCCTCGCCAATGACGCCAATTGCTTTACCCTCTCCGAAGCCGTGGACGGCGCTGGTCGAGACGGGAAAGTCGTCTTCGGCGTGATCCTGGGCACCGGCGTGGGCGGCGGGCTTGTGATCAATCGACGTTTGCTGGAAGGCTCACAGGGCATTGCCGGTGAGTGGGGGCATAACCCCCTGCCCTGGCAAGGTCCTGACGAGCTTGACCCACCGACCTGCTGGTGCGGCAAGACTGGGTGTCTTGAAACATGGCTGTCCGGCCCCGGCCTCGCGAGTGATCATGCACGACGTCATGGCGGCGGCGAGACTGCGGAAGCGTTGTTTGCGGCAGCTGATAGCGGCGATGTCGCAGCGTCAGAGACAATCGCCCGCCACACCGGCCGCCTCGCTCGAGGTCTGGCGAGTGTCGCCAATATTCTGGATCCTGATATTATTGTGCTGGGCGGCGGCGTCTCGAATGCGCCGGGGCTTCCCGAACGCGTCGCTGCAGCTTTGCCGGAATGGCTCTTCTCCGATGTCTGTCGCACGCGAATTGTCCGCCACCAGCATGGCGATTCCTCCGGTGTGCGCGGAGCGGCCTGGCTGTGGAATGAAACGCCCGGAGACGCGATGTGAGCGAGCCGGGCTATTGCCGATCCTGTCTGCTTGCGCTGCCCGAAGCAGCCACGGCCTGCCCGTCCTGTGGCAGCCACCGACTATTGCGCCATGCCGAGCTGAACAGGCTGTCCATTGCGCATATCGACTGCGATGCCTTCTTCGCGGCGGTGGAAAAGCGCGACAATCCGGCGCTCGAGGACAAACCGGTCATCATTGGCGGCCAGCAACGCGGCGTGGTGTCGACCTGCTGCTATGTCGCGCGCCTCTATGGCGTGCACTCGGCCATGCCCATGTTCCAGGCCCTGAAGGCCTGCCCGGATGCGGTCGTGATCCACCCGGAGCATGGGAAATACACGCGCGAGGGCTATCGCATCCGGAACATGATGAAGGACATCACGCCGCTGGTGGAACCGCTCTCCATTGACGAGGCCTTCGTTGACCTGACCGGCACGACGCGGCTGCACGGCGCGCCGCCCGCCTTGACCCTGCTGCGCCTGCAACGACGAATAGAGGCGGAGGTCGGCATTACCGTCTCGGTTGGCCTCTCCTTCAACAAATTTCTGGCCAAGACCGCTTCCGATCTCGACAAGCCGAACGGCTTCGCCGTGATCGGCGAGGCCGAGGCACTGGACTTCCTCGCCCCGCGCCCGGTGCGCTCGATCTATGGTGTTGGCCCGGCCTTTGCCGCCAGGCTGGAGCGTGACGGGATCCGCACCCTGTCGGACATCCGCCGCCAGGGCGACAAGCGCATGGCCGACCGTTATGGCGATATGGGCTACCACCTTGCCCGCCTGTCGCGCGGCGAGGATCGGCGCCAGGTCTCCCCCGAACGCGAGCGCAAGAGCGTCTCTTCGGAAACCACCTTCAATGCCGATCATGATGACCGGGAGACGCTGGAGAAACATCTCTGGCGGTTGAGCGTGAAGGTCGCGGACCAGATGAAGGCCAAGCGGGTCTCCGGCCAGGTTGTGACGCTCAAACTCAAGACCGCGCAGTTCAAGACCCGCACGCGCCGCCGCACACTGAACGAGCCCAGCCAGCTCGCGGACACCCTGTTCCGGATCGGCCGGGACCTGCTCGACAAGGAGGTCGACGGGACCCGCTACCGCCTGATCGGGATCGGCTTTTCCGGCCTGCGCGACGCCGTCGGCGATGCCGGTGACCTGCTCGACCCGCAAGCCATCCGTCGGGCGACCGCGGAACGTGCCATGGACAAGGCCCGCGAGCGGTTCGGCAGTGATGCGGTGGTGAAGGGTCGTGGCCTCAGCGCGAAGCCGAAGCCGAACCCGAAACCTGATCAAACCAGCTGAAAATCATCGGCCAGAAGGCCGACGCGCTCTTCTTGAAGGCGCCATGATGATCAACGCGTTCGGCCCCGATATCGGCCGGATCGAGCCGCAAATGCTCCGACGGCGCATTGGGGTAGAGTTTCAGCAAGTCCTCAGCCGAGCGCCGGGCGCACAACCGGTCATCGGAAAAGCTCCAGGAGCGGATCGGCGCGGTTACCGCATCGAAATTGTGCGGCACCAACTGATCAAGGTAGTGACCGAAATAATCCGGCTTGGAGGCCCATTGCCGCCATTGCAGAAAAACACCACGTGGCAAGGCCGTCCCGCCCCAGATGCCGCCGGCCGGGATATGGTCGGTCAAGGCCAGGCAAGCCGGGCCATAGAGCAGCCAGAACATCAGGGCCGATGGGCGATAGGACGGCTCGTGCGCCCGCCAATACCCGGTCCCGACCGTGATGAAGGCATGCGCGAGTGGCGCGGTGGCATTGTCAGCAAAGCCGACAAGATGACCGCCCACCGAGTGGCCAATCGCAAAGAGCGGCTGACCCGGCGCGAGGTCAGCGGCCCGGTCGAGCGCAGCGGCATGGTCGAGACGGCCCCAATCCACGATATCGGCCTTGAAGCCCCGCATCTGTTTGGGCGCCGAGCCTCCTATGCCGCGATAGTCATAAATCAGGCAGGCATAGCCCGCTTCCGCACCCGCCAGGGCAAGGCGCCGGTAAAGCCCTTTGGGAAAGCCGGTTCCCGACGAAATCAGAACAGCGCCGCGCGGTCGATCCGGCGTGATGATCCGGCCGGACAGCGAATATCCGTCGCGGGCATCGAATCGGATTTCATCTTCCTGGATCATCGTCATCATGGGTCCAGCATGCCGGATGACGCGCGCGTCAAGTCAAGCGCGCAGATTGCATGGGGCCAATACGCCGTTAATCTCCGCACCGACGTCACAGACTGGAGCCCGACATGTCCGCCATCGATACCCGCCTCGCCGACCTTGGCATCTCCCTGCCGGAGCCGGTCGCACCGGTCGCCAATTATGTGCCATTCGTGCAGAGTGGCAGCCTTGTCTTCATTTCCGGTCAAATCTCGATCGGGCCGGACGGGCTGGTGAAGGGGACACTGGGTGCTGACATGGACGTCGCCGCAGGCCAGGCCGCGGCGCGCCTTTGCGCCATCAATCTTATCGCCCAACTGAAAGTCGCCTGCGGCGGTGACCTGTCGCGCGTCAATCGGGTGGTGAAGCTGGGCGGGTTTGTCGCCGCCACGCCGGATTTCACCGACATCCCGTTTGTCATCAATGGCTGTTCGGACCTGATGGTCGAAGTTCTGGGCGATGCGGGGCGCCATGCCCGCTCCGCCGTCTCCTGCCCGGTCCTGCCGCTGGGCGCAGCCGTCGAAGTGGACGGCGTGTTCGAGATCGCCTGACCTAGGCGCTCTGCGTCGGCCAGAGCCGGCCCGCGGTGATCAGGACAAACAGGCCGAATATCCATTGCAAAACGAGCTGATAGCTAGCGGCACTCATGCTCGGGAGGGTCCCGGCATAGGTGTTGATGGCAAGGTCGGCGACCATGACCGCGACGCCCAACACGATGCCGGCCCGACGGGCCACAATCAGCAATAGGACCACCAGCGGATCAAGCACGGTCAAGCTCGTCCAGAAGGCATTCATCCAGAGCGGTGCGTAAGTGTAGGCGAATACGCCGCGCAAGAGGATGTCGGTCAGATGCGTAGTGGTACCGACCGCAAAGCCGAGACACCAGAGCAACAGGACCACCCGATCGAGCAGGGCTCGCGGCACCATCTCTCCTACCCTGCCATGACATGGCTTACGAAGATCGAAATCCCGATCGCCATCAAAACGATCCCGCCGGCGATTTCGGCGCCGCCGCCGAGGCGTTCGGCGACCCGCGGTCCGATCCGGTAGCCCAGGCTCGCCATCGCAAAGGACGTCAGGCCGATAATGAGGGCGGCCCAGACGGGAGCCCCGGCCAGCGCCAGCGCGATGCCCACAGCGGCCGCGTCAATGCTGGTGCCAAGCGCGGTCACCAGGGTTGCGACCAGACCCGTTGATGCGCCCACAGCCTTGTCATCCCCGCCTGCCGCGAGTCCGTTGCGGATCATCAGCCCGCCGATCGTAACCAGCAATACGAGCGCGATCCAGTGGTCCACGGCCATGATGAGGTCAGCCGTCACCAGCGCGAGGCTCCAGCCGAGCAGGCACATCGAGCCTTCCGCCAGGCCGAATACGGCCCCGACCCGCAAGGCCGTCAGTGTCCGGGTCTCACGGGCCGCGCTGCCCCGTGCGAGGGCAGCCGCGAAAGCGTCGGTCGACAGGGAGAGGCTCGTGACCAGGAGGGCGAAGGCATTCATGCGCGCTGCTTAGCGAGCGCCGGCTGGGCGGGCAAGCCAAGCCAGTCCGGCACACGCGGATTTTACACTGGCGCCCCTCGCCCCACCTCGATGGCTGGTCTAGATAGATGGCAAACACGGGAGGGTACTGCCCCATGCATCGCTTGTTCGCCATTTTCGCGGCCTCGGTCGCCCTGCTCGGCTGTCAGCAGCCGGCCGCTTCCGCCCAGCTGACAGAGCCGGAGCGCGACGAAGTCCGCGAGCTGGTGCGCGACTACATTCTGGAGAACCCGGAAATCATCGAGGAAGCGCTGATTGAGTTGCAGCGCCGGGCCCGCGCCCGCGAGATGCAAGCCGTCTACGACGCCGTCACGGCCAACCATGATGCCATCTACAATGATGACCGAGATCCGCGTCTGGGGCCCGATGACGCCGAGATCGTGATCGTCGAATTCATGGACTATAAATGCTCCTATTGCCGTGTCGCGGCGTCCTGGGTGGAGGATGTCCGCGAACGTTATGGCGATCGTGTCCAGATCCTGTTCAAGGAATATCCGATCCTCGGCGAGGATTCGACGGAGGCGTCCCGCGCCGCCCTCGCCGCGCTGCGCCAGGGCGAAGACGTCTATGCGGCCTTCCATATGGCCATGGTCAATTCGTCAGGCCCGCTGCCGGCGGCCCGCATTGACCAGCTGGCGACCGTCTCCGGCGTCGATGTCGCGCAAATGCGCGAGGACATGGCAGACCCGGCCATCATGGCGCATATCAACCAGGTCCGCTCGCTCGGTCGCGCTCTCAATGTGACCGGCACACCCTTCTTCATCGTCGATGGTGTGGTCGTGCCGGGGGCCAATGAAATGGCCCTAGACCAGGCGCTCGCCGAGGCGCTGCGAGGCTAGATCAGCCCCGACAGCGGACTGGACGGATCGGCATAGCGCTTCTTCGGCATACGACCGGCGAGATAGCTTTCGCGACCGGCAATGACCGCATGGCGCATCGCCCGCGCCATGCGGATCGGGTCTTTCGCCTCGGCAATGGCGGTGTTCATCAACACGCCGTCACAGCCCAGCTCCATCGCCACGGTGGCGTCTGACGCCGTACCGACACCGGCATCGACGATGACCGGCACCTGGGTCTGTTCGATGATCAGGCGGATATTGACCGGGTTCTGGATACCCAGGCCGGAGCCGATCGGCGCGCCCAGCGGCATGATCGCACAGCAACCGACCTCTTCCAGCTTCTTCGTGTAGACCGGATCGTCCGAGCAATAGACCATCACGTCGAACCCGTCCTTGATCAGCAGCTCGGCGGCGCGCAGCGTCTCGGCCATGTCGGGATAGAGATGTTTGGGGTCGGACAGGACTTCCAGCTTGACCAGATTCCAGCCGCCGGCCTCACGCGCCAGACGCAAGGTGCGCACGGCATCCTCGCCGGTGAAACAACCCGCCGTATTGGGCAGAAAGGTATAATCCTCCGGTGAGATGAAATCGACCAGGCGCGGCTCGTCCGGATTGGACAGGTTCACGCGGCGGATGGCGACTGTGATCATCTCGGCGCCGGAGGCCTCGAGCGCCTGGGCATTCTGTGCATAGGTCTCGTACTTGCCCGTGCCGATGATCAGACGCGAGGTGAAGGTACGGCCGGCCACGACCAGCGGCGCGTCCTCGAAAGGGGCCTTCAAGGCCTGTACGTCATCCATCTCATCCACCTCCGACAAACGCGACGATTTCAATCCGGTCGCCATCGGCGAGCGCTGTCTCGTCATATTGCGAGCGCGGCACGATGGCCAGATTGCGCTCGACGGCGATCTTGCGGCCATCCAGGCCGAGGATCGTCACCAGCCCGCTCACACGGGTACCGGGCTCGACCTTGCGGCCTTCACCATTGACTGTCAGCTGCAGCATGGTCTTCGCTGGCCTTTCACTGAGTCCATCGTTAGACCCGTGGTAAATCCCGTAACGGCTGCAAAGCAAGGCCATGACCCAACCGATTCACATTCTCAACGGTCCCAACCTCAATCTCTTGGGCACACGCGAACCGGAAATCTACGGCGCGCTGACGCTGGGTGAGATTGAACAGGCTTGCTCTGCACATGCCCATAACTTGGGGTTCGACATCGTCTTTCGCCAGTCCAATCACGAGGGCGAGCTCCTTGACTGGCTGCATGACGCAAACGTCAATGCGAGTGCAGTGGTTTTCAATCCGGCTGCATTTACGCATACATCGGTCGCTTTGCATGACGCGGTTCGCGCTATAGAACCTCCCGTCATCGAAGTTCACTTGAGTCAGACTGCAGCACGCGAATCATTCCGGCACCATTCCTATATCGCCCTTGCGGCTCGCGGATCGATTACCGGTCTGGGACTGCAGAGCTATCTGCTGGGTATCAATGCGGCTGTCACCTGTCTCCGCAACTGACGGAACCAAAGGCCTTACATCATGAGTTCTGATTCCCGACCCCGCTCCCCGATCAGCGCGAAACTCGTCCGCGAACTGGCCGACATTCTTCGTGAAACCGATTTGTCGGAAATCGAAGTCGAGCGCGGCGACCTGCGCCTGAAGATCGCCCGTCAACTCACGGCCGCGCCGGTCGTGCACAATGTCGCGGCTCCGGCTCCCGCAGCGGCACCGGCTGCAGCACCGGCCGCCGCGCCGGCCCCGGCGGCCACTGCGCCCGCCGATGACGCCAATGCGGTCAAGTCACCCATGGTCGGCACCGCCTATCTCAAGCCGAATCCGGATGCGACAAATTTCGTGAAGGTCGGCGATCAGGTGAAGAAGGGCGATACAATTCTCCTCGTCGAGGCGATGAAGACCTTCAACCCGATTACCGCAGAGAAGGCCGGTACGGTTACCGACATTCTCGTTGAGGACGGCCAGCCGGTCGAATACGGCGAAGCCCTCTTCGTCCTGTCCTGACGCGACCAGCAAGGCGAGCGACGACATGTTCGACAAGATCCTGATCGCCAATCGCGGCGAAATTGCCCTTCGCGTTCACCGGGCCTGCCGGGAAATGGGCATCCGAACGGTGGCCGTGCACTCGGAAGCTGACGCCAATGCCATGCATGTGCGCCTCGCTGACGAGAGCGTCTGCATCGGCCCGCCGCCGGCCAACAAGTCTTATCTCAACATTCCCGCCATCATCACGGCCGCCGAGGTCACCGGCGCCCAGGCCATCCATCCGGGCTATGGCTTCCTGTCGGAGAATGCCCGTTTTGCCGAGATCGTTGAGGCCCACGGCTTGGCCTTCATCGGCCCGACGGCCGCGCATATCCGCATGATGGGTGACAAGATCACCGCCAAACAGGCCGTCATGGACGCCGGTATTCCGGTCGTTCCGGGCTCCGACGGTGGGGTCGAGACCTATGAAGATGCCGTCCCGGTTGCCGAGAAAATCGGCTATCCGGTCCTGATCAAGGCGGCCTCTGGCGGTGGCGGTCGCGGCATGAAGGTTGCGGAAACAGCCGATAATTTGAAAGAGGCGATGGAAACCGCCTCGGCAGAAGCGCTGGCAGCGTTCGGCGACGGCACGGTCTATATCGAGAAATATCTCGGTCGCCCGCGTCATATCGAAATCCAGATCCTCGCCGACACCCACGGAAATGTGGTCCATCTGGGCGAGCGCGACTGCTCGCTGCAGCGCCGCCACCAGAAAATCCTCGAAGAAGCGCCCTCGCCGGCCCTCAATGACGAAGACCGCAAGAAGATCGGTGATGTTGTCCGCCGCGCTATCGAAGCGATCGGCTACCGCGGCGTCGGCACGATCGAGTTCTTGTGGGAAAATGGCGAGTTCTACTTCATCGAAATGAATACACGCCTGCAGGTCGAACACCCGGTTACCGAGATGATCACCGGTATCGATCTGGTGCGCGAACAGATTCGCGTCGCCGATGGCCAGCCGCTGGATATCAAGCAGAGCGACGTAAAGTTCGAAGGCTGGGCCATCGAATGCCGGATCAATGCCGAGAATGCGCGCACCTTCGCGCCCTCGCCCGGCACGGTCAGCGACTTTCATGCTCCGGGCGGGCTCGGCGTTCGCCTCGATTCGGCCCTCTATGCCGGCTATCGAATTCCGCCATATTATGACAGCCTGATCGGCAAGCTGATCGTGCATGGTCGCACGCGCGAAGAAGCACTCCTGCGGCTGCGTCGTTCGCTGGAAGAAATGGTCGTCGGCGGCGTGGAAACCACGATCCCGATTTTCCTCGAACTGCTCGAGGAAGCCGATTTCGTGAGCGGAAACTATCACATCCGCTGGCTTGAAGACTGGTTGGCTAGCCGCGATTCCTGATCCGTCAGCCAACCGCACGAGGAGTTGGCATGCGCGGCTTCGGTGCCGAGGAATTACTCAATTGCTATGCCCGCGGCGTCTTTCCGATGGCCGAGGGTCGCGATGATCCGCGCATATATCTGCTCGACCCGGACGAGCGGGGCATTATTCCACTCGACGACTTCCATGTCTCTCGCAGCCTGCGCAAGACAGTCCGCCAAGACGTCTTCAAGGTCACCGTGGATCATGATTTCACCGCGGTGGTCGCAGCCTGCGCCCAGCCGGCCCCCGGCCGCGAAGAGACCTGGATCAATGACGGAATCATAGGACTTTACAGCCACCTGCACGCGGCAGGATACGCCCATTCGATTGAGTGTTGGGCTGCCGGGGAATTGGTCGGTGGCCTCTATGGCGTCTCGCTGGGTGCCGCTTTCTTCGGGGAGAGCATGTTTTCGCGCCGACGCGACGCCTCGAAAGTTGCGCTTGTCCATCTCGTCGCCCGGCTTCGGGCCGGCGATTTCTCCTTGCTGGATACGCAATTCACCACAGAACACCTCGAAAGCTTCGGCGCGATCACCATCGACCGCAGCAGCTACCACCAGCGCTTGTCTGATGCCTTGATTTTCGAGGCGGATTTCAAGGCCCTGCCGGAAGAGATTTCTGGCGATCAGGCCCTACAGTCGATCACCCAGACATCATAGACCGGATGCTCCAGCGGATTTTGTGCCGGCCGCGACGCAAACATCCATCCGGAGAATATCTGCTCGCCTTCCACATCGACACCAAATCCATCCGTGCGACGATCATTGATCTGCAGGAAGGCATAGGTTTCCGGAGTCTCTTCCGGCGGCCGCTTGCGGCAATATTGGGCGGTAATCGACAGGGCGCCGAAATCGACCGTGTCGCCAATCGCAATCTCGAAATCGCGTGTGCGGGCGGTCACCTTGTCGAGGCCGCGCAGAACGACCGTGCTGCCTGGTTCGGATGAAAGCGGCCCACGCTCAGGCGTATTGTCCGGATCATCCCGACGCAGAAGTTCAGAGGTATCCGACGTGTCGGCGGCGGAAGCGCCGTCATCCTGTGCCAAGACGGGCGAAACAAGCAGGAGCGCGGCAAGCGAGGCGAGTACACTGGTTTTCATGACGCATACCCTGTCGCGGGATTGTGACGCGGTAAAGGCCGATCAGGTCTCGTCCGGAGACCAGGCCTGATAATCACCCGTGGTCGCCTGGCGCCGGTCACTGGTCACCAGCGAGCCGGTCGGGCGATAGGCGTGCACCGTACCGGTGAGATTGGGATGGTGATCCTTTTCCCAGGCCTGACGCATCAGCGGCGTTTCGGTGGGCACATCATCAAACGTATGATGCAGCCAGCCATGCCAATCGGACGGCACGCGAGAGGCATCGGCATAGCCCTTGTAGATGACCCAGCGACGCTTCTGGCCCTGGCCATCGGGACCGGTCACGCCAGATTCCTCGAAATAGCGATTGCCATACTCATCGGAGCCGACCTGTTTGGCGCCACGCATGCGCAGCGTCAGGAAGGTTCCCGGCGTGGCGTCTTTCCACCACACAAAAATCTTTGAGATCAGTCCGAACATTGTCAGCGGCTCCGAGTCGGTCGAGGCAGGCTTGGCCTATATGCCCCCGCACGGCGGGCGGGTCCAGTGTTGAACGCGGCGGGTTTCAGGCGACCCACCCGACGCGGTAGACTTCAGCACTGCCCAAGCGATTCGGGCCAGGAGAGGAAAGCCGCATGCAGGTCTTCGGTCGTATTGCCGATTTCATCGCCGAGACAGCCTCAGGCGGCGCCCCTGAAACACGCAGGCTGTCAGCTTTCGACTCGCTGGACGGAGACACCGCGCCGGCGCGTGACATCACAGTCCCCGCCGATTGGAGTTTGACAGCCGCGCAGGCGCTCGCCGACCTCCTGGACACGCCCCGGCCAACTGCCACTCAGCCTTGCGATACGGCGAAGCGGTTCGGCGGGCTTCAACCAGCGACCGCCCAGGGCACGGAACGCCAGCTTGAGACCGGCCTCCCGGTGGTCGCTGCGCGTCTCTCCGGCTCACTGGCCTGGTCGGCCGCACGCCAGGGAGCTTTCGCCGACCACACCGAAGCCGAGCGCTTTGCCGCCGAATTGTCAGCCAGCTTGACCGGCCGCCTCGTCGTTCCGGACAGTGACCTGATCCGTACAGGCGGGGTTGACTGGGCTTATGGCGATCCTGCCGCGGGAACGCCAGTGCCGACGTCGCCACTCACCATCCGCGCCGACTCGCGTCAGGCGCCAGGCCAATTACGGCGCGTCGCCGAAGCCGCGCTGCGAGCGTCCGTTCTGGACGTTGGAGCCCGCGTGACCCGGGATCGGCTTGAAGCCATAGGCGAAGCCGTGCGTCGCTGCTCGGGCGATGTCGAGGAATGCTTCGACCCGCGCCGCAATGCCGCCCTCGCCCGAGCCATGCGCCGGGCCTTGAAGGATGGCGTGCCGGAAGAGGCGGTCGAGCGTGCCCTTGCCCTGGCGCGCCAGGGAACGGATGATGACGCGCTCTCGGCTCTGATCCCGGATGCGGTCGAGACCCGTCCAGCCACGCTTCATGTTCCGCGCGCCTTCAGTCAGGCGGTGACGGAGGACGAATCCTGGACCTTCGAACAGGATGGCGGCGCTGTCCGCGCTCGCGACTTCCGGACCGGAATAGCCCGCACCATCTGGAGCTTCGGAACACCTAGCCTCGCCTTCCACGCCAGCCCGGTCGTGACCGGCCCAACCGTCCACATCAACCTTCCGGCCTTCCTCGACGGCGATCATGGCTTTCAGGCAGACCTGTTCACCGACTGCGTCCGCTATTGGGCCATTGCTCTCACTCTCAGCGCGCCCAAGGGCGCCAGCTCGGCGGGGTCAATTGCCCTGACTGGCGTAGGCGCCCTGCTGATGAGCGCCGGTCTGCCCTATGGCGACGAAGCCGCGCGTCAAAGCCTCGCGGCTCTCTCCAATCTGGCGACGCGCACCTTGCGGGATGTCGCCATGGAGACCGGCGCCGCTGCACCAGGCCTGTCCGATACACCGCCACTCCACTCGCTGCCGGGTGCGTTTGCTCTGGTTGCAGAGCGGTTATCGGCAACGCCCGCCCCGTTCCTGCCCAAAGCCGCGCTGGCCCGCCCGGGCCCTACGCTGATCTGTCGCGCGCCGGACGACGACATCGCCGCACTCTTCGATTCAGACAGCTTCGGTGCAGCGCCCGTTCACGCAGCCATTACAAGCGATGCCGACATGGCCGGCGGACAGCGACTGCGCGACTGCGCGCGCGCCGGCCTGCTGGCGCTGGGCTGTACGGTAACTGAAGTCGAGCGGGCCGAGGATCACGCCGCCGGGCATGGCAGTCTGCGCGGTGCGCCCGGGATTTCCCTGGAAGACCTGATGGCGCGCGGCGTCCCGCTCGATGCACTGGAACGGCTCGAGGATTCGATCGCTGAAGGCGCTTCGGTTCGTCACGCCCTCAATCGCTGGACGCTGGGTGACCGGACCTGCCGGGATGCGCTGGGACTGACGGGTGATGTAATTGCCCGTCATGGCAGCTCTCTGTGCCACGCCATCGGTTATACCGAGGACGATATTCGCGCCGCCGACGCCCATGCCCACGGCACGGGCGATCTCGCGAGCGCGCCGGATCTGTCTGCCACCTCGCGGCGAGTGTTCGAGACGCCCGCGCCACAGGACCAGATGTTGATGGCGGCCGAGATCGAAGCCCAGATCGAGGGGTGCTGCCGGACCGCGATCGCGCTTGATGGTGACGCGACCATCGATGACGTCGCCGGCCTGATTGATCTCGGAGGGGAGCTCGGCCTGCGCGACCTCGCGATCAGACGCACAGCATCCGGCCTGTTTGATCTCCTGCCCGCCATTGATTTCGACAAGGGTGATTATGCGGCGGACGTGCCGCCGGCCGAACGCATTGTCGAGCGCACCGTGGAGCGCGTGGTCGAGAAGCCGGCTGCCCGTCGCAAACTGCCCGACCGCCGCAAGGGCTATATCCAGAAAGCCACCGTGGGCGGCCACAAGGTCTACCTGCATACTGGCGAGTTCGATGATGGCGAGCTCGGCGAGATTTTCATCGACATGCACAAGGAAGGTGCCGCTTTCCGGTCCCTGATGAATAATTTCGCCATCGCGATCTCGATCGGCCTGCAATACGGCGTGCCGCTGGAGGAATTTGTCGATGCCTTCGTTTACACGCGGTTCGAACCGGCGGGCGAAGTCGAGGGCAATGACTCCATCCAGCATGCGACCTCGATTCTGGACTATCTCTTCCGCGAGCTCGGAGTCTCCTATCTCGGACGGAACGACCTGGCCGAGATCTCGCCGGACAAGACGGATGCCGGTGATCTGGGTCATGGCGTAGAGCAGGAGAAACTGGCCCAGGAAGCCGCGGCCAAATTCATTTCACGCGGCTTCTCGCGTGGCCAGGTGCCCGACAATATCCTGATGTTCGCCAACGCCCCGAAAAAGGTCGCCTCCGCAGACGGCAAGGATGATCAATCCGGTCACTATGAGCTCGAAGATCAGCGCCGGAGCCGTCCGGCCTCACGCGACATCTCCGTCTACAATGGCGCGCCCTGCCCCGAATGCGGTCATTTCACGGTGGTGGAAGACGAGAGCACCGGCCAGAAATGCGATGCCTGCGGCTGGTCCGGCGGCTAGCCGTGGCCGCGTGCGGCACGGCTTTTGCGACGCAAGGCGCCGAGACCGTTCCGGAGCGCCAAAATGATACGCATCCTTGCTGCCCTCGCCTTCGCGGCCTGCTTCAGCGATCTTGCCGCCGCCCAGGACGCCGGACAGATCGCCCGCGTGCAGGCCGGGCAATCTTGCCCTGGCTGCAACCTGTTCCAAGCTGATTTGGCCTATCTCGACCTTCCCGGCATCGACGTTTCAGGCGCCCGCCTGCGCCAGGCCAATCTGGCCCTTGTCACCATGAATCACGCCCGCTTCGACGGCACGGACCTGTCGATCAGCAACTTGTTCGGTGGCCGCTTCACCGGCGCCAGTTTCCGCAATGCCAATCTGACCCGCGCGAATCTCGTTGGCGCTTATTTTGGCAGTGCCAACTTCGCCGGCGCGAACCTGAACGGCGCGACTCTGTCCGGCGCAGAATTGGGTAGCGCGCGCGGGCTGACCCAAAGCCAATTGTCATCCGCCTGCGGTGACGCGTCCACCAAGCTGCCGAGGGGGCTCACCGTCCCGGCGTGCCGATAGACACCCACTCAGACAGCTGGCCAGCCGGGCCGACCACTCATAGGATATACCTACGGGTTACCGTGATTTAAGTCGATTTGCCGGGGTCTCTGGCTTATCCGTGAGACTATGCGGAACAGTTTGAAGACATTCGCCTGTACCACCGCACTCCTCGTCGCCGCGGCTTCGCCCGTTTTCGCGGGGGGTGATGATCACCCGCGGCGCGGTCTCGCGATCGGCGGTGAATGCAATGAGTGCGACTTCTCCGACAAGAATCTCGCCAACGCGGTCTTCATCGGCGCAAACTTCGAGGGCACCAGCTTCGTCGATTCCGAACTGCCCTCGGTCACGATGATCGAGAGCCGGTTCAACGATACCGATTTCAGCGACACGATCATGGTCAATGCGCGCCTCACGGGCGTGACGTTTTCCCGCGCCGACATGAGTGGCGCGCTGATGCCCAATTCGGTGATCGAGCGGGTGAACTTTTCGGCTGCGGAACTAAACGGGACCGACTTCACGGGCTCGCAGATGGTCTTCGTAACCTTCATCGGATCATCTCTGACCGAAACCCTGTTTGCCGAGAGCCGGCTCCGCCAGGTCAATTTCCTGCGCGCCGAGCTACGCGACACCATTTTCCGCGGCGCCGAATTGAGACGCGCCAATTTCGCGGAAGTGAGTGGCGGCGATGTAAACTTTCAGGATGCGGACCTCACCGGCGCCAATTTCGAGCATGCCGAGCTCCATGATGTCGACTTCACGGGGGCCATTCTGGTCGGGGCGAACTTCTCAGGTGCCGAGTTCAACGACGTTGTCGGCCTGAGCAAGGAGAGTCTCAGCGGCGCCTGCGGCGATGAAGCAACCAATCTGGGCGGCGCAGTCTCTCTGCCAACCTGTGACAGTCTGCCCCACCTCGAGTCAGAGAGTGCGCGCTTCGACTACGCGCTGCGCTTTTCGGCACCGGAACGAACCGGTCGCATCATTGAACTGCAAGCACTTGAAAATGCCCGGATCGAGATTCTCTCCGAGATCGGGGCCGCCCTGCAGGTTCATTCGACCGAGCTTGACCAGGACGCGATCCGCGAGGCGACCAATGACGCCATGCGCGAAATTGCCCGCGCCGAACGCGAATTGCGGCGCATTGAGCGTGAACGCGAGACCCAGCGCCGGGCCATCAGCGAGGAGCGTCGACGCATTATCGAAGATGCCCGCCGGGACGCCATGGACGCCAACCGCGCGGCACGAGATGCCTTGCGCGAGCGAACCCGCACCGTTGTGCGGACTGCGGGCAGCGCCACGGCCCGGATCGAGACCGACGACGGGGTTGTCATTATCGATCTGCCGAACACGGATACGGACGGTGTATGGGTCTTTGACGAACACGATAACACGGTTCGTCGGATCGGACCTCTGCCGCGCAACGAAGTTCCACCCGCCCCGCCAGCACCTCCGCCCCTCCCGGATCGCGGACCCGATAGCGTGCCGGAGCCGGATGGGCACACACCCCACTGAGCGCTTTCAGGGGGCATCGCTCCAGATACAATAAAAAGGCCGGCCCCCTCGGGACCGGCCTTCTTTTTAGGGAATGAGAGCAGATCAGCCCTTCTTGGCGTCCGGCACTACCGTGCGAATGTGCAGCTCGCGCAATTGCTTCATTTCGACCTCGGCCGGCGCATTCATCATCAGGTCGCGGGCCTGCTGGTCCTTCGGGAACATCACCACTTCGCGGAGATTCTCGACGCCGGCCAGCAGCATGACGATGCGGTCGACGCCGGGCGCAATACCCGCGTGCGGCGGGGCACCATAGCGGAAGGCATTAAGCATGCCACCAAACTCTTCCTCGACCGTCTCGGCATCATATCCGGCAAATGCAAAGGCCTTGAGCATCACGTCCGGACGGTGATTCCGCACGGCACCCGACGACAGCTCCACGCCATTGCAGACGATGTCATACTGGAAGGCCTTCAGGCCAAGCAGCGTGTCGGCATCCGTGCCCGCGTCCAGCTTGAGGAAATCATCCGGGTCGATCTGCGGCATGGAGAACGGGTTGTGCGAGAAGTCGACCTTCTTGTTGTCCTCATCCCACTCATACATCGGGAAATCGACGATCCAGCAAAAACGGAATGTATCTTTCTCGCAAAGATCCAGCTCGGCCCCGACGACATCGCGGGCGCGCCCGGCAAAGCCGGCAAATTCCTTGGGATCACCGGCGGCGAAGAAGACGGCATCGCCGGCTTGCAGGCCCAGCTCGGTGCGCAGCGCCTCGGTCCGCTCCTCGCCGATATTCTTGGCGATCGGACCGGCCGCTTCCAGGCCGTTTTCGGCCTCGCGCCAGAAGATATAGCCCATGCCGGGCTGGCCCTCTTTCTGGGCCCAGGAATTCATTCGGTCACAAAAAGCGCGGCTACCACCGGTCTTGGCCGGGATCGCCCAGACCTGAACCTTCGGATTGCGCTCCAGCATGCCGGCAAAGACCTTGAAACCGGAACCGCGGAAGGTGTCTGACGCGTCCGACATCTTGATCGGGTTGCGCAGATCCGGCTTGTCGGACCCATACCAGCGCATCGCATCATGATAGGCGATCTGCACGAAAGGCTCGTCCGGCACGGTGCGGCCATCGGCGAACTCGTCAAACAGGCCCTTCATGACCGGCTCGATCACGTCGAACACGTCCTGCTGGGTGGCGAAGCTCATTTCCATGTCGAGCTGGTAGAATTCACCCGGCGCACGGTCGGCGCGGGCATCTTCGTCGCGGAAACACGGGGCGATCTGGAAATAGCGGTCGAAGCCGGAGACCATGATCAGCTGTTTGAACTGCTGCGGCGCCTGCGGCAGGGCGTAGAATTTGCCTGGATGAACACGGCTCGGCACCAGGAAGTCACGCGCACCTTCCGGCGATGACGCGGTCAGGATCGGCGTCTGATACTCGACGAATTGCTCGTCGACCATGCGGCGGCGAATGCTGTCGATGATCTTCGAGCGCAGCACGATGCGCTTGTGCAGGCTCTCGCGGCGCAGATCGATATAGCGGTGCTTGAGACGCACTTCCTCCGACCAGTCCGGCTCACCGAAGACCGGCAGCGGCAGCTCCTCGGCTTCCGACTGGATGGCCAGATCGGCGAGACGCACTTCCACTTCACCGGTCGGCAGATTGGCATTCACCGTCTCGGCCGAGCGCGCAATGACCTCGCCCGTCACCGTGATCACGCTCTCGACGCGCAGGCGCTCCAGCGTCGCAAAATGCGGGCTTTCCGGCTCAAGCACCACCTGGGTCAGACCGTAATGATCGCGCAGGTCGATGAAGAGCAGACCGCCATGATCGCGCTTGCGGTGAATCCAGCCGGAAATCCGGGCCGTCTGGCCAACATGTTCCTTGCGCAATTCGGCGCAGGTGTGGGAGCGGTAAGCGTGCATGGGAAAGCGTCCGGTAAATCGGGGTTAGACAGGTTGCCGCGATGTGCCGGTTTGCGGGGTGAAATGTCAAGAAGAGCGAGGCTCCGGGCGCAGTTGGTTCCAGGAATTGCCGCGGCTCCGACCTGCCTGCCTAAATCCCGGAGATGAATGCCCCCTCCCCATGCCCTGGGGAGGGGAGACACTCTGCCGGGCGCCCTAGACCAGCATATCCTGGTCAGGGATCCAGACCGGCTCGAAGGATTGATCCGGGGCCAATTCAGCGACGGGTTCCGGCGCCGGGGCGTCCAGGGTTTCGGAGACCGGCTTTTTTTCCACCTCGGGTTCAGCCCGTTCCTGCCACGTGGCGTAGAAGGGCTCCGGGTCTGCACCGGCATTGAGTGCGGCCATCACATCGTCAACATTGAAGGCGCTGTCGCCGAAATGCAGCTGGTCGATACCAAACAGGATATCGCTCCCTTCATCGATGCCATCGGCACCGCCATCGGCGCTGTCCGTGATACGCAGACGCTGGACCGTACCGCCGGCCACTTCGGATGGGATCGTAAGGATGGAGAAGTTATAGTCCTCGAAATTGCCGTCATAGACGGCCGTATCGTCGGCTTCACCGTCCGGATTGGTGTCGGAATTGCCGAACAGGATGTCATTGCCGGCCCCGCCATGCACCAGGTCGCGCCCCTCACCGCCCTGGATCACGTCATTGCCGTCACCGCCGAACAGCCAGTCATCACCGTCTTGGCCGTACAGCACATCGTCATCGCCATGGCCCAGGACGATGTCATTGCCAGCACCGCCCTCGATGAAGTCGATCCCGCCCCGCCCGTCAATATGATCATCACCGCTGCCGCCGGCGAGGAATTCATCGGCCTCAGTGCCATCAATGTGCTGGTCTTCATCCACCGGCGTGACCGGATCGTCGGGATCACCGGGATCGTCGGGATCACCGGGATCCACAGGGTCGTCGATCTCCTCGGGCGGTTCGGGCCAGACCACGCCCATTTCGGCGGCCAGCGCTCGCACATTCACATTTTGATCGGCAAACTGGAGGGTCTCCACGCCGACAACACGGTCGCGGCCCTCATCATGACCGTCCGCACCGCCCGAAGCGCTGTCAGTGACATACAGCACCACAGTCTGGCCATCGACCTCGAACGCGAAGCTGTAGTCCTCGCGATTGCCCAGCCAGATCGCGATATCGTCGTCGCCCTCGCCGCCATGCAGACCGTCATCCCCGCCATGACCCGTCAGCACGTCTTTGCCGCCGGCGCCGATCAGATAATCCTCCGCTTGCGTGCCTTCGAGCACTTCATCAGTGCTATCACCCAGATGCGTGACGCCCTGCTGGAAATGCGCGCCACCACGGTCTTCCCACCAGGCTTCGGTCTCCTGATTGAGCCGCTCGATCAGTTCGACGCGCGGGTTGGTGTCGGTGTGGCTGGCGCGCAGGCTCCATGAACCATAATCGCCCGGCGCCCCGACCTCGGTGAACTGCATTTGCGGCCCGTCACCTACAGCCTGCCAACCATCCCAAAGCTCCTGGTACAGTTCAGCCATATCGTCAGAGCGGATGTAATCGGCAAAGAATTCGGAATACTCGCGCACGTCATTGGAAAGGCCAAACAATTGGTGGACGTGCTGTCCGCCTTCATAAGTGACGATACCCAAACCCCGGCTCTCGGCCAGGGCATTCAACTCGGCCAAGCTTTCCAGGACACGCGGGATCGATCCCTCATACTCCGGATTGCGCAATTGCCCGGTCAGCCAGGCGGCGGTATCGAGATCCGGATCGGCAAAAATCTCTGCAAACTCGGCGCGCTGATCTTCATTGAACATCGTCGCCCCGCCGAAATAGGTTGTGACCGCGAGGCTGTCGAACACGCTGTAGGGAGCGATATAGCCGTCCGGGTCATTGGCTTCCCAAAGCGGTGCAGTCATCACCTTGTTGGCCAGGTAAGCATCCCCGGTCTGGACGCCGAGTGTTTTGTGCAGGCGCCCTTCCTGACCATCGAAGACGTCATTGAGGATGAGCGCCATCTCGACGGCCTTTTTGGCGTACATCGACTGGGGATCCTGGAACCCATATTCGCCCAGCCCCCATTCGGCTTCGGACATGGCGCCGAAATCATGGGTCTGCTGGAACATCCAGTTCCAAGCCTCGTTGGACAATTCGAAAGTGGCAACGAGATTCGGGTCAAGATTCGCTTCCACATAGCTAGCAAACGCGCGGATCAGGTTCTCATCGGCGTGGGCCGGCAGGGTGAACCAGGGGTCCGCCCCGATTTCATTGGCAAGCTGAACCATGACCTCGACCGGTACCTGGCCGTTCCCGGCCCAGGAAATGGAGTCCATCGTATTCAGCTCGGAAAACTGCGAGACCGGCGAATTATTGGTGTCCATCCAGTCCATGAAGCGGAGCTGGCGGGTGTCCTCGATCAGCTCGATCCAGTCGGGATTGAAGATGGCGCCGGCTTCGTGCAACTCGACATGTTCCTCGCGCACGATGGAGATGTCGCGGATATAATCTCCAGTCCCGTCCGGGTCGGTCTCGCGGATGGTCAGATTGAACATGTTGCCGGTCGGGCTTTCGAAGACGGTCCTGCCAGGTTCCTCACTGACGATATTGACGACTCCGCCGATTTCCAGTGAACCCTCGCCATCCCAGGTGACGACATAGGTGCCCGCCCGGCTCTCACTGGCGCCCTCATCATAAGCATGGGTCCAGTCCCAGATCGTACCGATCCCGTCATAACCTTCGGGAATGGAGGTGGGATAGCCATTGGCATCGAGATAGCCGCCCGCCTGCAGGTCCTCATGACTCAACCGGCCTGCCTCGCCTTCGGCGGTGAGTGGTCGGGAGACCTTCATGAGATCGAGGAAGGCCAGCTGGGTGGAGTAGTCGGCAACGCCATTGAGATTATAGCCTAGCACGGGATTGTGCAGGCCCTGCAAAGATGTCGGCATGATACTTCCCTCACTGAACACGAAAAAAGACTGGTCCCAACCTGCGGGGCCGGGATCATCGACACTAGGGCGGAGCGCGATGTCGGTTTATGATAGTTTTTTGATATCATTCGCATTTTCACGAATGATAACGGTGTCAATATTTGCTTTTCTGATAATGCCTGCGTGTTCGCTGTGGCGCTGGGGCGGCATGGATCATGGACAGCGGGCCAGGGATTGCGGACTTGCCGCGTGAAGAGCCATCAGTGCGGCAAGAGGCAGGTAGTGTCAGGTCGGTCGACGTCGGCCTTGGGTGCGCGGTTGTGTGTTTCGGCCAACGCTGCCGCTTCCGACTCATCGCGGACGGGCCGCCGCCCCTGAGCCGCGCAGATACCGGAGCCGGGATCGCCTATCCGGCAATACCGGTTCTACAGCGCTGGACTTTCCCACTGCCTGCGCGGGCCGTTTTTCGACACGGCAAGCCAGTTGACCTTGACCAACCGCAGGATGGACTTGGCCAAAAAAAGGGGGCGCCGGAGCGCCCCCAGTTGCACGCCCTTGCGGGCCGCGCCACCAGAAAGATGTTTGTCGTTGCGCCGCTGATCAGCGGAAATACCCCAGAATGGTCGCCGGTGCGGAATTGGCGATGGAGAGCGCCTGCACACCGAGCTGCTGCTTGACCTGGAGGGATTGGAGATTAGCGCTTTCCTTGGCTAGGTCGGCATCGACAAGATTGCCGATCCCCTTCTCCAGCGCGTCAGACAACTTGCCCACGAAGGCCTTGTGCACACCCAGCGACTTCGAGCCGGTTCCCAGCCGCGCCAGCGAGGCGTTGAGATTATCGAGCGAGGATTCGATTGTCCCGACCAGCGTGCTGGCATCCCCGGCCGAGGCGAAGGATGAGGTTGCGGACACGGTCACAATGGCCCCGCCGAGTGACAAGTCTTCCCCTGCGATGGTCAGGGTCGAGGTGCCGGAGGCATTGGCCAGGGCCGAGATCTGGGACATCGAGCCATTGACGAGATTGGTGCCGTTGAATTCGGCTGTCTCGACAATCTTGCCAATCTGATCGCGCAAGGCCTTGAAATCTTCGTTCAGGGCATCGCGCGAAGATTGATCCAATGAGGTGTCGGACGCCGCCAGCGCCTTTTCCTTCATCTCGACGAGAATATCGGAGATCGCTTCGCCGCCAGCCAGCGCGACATCGACGGTCGAGGCCGACAGGTCCAGCGACTGCGCCACAGCGCTATAGCCACGGACATCAGCGCGCATCGACTGGGCGATGGCATAGACGCCACCATTATCCTTGGCCGAGCCAACGGCCAGGCCGGTATTGATCCGGGCCTGGACGGTTTCCAGATCCCGATTGGTCTGATTGAGACTTTGCAGGGCGACCATGGCCCCCGCATTCGTGTTGATCGTCGCCATTTCTTGGCTCCCCACGCTTTCTGCATTCCACCACCGGATCCGGCCTGGCCAACCTGTTTTCGGTTGGTCTCGAATGCCGTTCGGTACGATCAAGCTACCCGGTAATATTAAATTATTCGCTAATCAGCCGGTCGGATTGTCCTTTCTGGCAAGGGAATATTTGAATTCAGGACACGCTTTCAGGGCCTTGAGCCAGTACCCGGCCCATCGAATTAAGCCCGCTTTCATCTCGCTCAGAGCTGCGCCCTGGCAGAATTTCGCGCCGGCAGTCGCCTGCTTGAAGGCCAGTGCATCAGAAAGCTGGCGTTGTAAGTAACTATTCACTTGCATCCACATCCCACCCTCGCTATACGGCATGTAAATGATCATTCACTTACAGCCCTGGGAGGGATGGGACATGACCGGAATGCTTCGTGAAGACCTGTTCGAAGGCACCAATCCGAATATCGGTGTGACGGCCAAGACCGGCACCACCAAGGCGCGGATCGAGCGGGCCGCGCTGCAGCTCTTCGCCCGGCACGGCATGGACGGAGTCTCGATCAAGCAGATCGCCGAAGCCTGCACGATTTCCGATGGCGCCATGTATCGTCATTTCAAATCCAAGGACGCACTGGCCCGGCTGATGTTCGAGGCGATCCACAAGACCCTGCTGGACATGGTCGCCAGCCATCTCAAGCCCAACGCCTCGCTGGAAGAGATCGCGCGCGCCCTGGTCACTGCCTATTGCACCCTGGCCGACGAAGACCCAGCGCAATTCACCTACCACCTGACCCATCGCAACTACTTCATCGCCGCGTCCGGGGATGGCGGGGCCGACCCGTCCGACCTGATGACCGATTGCATCGCCCAGGCGATGGAGCGCGGCGAGATCCCGCAGGGCGATCCGGAATTGCGCTCGGCCATGGCGCTGGGTGTGGTCATGCAGGCCGCCGAATACAGCCTCTATGGCCGGATCGCGCGCCCGCTTTCGGCCCATATCGACGAATTCACCCGCGGCATCATGGCCGTGCTGCGCTCCTAGGCGCCTCACCCCCTTTTCCCGAGAAAGACAGGACAATCGTCATGCGCTCTTTCATCTTCAATATCGCCTATTGGTCCCTCTCCGGCGTCTACGCCATCGTCTGCGCCGCCTTGGCGCTCTTTCCCGGCCGCACCGTGCTGATGCACGGCCTGCGCTCCTATTCCCGCGCTACCCTGCACCTCATGCGCTGGATCTGCGGCATCAAGGTCGAAGTGCGCGGCACGCCGCCCAAGGACCAGCCGGTCGTGATCGGCGCCAAGCACCAGTCCTGGGGCGATGGCATCGTGATGATGGCCACGTGCGGCGATGTGAATTTCGTCTGCGGTGACCACATGCTGAAATTCCCGCTGATCGGCTGGGTGCTGAAGCGTTGCGGCGCCATCGTCCTGTCCAACCAGGGCGGCACGGCGGCGCGCGAGAGCCTGATGGACGGGATTGTCCGCTCGCAGGGCGAAGGCCGCCCGCGCCCGGTCCTGATCTATCCGGAGGGCCATCTGACGCCTGTTGGGACCGGAATGCGCTATCGCTCCGGTGTCTGGCACATGGCCCGCGCCCTGGAGCGCCCCATCATCCCGGTCGCGACCAATCTGGGTCAGTGCTGGCCGCAGCAGAAATGGACCAAATTCAAGGGCACGGCCGTGATCGAATTCCTCGAGCCGATTATGCCCGGCGATGACCGCGATCTCGCCCTGGCCAGGCTTGAACGCCGGGTGGAAACCCGCTCGCGCCAGCTCGAGGCCGAATTTGCCCCGCGCCACAAAGCGTCGCAGGGTGACACCGTCAGCACCACGGACGAGGCCCGGATCTGCGCGTAAGACGCAGCCGCCTTGACGATCCGGGGAGGATCCGATGCGTTCGACCTTGTTCAACCTCGCCTTCTGGCCGGTACTGGCTGTTTTAGCCATCCTTGCCTGGCTGATCGCTCTCACCGGCTGGCGCCGTGGCCTCAAAGCCGTCATGCGCGCCGCCTGCCGGAGTGTGCGCGGCCTGATGGCGACACTGCTCGGCGCGCCCATCGAAGTTCGCGGCACGCCGCCGACCGGTCAGCCCGTCATCATAGCCGCCAAGCACCAGTCCTGGGCGGACGGCTTCCTGATGATGGCGATCATGGGTGACATCAATTTCGTGATCGGCAATGAGATCGGCAAATTCCCCTTGGTCGGCCGCATCGTTCGCACCGCCGGCGCGACCATGGTCAATTCGCCCGGTCTGACCGGGGCCCAGGGTGCCCTGGAAGCGGCCATCGACGCCGCCGGCGATGATCCACGCCCGCTTCTGATCTATCCGGAAGGACGACTGCCGGAAGTCGGCGAGAGCTATCGTTATCGCAAGGGCGTCCACTTGATGTACGAAACGCTCGGGCGGCCCGTTGTCCCGGTCGCCACCAATACCGGCCTGCGCTGGCCGCAGAACCGCTGGCAAAAGCAATCGGGACCGGCCGTGGTCGAATTCCTCGACCCGATCCCGCCCGGCCTGCCGCGTGACGATTTCCTGCCCCGTTTGAAACTAACGATTGAAACCCGCACCCGCGCCCTCGAAGCCGAGGGTCAGGCCCACAAGGAGGCCCGCTCATGAGTGCCAAGATCGCCGCCCAGCTGGTTACCCAGCGCCGCTTCCTGCCGCTTCTGCTCGCGCAGTCGCTCGGCGCCTTCAACGATAATTTCTTCCGCTATTCCCTGGTCACCCTTGTCACCTTCGGCGGCCTCACCCTGTTCGACATCGAGCGCGACATGATGGTCCCGATCGCGGCATCGCTCTTCACAGTGCCGATCTTTCTTTTCTCCGCGATTGCCGGACGCATGGCGGACAAGTTCGACCGGACCCGGATCATGCGTTTTGCCAAGTTTGCCGAAATCTGGCTGATGCTGATCGTGGCGCTGGGCTTCTTCCTCGAACAACCTCTCCTGCTGATGGTCGCCCTCTTCCTGATGGGCACCCAGTCCGCCTTCTTCACGCCCGCCAAGAATTCCGCCCTGCCGACCCTTTTGACCTCGCGCGAACTGGTGCCGGCCAATGCCATGCTGTCGGGCCTGCTCAATGTATCCGTCCTGGTCGGGATCGGCCTGGGCACCTGGCTGGTCATGCGTGACTTCGGTCCGGAAATGGTCGGCATGGGTCTGGTTTTTATGGCGGTACTGGGCTGGCTGGCCGCCCGCCAATTGCCCGAGGCGCGCGCCGCGCAGCCGAGCATGTCGCTGAGCCTCAACTTCATCGGCGAGACGTTCCGCGTCCTGGCTTTTGCCTTCAATGCCCCGCAGGTCTTGCGCCCGCTGCTCGGAACGGCCTGGTTCTGGATGCTGGCTGCCGCGATCATCACGCTGATGCCAGTCTTCACCGCGTCCGTGCTGGGTGCCGATGAAAGTGTCGTCCTGCTGTTCAGCGCCCTATTCACGATCGGCGCGGCGATTGGTGCCCTGCTGTGCGGTGCCCTGTCCGGCGAGGGCGATGCCCTGGCCTTCTCTATCGCCGGCGCGATCGGCCTGGTCGTCTTCACGACCGATGTCGCCATGACCACCTGGGGCAATCCCCTCGTGCCCGAGGGCGCTGTCCTCATCGCTGCGGACACCTTCCTCGCCGACAGGTCCAATTGGCGCATCCTGATCGATCTGGGTCTGGCGGCGATCTCCGCCGGTCTCTTCGTGGTGCCGCTCCAGGCCATGGCCCAGCGCCGGGCGCCGGCCGAGCTGCGCGGTCGCCTGCTGGCCGCGGGCGGGATCATGAATGCGGCCACGGCGACGCTGGGCCAGTTCACCCTGGCCGGAATCGCCCTGATCCAGTTGCCGATCCAGATGGCCTTCCTGATGATCGCCTTCGTCTCGGCCCTTGCCGTGCTCTTCATCGGCTGGCGCCTCAACCTGCGCCGCGGCGCAAAAGTCTGAACCCTGGACGCTGCGCCGCGTTCGCATCGGCCAGCCGGAAAGCGACGCCCGGCTGGCCGAAACGATAGCCAAATCACCCGGTCCGCGCTAAAGGGCCGTTTCATGAACATGATTACCACGACAAAGGCCCTCGAAGCGGCCTGTGACGCCCTTCTCCAACATCCCTTTGTGGCCGTTGATACCGAATTCATGCGCGAGACGGTCTACTGGCCACAGCTCTGCCTGATCCAGGCGGCAGCCGGCGAGACCGAAGTCATCATCGATCCACTCGCCGAGGGCATCGATCTGGAGCCCTTCTGGGAGCTGATGGCGGACGAGCGCATCATCAAGGTCTTCCACGCTGCGCGCCAGGATCTGGAAATCTTCTTCCACCAGGGCGGCGACGCTCTGATCCCGCATCCGATGTTCGACAGCCAGGTCGCCGCCATGGCGCTCGGCCTCGGCGACTCCATCGCCTATGACGCGCTTGTCCGCACCTTGCTCAATCGTCCCATCGACAAGGGTCCTCGCTTTACCGACTGGTCGCGCCGACCGCTCTCCGAGGCCCAGACCACTTACGCCATCGCCGATGTCACCCATTTGCGCGATCTCTATCCGATCATGGTCGAGCGGCTGGAGAAGAAGGGGCGCACGGGATGGCTCGCCGAGGAAATGAAGACCCTCACCAGCCCGTCCACCTATCAGCTTGACCCGGAAGAGAGCTGGCGCCGCATGAAGCTGCGCAAGACGACGCCGAAATGGGTTGCCGCTTTGCGCGCCGCTGCCGCCTGGCGCGAGACCGAGGCCCAGACCCGCGATATGCCGCGTCAGCGCGTCATGAAGGATGATGCGCTCTACGAGATCGCCGGTGTCGCCCCGACCACGCCGGAACAACTGAGCGGCCTGCGTGCCGTGCCCAAGGGTTTTGAACGCTCCAGCGCCGCGCGCCGCCTGTTCGACAAGATGGCCGAAGCGCTCGCCGATCCGGAGGCCTATGCTCCCAAGGTCGACAAGCCGGCCCCGCCCCCCCAGGGTCTGGGTCCGACAGTCGAGCTCCTGAAAGTTTATCTCAAACTCGTCGCCGACGATCGCGATGTTGCCCCGCGCCTGATCGCCACCGTGCCCGATCTCGAAAAGATCGCCGCCGATGACCAGGCCGATGTGGCCGCGATGAAAGGCTGGCGCCGGGACGTCTTCGGAGCCCCCGCCCTCAAGCTCAAGCGCGGCGAGATGGCGCTGGCGCTGAAGGACGGCAAGGTCGTGGTGGTGGAGACGAAGGGCTGAGGGGCGGGCGCTCGGCCCCTCGGATCCGTCAAGTAAATCATCTGGAAAGATCGGCACCGCGCGCGGAGCGGCCCCTAGATCGTTTGTCAGCAACGGGTTGAGGTGGGGTTTGCGCAGAGTGCTTGTGCTGCGCCAGCTGAATTGTGCCTGTCCCGCCGTTTCGTGTCCCGCCGTTTCGAACTGTGGTGTTGGTCAGCTCAAAGGCCGAAACCTCCGACAAGCGATGTTTGGTCCAATACGAACTTTACAAGAACAATACCGAACAGAACTCCGGCGAGCTGCATGCCAGCAGACAGCCAGAAAGACCGCACTGGTACTTTGGGTGTTGAAATTTCGGTCCCTGATTTACGGAAATTCAGTCCAACTACCAACCCGAGAGAGGCCATCGTGGCGAGGGCGGAGGCACCATATATGATAGCACTCAGGCCTAGAACATTCAGACCAATCAAACCGACCACAAAAATGGATCGACTTGGAACCAGTTCTTTAAACAAATTGCCTGCCTTATCAGCGGGCTCCAGTTTCTCGCTTTTACTATAAACACGCACACCATCTGTATAGTACATGCCCATCACCCCCCATCGCGGAACGCGTATATACCAATCCCTACCGACTCCACATATTTCAATGCACTTTCATCATGTAGTTATTTCACTAACAAATTTAGATAATTCGCACCGGGTGCCAGTTGCTCCTCGGCGTAAACCCGTGGCCGACCCGGGTAGGAGGCATTGGGGCGCCTGGCGCCCCACAACTCACCGCGCTGCGGCACCCCGCCCCGTCACATAAACCACCTCACCCGTCCGCCCGACGGCGGCGGCAAGCTGGTCGAGCAGGGAGACCGAGCGTTCGACATAGAGGTCGCGCACGCTCTCATCGACTTCCAGGCGGATGACATTAGCATCCACGCTCAGGGCATAGCGGTCCAGCAGGGCCGGTGACCGCCCTGACAGCTTGGCGCCCAGGCGCAGAGACAGGCCGAGCATCTGGGCGAGGTTGTGCTGGTCCTCGCTGATCAGGTGGAAGATCGGATTGTCTTCCAGCACACCGCGCTTGCCGGCATAGCGGTAATGGATCGCGGCGGCGAGGAAGACCCGCTCGGTATGCGTGACCCCGGCAAAGGGCGCATAAAGGACACTGTCGCGCGCAAGATCGGCGCGATGATCGGGGTGGTGGCGGGCGCCCAGATCGGTCAGCCGCGTCGCAGCTTCATGCAGCACACGATCGCGCGCCGCGCTGAAGGCCGTCTCCAGCGCTCCAAAGGCCGGAACAAGCCAGCGCGCGAGCGCCCGTCCGAAATCCGGAGTGGGCGCATTCGGGAGCGCCATCGCCTCGGCTCCGGCAATCAGCGGGTCCTGGGCCAGCAGGGCCGGCGGCAAGCCGGATGCCAGGACGCCTTCGCGCACTCCGAAGGCGGAGAAGACCAGGCGCTTGAAATTGCCCAACTGCATGATTCGGCGCAGCAGGAGGGCCGCATAGGGCAGGGTCGCGACACGGCGCGTCGAGACGCCGGGCGTGCCGCGCAGGGAGGCCGGGCTGAGCCGGGTCGCCAGCCGCACCAGCTCATCGGTCTGCCGGGCATTGAGCGAGAATTCATGGACCACATTGAGCGGGTAGCCAAAGCGCGCAAAGGCCAGCTGGCCCAGCGCGCGCCAGGCCCCGCCGACCGCATAGAAGGCACCACCCTGCGCGGTCAGCTGGCCGGTGGCGCCCAGCACCGCATCGATCGACGCGATCAGGGCCGGCTCGTCCATCTCACCGTCACCCAGCATTTCCTGCGGACCCAGGGCCGTGCTGACACCGCGGCCCGGCAGGCCGTCATTCATCACGGTCAGTTCGAGGCTTGATCCGCCCAGATCCCCCATCAGACCCTGGGCATCGGGGATTCCCGCGCCTACCCCGGTCGCCGACAGGCGGGCCTCATCCTCGCCGGACAGGACCCGAACGGTGAGACCGGTCCGTTCGGCGACGGCCTCGATGAAATCAGGTCCGTCACTGGCATTGCGCACGGCGGCCGTGGCGACGACATGACGGTCGC
>Ga0189274_100156_pt1 | contig 42785 bp, 38 predicted proteins | sample N5B1minimetaG_FD_130323 | JGI IMG/M metagenome (GOLD analysis project Ga0189274, IMG submission 130323) | Marine microbial communities from the Costa Rica Dome - N5 B1 mini metaG | ecosystem: Environmental > Aquatic > Marine > Oceanic > Photic zone | place: Costa Rica: the Eastern Pacific...
ATTTCTTCTCGGCCCAAACAGACAATCCTATTCACAAGGCAAAGTATGATGTAACAAGGGCTATGTTCTCCTTCTTAACTGTGGTTTTGACTGCACTTGCCATTTTAAACTTCATAGAAGATGACATTAACAAATATGCCTTAGTTATAGGAGCTGGGATTTGCTTCTTGACACTTCTATTGTTGTTTATCACGAAACGTTATCAGTTAGCTGGTTACGCCGCATTGATTTTTGCTACTTCCATGACCGTCTACAATATGATGATTACCTCCAACTTTGGTCATTTTGTAGACTTTTTCTGGATTATTTGTATGTCTGTCTACACCTTTTTTGTACTCGGACGGTACATAGGAGTTGTTCAGGTATTTGTGAATATTATGATTGTTGCTGTCATATTTCATTTAGACCAGATAGGAGAAATCACTAGGCATCATAAAGAGTACACTGAGTTTTCTGAAATAAACTTTTGGATAAACATTGGTATTTCAGGTTTGGTTTTTTCATACCTCTGTTTAAAGGTAATCAAGACCTTAAACTATACAGAAACGAACTTTGTTGAGGCGAACATTGAGTTGACCAAATCCAACGAGGAGAAGACTATGATGCTGAAAGAAATTCACCACCGCGTAAAAAACAACTTACAGGTGATTACGAGCATGCTTCGATTACAACTTCATGATATTGAAGACGAGTCTACAAAACATCACTTCATTGACTCAATTAACCGTGTGTCGGCTATGGCAACTATCCACGAAAAAATGTACGCTACTGAATCTTTAACAGAGATTGACTTAGAATCATATTTGGATGCTCTGATCAGTGACTTGATTAGCTCATACGCCGTCAATTTAAAGGTAGAGACTCATATTCACTCGAATGTTAAACGAATTGAGCCCAAATCTATCGTTCCAATCGCCTTAATATTCAACGAATTAGTATCCAACTCAATTGAACATGGATTTGCGAATCGTGTAACGGGGCGAATTGAAATTACTGCCGAGCAGAATGAGGCTGGGGAAACAACTGTGGTTTATAAAGACAATGGAGAATGGAAACCACCAAGTAGAGAAAATAGCTTAGGGGTAGAATTAGTAAAATCATTTACTGAACAATTGGATGGTACTTGCATTCAAGAACATGGTCCTGCCGGAACACATTACACCTTTACTTTTAGCCAATTATTATAGATTCATGCGTTGAGCATGAACAGATGTCTTCTCAGGATTCCATGGATCTTTGTAGGACTGTTTAAAGAAGAATTCTTGAATGTATGCTATTGTTCTTACTACCCTGAGGTAATACCCAAAATAAAACACCATACACGGAATGTAAACCAAGAAATAAGTGTAGGATGCATTTGATCGAGCACGATACAAGCTGTAGACCACAAATTTGAAGAAATTAGTGAAGGTATACAATAGGATATTCGTAATCAAGATGTTAACAATCATTGAACGGTAGTTAATCAGCATATCTGCCAAATAAACATACCATTTGAAGTTCAACACCAAGTTGTACGTGATGTTTTCAAGAAAAGCAAAAAAGTTGAGAAATGAGAAGGCTTGATTAGGAATCAAAACATCCTTGTGCTTTCTAATTCTGAATCGTATTAAAGACTTATCCCATCTTAACCTTTGACGGGTTAACTTCTTCACTGTGTTCGGAACAGATGTCAGACAAACTGCTTCTTGCTCAAATTTGATCTTGTACCCAAGCTTTCTGAGTTTAACAGTAATATCGCCATCCAGCCCCGGGCCAATATCCCAACCCTTAACTTGCTCAAGAGCATCTGCTCTAAAGGCCCCAAATGCTCCAGAAATAATACGATAAATTCCTAGGTAAGAAGTCACTACCCTTCCGATACTAATGGTGTCGTAATACTCAATAGCCTGCAGTGAAGTCACTAGAGACTCATCATAATTTCTCACCATCACATTCCCTCCAACTCCTGCAACATCTTTATCTAAATAAAACGGAATAATAATCTTTTCAATGGCGTCTCGATCATACGAACAGTCAGCATCTAAATGCACAATAAACTTTCCTTTGGTAAAACGCAGCGCGGTGTTTGCTCCAGAGGCTTTTCCACCTCTCACTTCGTTACGAATGAACACATCAATCAATCCGGCTCTTTCTAAATCACGACCTATGGTCGGCGTATCATCATCTGAGCCGTCATCAACCACAATGATTTCAGTGTTTTTATACGTTTGTTCATTCAACGATTGAATTAACTTGAACAAGTGCTTTCCCTCATTTTTTCCTGGAATGATTATGGAAACAAGTGGATACTCAAAGTGAAATTCTTTCTTGGCTTTCGCATATTTTTTCTTGTTCCAGATTTTACTCAATTTCCAAATGTTCAAGACTAAGAACTCGAGTAAGAAGTAGCGCATGAACTCAAAAAAGATATAAAACCAAAACAGTCGAATAAAATGATCGACTGTCAGACTCTCTAAGAATCGCAGGTAATTATCTAATAGTTCATCAAACATGTTTTATCCAAAAGCTTTGGTCAATTGCTGGATGTGCAATTGTGGAGATAATTTGTAATCTAGCTTGATTACCTCATACTCGAACTCAACTTCAATATCTTTAAATGTTGTAGCAATTAGTCGCTTCAACATGTCTATAATTTCGGTCAAAATACGCTTTGCAATTCTGGTCGGAATCTCGTTCATAGACAAGATAATGGTAGAAGAACTCTGGAACGATATAATATCTGATGAACGAATATTTGAACGGATAACCTTCACCAAGTCTTTCAAAAGTACTTTTTGTACTTCAGATCCCATTTTTGAGTAGATCTGTGATGGATTAGAAAGGTGGATTGCGCATAAATTGGACGCTCCTTCGGTTTGTCTTAGACGTTCAATCTCATACTTGAGCATAGTAACAAAGGTGTCAAACTTAACGGTACCAATAATTTCTTCAATATCCTTTGACGTAGATACGAATCCATTAATTGCTGACAGCTCTCCTTTCTTTGTCAGACTGTACTTTCTGATCTCCCTGCCTTTTAGTTGCTCTACTAAGTTATCTGTGTTACATGCCAAGCATTTTGCTTTCACATTAAAATCCTGGAATTTGTGATCACAAGCTTTACACTCATGCAGTACGGATGGTTTATCGTAATCAACCCCAATGTGTCTTAATCGCTTATTACATTTAGGACAATCTAATTGGTCATCTATTTCATTGGTAAAATCACTTAGTGGCCCCACGTATGCACATGGGAAGTGATGGATAATGTCTTCAGTTTTTGAATTCGAACTTCCACATTTAGGACACACCTCACGATATGTCAAGTGTCCACCTTGACAAGACGGACACAAATAAATCCGGTCAACATAAGTGGAATCAAAAATTCCTTCTCGTTCTGCCAAATCCAGAATATCCAAGGCAATATGCTCATCTCTTTGCCTGAAGTTCACAGATAAAATTGGATAGGCATAATTGTTTGATGAATAGATGTACGGAATAGGCTCCAAGTCTTGAATCTCACAGGTATACATGAATGAAATTGTCTTCTCAATCATTTGCGCTTCAAACGAGATGGAGTTCGTAAAATGTAAATCTTTTGTTTTTGTCAGGATGCGTTCCACCTCAGGAACAATCAACTCAATTTGATCTAAAGAGAAAAGAGTACCATCTATCAACTTATTCACAAGCGGATCTATAATGTTAATTCCTTTCAAGATAAATACCGGTTTTAGATAGATGTCAGCCAGATTGTGTGCTCTAATTCTTCGGACAATTTGGCGAATGAAGGCACGATCTTTACCTTCGATAATAACAGCAGAATGGTATTGAACGTTTTCAACATTCAAACTATCAGCATTGTTAATTAGCAAGAATGTAAAACCTGCAAATTCAATTACCGAACCATCTTCGCTCATTTTAATCTCTGCTGCCATCTAAAAAGTTCTTTTTGTGACTTTTACACTCAATTTATAATACTTCTTCCAAACCTCTAAATCATTCTCGCCAATTGGTAATATATCTGCGGCCAATGTTCTAGTAGTTGGCTCAAATTTCTTTTGAAACTCCTCAGGTAAGATGTAAGTTGCTGAATAGAATCGATCAACAATACCCTGACTTTCTGTTCCATCAGGGAACTCTATATTCACCACATCACCTTGATTTAAATGCTTCAAATCTTCTTGATTAAAGAACCCTTTAATATGGACGTTGTTCGGTTGATGAACTGACAAGATGGTCTCAGATTTCAAAGCAACTTCGTAAGGTTGTTTATGAATTCTGGTCACGTTTCCTTCAATCGGACAGGTAAAAATCTTATAATCTTGTATGTTTTCAATACCTGCAAGCATTAGATACTCCTTTTTTGGAGCACTCATGTACTGTGCAGAGGTTCCACCTCCACCACCTCCGCCACCAGAGGTTTCTTGTTCAATTCTGATTTCTTGAGGTGGGTCTTGTAACTTCAGCATTTCTTCAAGGTAGGCGATTTGCTTTCTAAACACACCGTTTTCAGATTTCATCAAATTAATAGAAGATTCAAGTTTATTAATTTGATATTCTAAGTTCTCAAGGTTGGTATGGGATACTGCGTCTAGTATGACTTCATTTCGAACGCGCTCAAGGTCTTGGTAGTAAATATCTAACAAGGCTTGCTCATCTTTTATTCGAGTAGCGTTCAGGGAAACATTTTTTCGAAGTGTGTATAATTCTCTTTCTATCCAAGAATCCTTTTTTCCTCCTCCCGCAATAGACACTGAGTTAGACCCTCCGCCATAACCGTCTCCAAAATAATCGTCATCTAGAAAATAAGTAAATAGAGTATCACCTATATGTACATCATCTCCTTCTTTTACAAAAAACTCCAAGATTCTGATATCATCAGTATGTCTGATATCTACTGATTCAAACAAAACTTGTCCGTTTCCTTCAATGTAGAAATACGAGTTAATGATGAATCGACCTGTAAAGAATAGAAAGATTGCTAAGAGCAATAGATAGACAAAACGATCCCAATTAAATGGACGCTTGTTTTTACGACTACTTTGTTCCTCAAAATAGCGTAAATAGCTCTCTTCTTTACGTTTAAAATTAACCGACTTCATCTTTTACTATCGCCTACTTTTCAATGTTTCTTTGGTCGAATGAAATAATCCTACGCAAGTCATGATACGCAAAGGCGTTCAAATTAGTTAGCTTTTGTAGGTCTTTTATCTTGTCTTCCATTTCAATCCTATTTCCAAAATCTTCAGTTCTGAATGCAAGAATTAACTTCTTTTTACCATTATCAACATAAGGCTTCACCTTACGTTCAATGTATTCTGACTTGACATTTTCATAACACATAAAATAGATTTCATCACACAACTTCAATAATTTATCAATCACCTCTTCTCCGTAATGCAGTGGAACAGAAACACCGAGTTTTAGATTGTTGTCTCTACAATAAGTTGATATTTTGCCCATCATCTCCAGATACTGGGAGGTAAGTTTTTGTTTTTCAGTAGCCCATTCATCAAAAGTGTGCGGTTCAATATCAATATGTATTCCTGTTGGCTTCACATCTCCATATCCTTTTACCAAGGCATCAACATATTCTAATATGTTCTCGTCATAAAACAGAGAGTTCTCACCTATCATAAAGTGTACTTCAGCGTTTTCTTGAGCATACTTCATGAACTTTATTTTTTTGTCTTTCAAACTATCCGACTTTGAAGTGGCGACAATAACCTTTTTGAACTCATTGTAGACACAGTATTCTGATAAAAAACCAGCAGAATATTCATTGAACGTTTTGCTCCATACATATACCGCTCGTTGTTTACTATCAACGTATTCATTTATTTGTTCAGCAGTTTGAGTTTTAATGATGTCGCGGATATCAGAATTTGGAATTTGTGAATGAACTTTCAATGCCTTCAGATACATGTTTTGCAATAAATCAACCAGCTCAATATCTATCTGTAGCAAGTCATCATACAACTCTAGTCCCAGTAACGGGTCAATATTGTTATCTTCTAATCTCACCTTCACCTTCTCTACCCTCAATTTTTCAATAAATAATTTTCGCTTCTGATAAAACGAAATGAACTGCTTGAGTTTGTATCGGAATTCATATCCCGTACTCAACACCTCTTCATGAATATTTGCCCGTTGTCGCACTAGTTTTTCATTGTCATAAGTATACTTTTCTCGAGCAATATCATTTTTGAGTTTCGTATTAAACGGAATAGGAACCGTCACATTTATTCCAACACTTCCAAACGAACGATTCGTCTCTCCAATCAAATCATAAAAATTATAACGAGCATAGGCATTCAAAGAAATTTGATGATACCAACTGTAGTAATCATCATAAACACGAGTAGACAGCAAACTATCGGTTTGCTGTCCAAGCATATAAAAGATCTTTGTATAATCCAGGTCAATCAATGGTAAATCTCTAGGATTGAATGCCAGTGTATCATTTGAAGGATTCAGGTACTCATTGTAAGATTGATAAACATTAATCAAACTCTCAACTTCAGACAACCGGGTATCAAAACCGATTAAATCTTCTTTTTTCAGACGTTTTAAATAAACTAGTTCAGCAACTGTCTCATATTCCGAAATAAGCTGGGCCTTGCGTTCGTTCAGCAATTGTATTTTGACTTCATTGAAGGTGTAAATTGTGTTGTCAAATCTTTTTAGATAATTGTAGCTCTCTCCTACCGAGTTCTGATTCAACTGCTCTCTTAATATTCTATCTTCAAGAATTCTTGCCTTTACTTTGTTTTCAAAATATCCGTTTTGGAGAACATCCCATTTAAGGCCTAAGTTGAATTTACGGCGATAAATCAAGTTGTCTTCAAGATCTCCCACAGTAGGATTAATGTTCTCTTGATAACCACCTGTTGCAGACAAACCATAATCACTTTCTGCTAATTCCAGCTGCTTTTCTAAATATTGCGAACGATTGGCATCATTGCCATTTCTGGTCATTTGAGAAATCACTTCTATTACCGCCAAAGAAGTATCTGAGAATAGAATAGGCTGATAGTGCGCTTCATCAAATAGACGTTGCAGTTTTTCAACCTTTTGAAAAAAGAGAGAGTCAGTTTGGGCGGACACACCTAATCCAAACATGCTTAGAAGCAATATTAATAGTAGCTTTTTCAAGTTCATTCCAGCCGACAAAGATGGTAATTTGTCAGATTTGTTAACGTATTTCTTCGTTAAACGGCTATTTAGCCTCGATAGTTACATCAATTGTTGCGCCACAATCAAAATGTCCCTTAGGGCAAGAAGATTTTCCGTGCAAACCGCAAGGCCTACATTCTAAATCGTGTGAGGATTGGATAATAAACGATTCATCTGATAAGGGGCCAAAACCAAAGTCGGGGACAGTACTACAAAAAAAGGCTGTAACCCTTGCATTCATTGACGAAGCTAGGTGTAATGGAGCTGAGTCATTCACATAAGTCATTTCAGCATTCTTGATCAAGGCTGCCGATTGGAGCAATGATAATTCACCTGCTAAATTTTGGCAATTTTGATGGGCAGATGCTGTTTTGATTTCTTCCAAATATTTTTCATCTGAAGGTGCTCCGATTAAATAAACTTGTTTGTGTTGCAGTTGATCAATTAACTCTACCCATTTATTTTTCGGTAATTGTTTTGTAAACCACACCGAAGAAGGTGCCATGACAATAAATTCACTTTGACTGTATTGACGAACAGCACGGAAATCAGATTCAGTAGGATATAATTTAGGAGCATGTTTTACAAACTCTCCCACTTCATTCAAAAGTTGTTGATTTCGATCTACCTCATGTGTACCATTTCCTATTTCATGCATCACTTTGTGCGTGAATAAAAAAGAGAGAGGGTTATTTTTAAATCCAGCAACAATCTTGGCTTTACTTCTGAATGAGAGCCAACCAGAAGAAGCATAGCGCTGAAGGTTAATAACTACATCATACTGTTGCTTTCTTACTTCTTTAGAAAGCCTCATCAAAGCTTTGTATTTCCCCTGCTTTTTGTCCCAAACGTACACCTTATTGATGAAAGGATGATCAGCAAGCAACGATTCATTCCCTTTTCTGACCAACACATCAATTTGATCATAAGCCTTTGAATCATGAATGGATTCTATGGCTGCTGTTGCCAAAATGACGTCACCTATAAAGGCTGTTTGTATGACTAAGATTTTTTTCAACCTAGATGAGCATATTTTTGTCTTACGTGTTCTCCAATCGGAATGGCGTCTCCATTTTCATCAATTCGAACAAAAATGAAAATAGTTGAACACACTATTTTTTCTTCTCCCGTGTAAAAATTGTACCCTCTTGCTTCAACATAAACAGTGACAGAACTTCTTCCCATCTTCTTTACTTCACCATATATATTAACTTGATTTCCAACTTTTACCGGTCTCTCAAAATTGGTTTCATCAATTTTTACGGTAACCATATTTGGATTCTCGCAAATACTGCAGGCCCAAGTAGCAGCAGTTTCATCTAGCCAAGAGAGCATGATTCCACCAAATAGATTTCCGTGAACTCCAATATCCTTGCCCATGCAGAGCTTAATTCCTAATTTTTCCATGCTTTAATTACACTTTTTATATTCTCAACCCAAACTGAATTATTTACCGATACTCCAATATTGTGACTGTTTTGACCCATCTCCAATAATGTCTGCTCTGATTTTGAAGTCAACTGAAGTATGGCTTTTTTGAGTGACTCTTTGGTCACCTCATTGACCACTAATCCATTTTCTGCTTTTACATACTTAGTGGCTGCACCTACATTTGTGGACGCTATAATCGGAAAACCACAAATTGCAAACTCTTGAATAGTTACTCCCCATGGTTCAAATTTGGAAGGCAGAATATAAACGGATGTCTGATCTAAATAGTGCTCCATTTCATTCGCCTGTACAAAACCATGGTGTTTAATGCCGTCAAATTGCATCCTATTATCCCATTGATCTCCAGTTCCAATACACCATAGTTCCCAATCGAAACCTGTCTCTTCTTTTAACTCCTTGTAAGCTTCCCACAACTCAAAAATCCCTTTGTGCTCCACATATCTGCCAACATAGAGGATACGTTTCGGAAAAGCATCTGTTTTTTTGTGAAAGCTGTTTTCAAAAGCCTGCTCAAACAAAGGCACATCTGCTACATAAAAATTCTCTAAAATTCGATCTTGAGGAAAACCAAGTTTCTCAGCATACTTTTTCTGCGGAGAACCGGGCACCCAAGCATGCGTGAATATTCTCTTTAAGGTGAAGGGAGAAACAGTCGCAGCAATACGTTGTTTTAAATCTCCCCTCCAATGATTATCCAAAGAAACTACAGTTGGTATTTTTCTTTTGAATGATTTGACCAGTTTTAAATATCCTTTATCCATCCATCCCGAACAAACAATTGCATGAGGATTAAAATCCTGCAATTTTTCGAGCATTGATATGTGATCAAACTGTGAACGATCCAAAACCTCTACCCCTTCTATTTCCTCAAACTGAAAGGGTGCCTCACTTGCAATAGGCCACCGAAATATGAGAACATCTGCCTCCTTGGCAAGTTCCTTCACGTTCGCAAGGAAATAACCAGCAATTTCAGAATATAAAAATGCTACCTTTAATCGAGACATTTTGTAGTTTTAGACAAAAATACATTTTTGAAGCATGTCCGTACCGAAACATACCTTTTTTTGCCCAGATTTGAACTACGGTTTGATGGATGAATCAGAATCACTGCATGCCTCCAGAGTGTTAAGGATGTCAATTGGGGATGAGATGTTCTTAATTGATGGCAAGGGAAGAAAAGCCAAAGCAAAAATCACCACTCTTCAAAAAAAAGAAGTTGGCTTTGAAATCACTGAAGAAATCTCCGCTAACTATTCCCCTTTAGAGTTAGCTATTGGAATTTGTCCAACAAAAAATATAGATCGCACCTTGTTTTTTGTTGAGAAATGCACGGAAATGGGAATACGGGAAATCTATTTTCTACAAAGTAGTAATTCTGAAAGAGTTCAATTAAAGATTGAAAAGATTCAAAAGACGGCACTATCAGCACTCAAACAATCTGGAAATCTGTTCCTACCAAAACTTTACGAAATAAGTCCGCTCAAGTCATTTTTAACAGAAGACTTAAGTCGTTACAATAAGATGTTTGCCCATTGCGAATCTGATGAAGACAAAAAGTATATTGACGAAATTCACCAAAAAGGAACGAATTCATTAATTTTGATTGGACCAGAAGGAGATTTTAGTCTGGAAGAAATAGACTTATTGAAAGAGAATGGGTTTATACCAATCACACTAGGGAATTCAAGACTAAGAACAGAAACAGCTGGTATTATAGCATGTCACAGTATCTACGATTTATATCGATAATAATTTGTTGCCTAGGCACTTTTTCCTTTGCACAAAGAAGCAGCTATCAAGTAGCTGTGCTAAAGTACAAAGGTGGTGGAGATTGGTATGCCAATCCTACAGCCGTTCCTAACCTGGTGAAGTTCTGCAATAAGAATTTAAACACGAATATATCAGAAGAGGTTGAAACCATAGATGTTGGAAATCCGGCCATCTTCAATTATCCTTTTGTACACATGACAGGTCACGGAAATGTCGTGTTTTCGCAGGATGAAGCTGAAAACTTAAGGAACTATCTCTTAGGAGGCGGTTTCTTGCACATTGATGACAATTATGGAATGGATCAATTTATTCGTACCGAGTTGAAGAAAGTATTTCCCAACATTGATCTAGTCGAACTCCCATATACACATGAGATTTTTAATCAGACCTATGAATTTAAGAATGGTCTACCTAAAATTCATGAGCACGATAAAAAAAGACCGCAAGCCTTAGGTATTATTTTTCAAGGCAGACTTATTTGTTTGTACACCTACGAATCTGATTTGGGTGATGGTTGGGAAGACAAAGAAGTGCATGGAGATTCTGAAGACAAGAGGTTAGAAGCTCTCAAAATGGGAGCAAATATTATTCAATACGCATTCAATGCAGCTCACTAAACTTGTCACTATTATATTATGTTTGATTGCACTGAGTGGATCTGCTCAGGATACGGTGAAGTATGTGAAGTCTCCCTATCGTAAAGAATACACTCCGCATTTTTCTTTTGGTGTCTTTAAAAGAGGATTTTCCAACGAAATATTAAAAACCACTCTTGATAGTTTAGAAACAAAACCCAGAAAAGAATGGAAAAGAGCAGATAGTTTAAGATTTGCAGAAGTCTCTTTACAAACTGGAAATTTGGAATTGGCAGAGTTCTATTTTTCAGAATTAAAAGTGGATTACAGATCAGAGGAAAACTATTGGATTGACCGCTTGATGATCTTTTACCTAAAGCATGACTTTGAAGGAGGTTTAAAAGAGATACAAGACGCTTCACCCATGATTCTCGAGTATTCAAAAATCTACTTTTTTAAAAAAATATTAGAAGCGGAGGTAAAGCAGGAAAAAGATAGTAAATGGTACAAAAAAGGCCATGTATTTCAATGGGAAGTGGACAGCTCCCTTTTTGATCTAGACAAAGAGTCAGAATCGTTCAAGGAAAAGATAATTAAACCACTTAGAAACCTTGAATTCGTACTACAAAAAATTGTATCATTCATCCATGAAGATGACGCAATTATTGCCTCAGCTTGCAGAGAAATGGGGCATATCATTGAAGGGCATCTCAGTTTGACACAAGCCTACATTGCCTACAGCTTAGGTCGGCATTACAACAAATGGGACAAAGATCTCTTAGCAGACCTAAAAAATGTGAAGTCTAAGATGACTGAGAAAAAATACAAAATTCCAAACTTCAGAAAGTATTTTCCAAGAATCGAATATTGGCGCTTTGATTACGAAATGTTAAAAGAAGAAATTATCCAATCTAAAAACGACACGAATACATACGTGCTGCCGAAAAGCATGTCTCCAAAAGAAGAGCCTCTTATTAAATTCCCTCACCAATACATCATTATCGGAGGTCTAGCCTTTATTTTACTGTTGCTGGCAATTTTCCTAAAAACAAAGAAATAATTATTTGGAATTATATTTGCAACGATTATTGAAAAACCAAACGAGCATGAAATTATTACCATATACAATCATCTTATCCACAGCACTATTTTTTCTTGCATGTGGCAACTCAAAAGACATTGCAACAACTGATTCAGATGATAACACTCCAACTCCTGAAGCTGAAAAAGCCATTTTAGTTACTGATATTAGCCCGTTCAAATCGAACGCTTCAACTACCATTGAAAAAGTATCTCTTGAAGGAAATATTTTAACCTTAAAAGTCTCATACAGTGGAGGCTGTAAAGACCATGAATTTCAATTGGTTGGCAACAAAATGATTTCAAAGTCGCTTCCTCCTAAACGCGGAATCTTTTTATATCACAATGGAAACGAAGATTCTTGCAGAGAATCCATTACCAAGGAATTGCGTTTTGACATTTCTGCTTTCGCTTATTTAGATCAAGAGATTCACCTCTCATTGCAAGGATGGGAACCAATTATTGCTTACACTTTAGCGAAGTGATTGATATAGCTTTGCAAAATCATAAGCAAAGTAGGTTAGAATTGAATCTGCTCCTGCACGCTTCATACTTAAGAGCATTTCAGGCATAGCTTGCTCATAATTCAACCAACCGTTTTGACAAGCCGCTTTGAGCATGGCATATTCACCACTAACATTGTAAGCTGCAATAGGCAAATATGACGTTTCTTTCAATGAAGCAATAACATCTAAATAGCACAAGGCTGGCTTCACCATTAAGAAATCTGCACCTTCTGCCTCATCTAATTCTGCTTCTCTTATCGCCTCTTTTTTGTTGGCCGGATTCATTTGATAGGTCTTTTTATCTCCAGCTTTTGGTGCTGAATCCAGAGCGTCTCTGAAAGGACCGTAGTAGGCGCTGGCATACTTAGCAGTATAAGACATGATTGAGACCTGCTCGTATCCTGCTTTGTCAAGTTCTTCTCTTATAAGCCCAACACGTCCGTCCATCATGTCTGATGGACCAATGATATCAATTCCTGCCTGTGCTTGTGCAACGGACATTTTACCTAAAATCGGAAGGGTCACATCATTTAAAATCTGGCCATTCTCCACTACTCCATCATGACCATCAGAACTGTAAGGATCTAAAGCCACATCACTCATCAGAACGATTCCTGGGAAGCGCTCTTTCACTTTGCGAATAATATCAAGGTAAAAGTTATCCTCAGCATAGCTGTACGTTCCAAATTTGTCTTTGTGTTCTTCAGGTATTACCGGAAAAAGTACAAATGTTCTCAAACCCACTTCCAGACTACGCTCAATTTCCTCACACAAACCTTCAAAATTCAACCTAAAAAGATCTGGCAAAGATTCTATTGCCACTTTGCGCTCTGTTCCATTAGTTACAAACAAAGGATATATCAGATTTGAAGGACGTAATACCGTCTCTTCTACCATTTCTCGGATAGCTTGATGCTTTCTATTTCTTCTTGGTCGGTGCAGCATAACTTGAGTTATCAAAGTTATTATTTATTACTCAATTAAACCGTGAAAGTTTCAAGCAATTCAAGCTTATCGGGCATTACCCTAATTTTTATTGAGATAGATGCCCTAAAGAGGGCTGAAATTGAATAATTTTTATAGTTTTGAATGTAAAATCGAACTCTTATGAAAATTCTGCAAAAATCAATTTACTTACTTTTCGCTTCAACCGTTATGGTTTCTTGCGGAGGGGACGAAATTGAAGTTGACGTAGATCAACCAGAAGATGGGGAAATCATTGTTATTCAAGAAAGTGAACTTGATTCTAGTTCCTCTTTGAACACCACCATCAACGGAAAAATGTTTAGTATTCCTTCGCCAATTCAGATGGCGACCATGATTAAAGATAACGTCTCATCATTCAATGAAGAGCTGTTAACCGATCCTGAAAATGTTGCCAATTTCACAACGGAGTTCAAGCGCGCAATTAATATGGGAATCTATGGTGCTGACTTAGGATATGCAACAATCTATGAAAACAACACCAAAGCCGTTTCGTACCTATCATCAGTAGAAAAGCTTTCGGATGAGCTTGGAATTGCAGGAGCGTTTGATCAAAACCTTTTGGAGCGCTTCATTGAAAATGGAAACGACAAGGATTCTATGTTAGTGATCATGTCTGAAGGATACCGTGAAGGTGACAAATTCTTGAAGGACAACGAGGAGCACAATGTAGCAACACTTATCCTGACAGGTGGCTGGATTGAGTCTTTATATTTTGCTGCCATGAGCTACGAAGACACCAAGTCGCAACAAGTTGCCGATAGAATCGGAGAACAAAAAACAGCACTTAAAACTATTGTAGAATTGTTAGAGGATTATAATGCTGATGAGTTTTACACGAATCTAATCAATGACTTGAAAGACTTACAAACAGACTTCAATCAAATCGAATTTAATTACACTTATGTAGAACCTATGCATGATGCATCAAAACACATGACAGTAATTAAAAGTAAATCTTCTGTAAAAATGGAAGGTGATGTTTTGAACAACATTATAGCTAAAGTAAAATCAATCAGAAACGGCCTAATTGGATAGAATTATGAAGAAATTAGTTTTAATTGCAACTTTAGTATTAGCTGCTTCTGGATTGAAGGCACAGGAATGTGATTCTTTGGTAAATGTATGTTACAAGTACTTGTCACCAAGTCAAAGTGATGGTAGAGTATTTATTTCAGATGGTCAAGTCTATCAAGCTTTCGTGGATGCTGAGCAATCTGCTGAATTTAAAGTAACCCTATATGGTGGATCACTTTACCGCATTGCAACAACCGCTGGAACCAAAGATGATTATGTGATATTTAACGTCTATGATCAAGATAGAAACCTTTTGTTTTCTAATGCCGATCAGGACAATCACCCTTATTGGGACTTCAAGATTGATAATACACTAGACTGCTACGTAGAAGCTTATCTAGACATTGATAAAAAAGTGTCAGGTTGTCTAGTTGTTTTGATTGGATTCAATAAATAATTCGCGATAGTAAATTCGCGCCAAACTTTCTTAAATGAGTGAAAGGATATTAAAAGCCCTGATGCAACTCTTTGCCATTATTGCAAGGGTTGATGAAAATATTGATAGTCAAGAACCAATAACATCCGGTGAAGGACGAAAAATAGTAGAGGCTTTTTTAAGTCAAGAACTTGGTACAGCTGCTGTACAAGAGTACCTAAGAATATTTGATGAATTTTTAATTCAATTTCAAGGAGGCTCAAAGAAAAAAGATGGAAAAAGAAAAAAGACTTCCGTTCATTCAGTAAAAGTTCTTCGCATCTGTACTCAAATTAATGAAGAACTCGCCCAAAGGCAAAAAATAATTGTACTTGTTCGTATTCTTGAATTTATCAATGCAAATGAACGTGTTGATGAACAAGAATTAGAATTCGCACAAACGGTTGCTGACACATTTAACGTGTCAATGGTTGAGTACAATCAAATCAAAGAATTTGTTGAAGCTCCGGTTGACCAGGTGATTGACCGTCCACAAATGTTGTATGTAACACCATACAAACAGGAACAATACGAGCATGCGAAACATATATACTCTGAAGGAATTGAAGGCCAAATTCGAGTTTTAAAAATCGAAAGTGTCAACTTCCACTTCTTCAAATACTTAGGGGATGCTGAACTCAACCTAAACGGACAGCCTCTTTTACAAGGACGTCACGTAATCTTGAACCAAGGTTCGAGTATCCGTTCATCTAAAGTTCAACCAATATATTATTCAGATATTATTGGTGCCTTTCTATCCGATACCACTCAATCCAAAATTGTATTCAAAACTGAAAATGTTGTCTACAAATTTAAAGGTGGTAAAATTGGATTACATGACTTTAACTTTGCTGAAGAATCTGGTTCTCTCCTAGGAATAATGGGAGGATCAGGAGCAGGTAAATCAACCCTACTCAATGTCTTAAATGGTAACTACACTCCAGCAGAAGGAAAAGTAACAATAAACGGCGTTGATATCCACCATGATAAAAATCAAATTGAAGGTGTAATCGGTTATGTTTCACAAGATGACCTTTTGATTGAAGAACTTACGGTTTTTCAAAACCTATTCTACAATGCAAAATTGTGCTTTGGCGGAATGGATGATAAAACCATTGCCAAGAAAGTTTTGAAAACGCTCTCTTCACTGGGACTTTATGAAACAAAAGACTTAAAAGTCGGTTCGCCCCTAGAAAAAACCATCTCAGGAGGACAACGTAAACGTCTGAATATAGCACTCGAGCTGATTCGTGAGCCTTCAGTGTTATTTGTAGATGAGCCTACTTCTGGACTATCATCAAGAGATTCTGAGAATATCATGGACCTCTTAAAGGAATTAGCGCTCAAAGGCAAGCTAATTTTTGTCGTAATTCACCAACCATCATCTGATATCTTCAAGATGTTCGATAAACTATTGATCTTAGATGTTGGTGGTTTCCCTATTTATAATGGAAACCCAGTTGATGGTGTCATGTACTTCAAGAAGTGCATTAATCATGCTAAATCAGACGAGAGTGAATGCCATACTTGTGGTAATGTAAATCCTGAACAGATTTTCAACATCATTGAATCAAAGGTCGTTGATGAATACGGTAATCAAACACAACACCGTAAGATTTCACCGAAAGAATGGAACCAAAGTTACCTTGAACAATTAGAGCCTAATCCGGCTGAAATTGAAGATGCTCACGAGATTCCAGAAAGTACTTTCAAAAAACCTGGTTTTTTCCAGCAACTTAAAGTGTACTTTGTTAGAGACGTTCTTTCAAAATTGACCAACAGACAATACATGTTGATCAACTTGTTAGAGGCTCCAGCTCTTGCGTTTATATTGGCCTTCTTTGTTAAGTTCTACAACTTACAAGACGGAGCAGAATATACCTTTAGAACAAATCAAAATATTCCTCAGTTCTTATTCATTGCTGTAATTGTGGCCTTGTTTATTGGATTGACGGTTGCTGCTGAAGAGATCATTAAAGACCAAAAAATCTTGAAAAGGGAGTCTTTCCTAAACTTGAGTAAAGGATCTTATTTGATGTCTAAAATCAGCATTATGTTTATCATCTCTGCGGTGCAAATGCTGTTCTTTGTGGCAATCGGAAACTGGATTCTTGAAATTCAAGGAATGTGGTGGCAGTACTGGATCATTTTGTTCACGCTATCGTGCTTTGCCAACCTTCTTGGTTTAAATATATCTGCAAGCTTTAACTCAGTTAAGGTTATTTACATCTTGATCCCTATCCTAATTATTCCACAACTTCTTTTCAGTGGGGTAATTGTGAAATTTGATAAGTTGAATCCAATGTTTGGTGATGAAAGTGCCGTACCACTTATAGGTAATGTAATGGCTTCTCGTTGGGCATACGAAGCCTTAGCCGTTGAACAATTTCAAAACAACCAATACGGACAGTACTATTTCAACTTTGAAAAACAAAAAAGTTTTGGTACCTGGAAAAAAGATTATTGGCTGCAAGAGTTGAATGCAAAAATGGATTTTGTGAAGTTGAATGCGGGCGATATCACTTCGATTGAAGAAACAAAGCAAGCGGCACAGTTGTTAGCCAATGAAATTGAGAGAGAAGAAGGATTCACACAAGTTCAAAAAGGAGGCGAAATTGTTTACCTCATGTGTGGAGACTGCATGGAGCCTTCAGTGATTTCAGGAATGTATCCTGAGATTTACGGTGAATCCAACAAGGTTGAAAAGACTAAAGTTGAAGACGATTTTAAAATTGAAGAAGATCCTACAAAAATTCAAAAAGTAAAATCTGAGCTAGATGGTAAATACCTGTACAGTCTTTCTTTTGGTTCTGAAGATGACAAAAAAGCGTATCTCAACAGAAAAGAAAGCGCAGATTCTCCGCTTTTGGCCGCATACGATCAAACGAAATCTTACTTTGATGTCTTAAAGAAACATTACAAAAAGATTGTAGACACAAACAGAGATAGCATTGATGTCTGGAACAAGAGAATTATAGAGCAAAACGGAAAAGAAAAATACCTTGCCTTAATTGATAATCATACAAATGATGCTTTAGAGCAATTTGCGACTAACAAAACAGATCTTACTAAACTAGTTGAGTCTGAAGGATACTTAATCCAAAAATCAGATCCAATCTATTTAGACCCTTATGATAAGAATTTCTGGAACGCACATTTCTACGCTCCTAGAAAAAGAATTGCCATGCTAGGTACTTATGTCCCAACATTCTGGGCAAACATAACCGTCATCTGGCTAATGAGTATATTCTTAATCATTACTTTGTATTTTGATGCTTTCAAAAAACTCCTTGACGGCATTGAAAAATTGTTCAGCAAAATAAAATTTAAAAAATCTGAACCTCAGTAGGATTTTTTTTATCAAAAAACAGTTATATTTGCGCCCGCGTCTGAAACGTACGGCGCTTATTTAAAACGGTGGTTGTAGCTCAGTTGGTTAGAGCGCCTGATTGTGGTTCAGGAGGTCGTCGGTTCGAGACCGATCTTCCACCCAAAGTAAAACCTCTCAATTTTATTGGGAGGTTTTTTTGTTTCCTATAATTCCTATCCATCTCAAAATATGGACTTTTTCAGAAAGTCTATCTTAACTTCTACGTCTACTTTTAAGTCATGGAAAGTATAACGATTGAGTTTAAGGGAATGCCTCTTTTCCAAAAAGCGGTATTCAATTCACCGCAGGTCATGCAAGGAACATTAGAAAGTTTTGCTTGCTTTTTTTACATGGTTGAAGGATCCATGGTCAGTTATGATGCGAGAGGAGCCCATAGAATCTCAGAGAAAGAAGCAATTACAAAAAACTGTGGGAGCTATGTGCAAAAATTCATACACTCTCAAGAGACTGAAAAATGTGAAGCAATAGCCATTTATTTATACCCTGAGCTCCTCCAAGAAATCTACAAAAATGAGATACCAAACTTTATCATCTCTGAAAACACCAAGATGCCTAAAAAACAAATCGGTAATAAACTGATTGAACATTACATGAATAACTTAATCCTATTTTTCGAAGATCCTGAAACTTTAGATGAAGAGCTCGGAATCCTTAAATTAAAAGAACTAATCATGATTCTGTTGAGATCTGAAAACCAAGAGAGTGTTCGAAATTTACTTTCAGAAATATTCTCCCCTATCAACATACAGTTAAAAGAAGTTATTCAAAACAATCTTTTCAACCCGCTTCAAATTGAAGAACTTGCATTTATCTGCAACATGAGCTTATCTACGTTCAAGCGAGAATTCAAGAAAACATTTAACAGTAGTCCCGCGAAATATATCAAAGAACAAAGACTCGAAAATGCGGCCTCTTTGCTCATGTGTGACGATAAAAGTATCAGGGACATTGCTTTTGATTGTGGCTTTCAAGATGTAACTACCTTTTCAGATAGCTTTCACCAGAAGTATGGAAAATCTCCTTCTCAGTTTAGAAAGAACCAAATCAGAAAATAGTTGAACATTTACAGAAATTGAATCCTCTACTTTCTTCAGAATTTTGTGCTAACAATAATCAATTAACGAATAAAAATGAAAAAGAAACTTGGATTATTAGCACTAGTATTCACTTTAACAACTAACACAATGGCAAAAGAAAAAGGATTTGATATTACAAGAGAAATTACAATTAACGTTTCAGCAGCTAAACTCTGGAACATGGTTGGACCTGGTTTTGTAGAAGTCTATAAATGGTCTTCAAATGTTGATCATGCTGAAGGAGCTGGAAACCCAGAATTCGAGGGTGCATCTTGCTCTGAACGATACTGTGATGTCAATGTGAAAGGCTTCACAGCAATAAGCGAAAAGCTTACCGAATATGATGAGAACAGCATGGTACTCGCTTATGAAGTAAAGTCAGGCATGCCAAAATTTGTAACAAAAGCATTAAATCAATGGACCGTCAGTTCTGTTGGCGAGAACAAAAGCAAATTGACCATGAAAGCGGTCTTTCGCTCAAAAGGAATGATGGGTTCACTCATGAATGGTATGATGAAAAAGAAAATGCAATCTACCTTAGAAACAGTTCTCAATGATGCCAAAGTATATGCAGAAACCGGTAAAGTTTCAAAAGCTAAGGCAGAGAGAATGGCAGAAATTGGAGACAAATTGAAAGTAGCTGCCTAATGAATAAAGGAAGTTGCCGCTTCGGACGGCATCTTTTTTAGCTTTTAATTGTTATTTTAGAAAAAGATCGAAATCATATGAAAAAAGCAATCTGGAATGGCCAAGTAATCGCTGAAAGTGATCAGACCGTCAATATTGAAGGAAATGACTATTTCCCTCATGAAGCGATTAAAAAAGAGTTTTTCAAAAAGAGTAAAACGCAAACTGTTTGTCATTGGAAAGGAACCGCTTCTTATTACACAATTGAAGTGGATGGTAAAAAAAATGAGGATGCGGCATGGTTCTACCCTGAAGTTTCTGAATTAGCAAAAGGTATAAAAAATCACGTGGCATTTTGGAAAGGTGTAACTGTCGAAGGATAGGAAATAATGACGACTGATTTAACCCAACTTTTTCTAAGCTGCAGGAAACACACCGAGCACATTTGTGCCCCTCTGAAAACAGAAGACTATTCTGTGCAGCCCATTGTAGATGTTTCTCCCCCCAAATGGCACTTAGCCCACTCAACTTGGTTTTTTGAACAATTTGTTCTAGTCCCGAATGCAAGAGGATACAAACTGTTTTCTCCTGATTTCGCTTATCTTTTCAATTCATACTATAATAATGTTGGTCAACGTGTATTGCGCCCCAATAGAGGAAACATGACGCGTCCAACTGTTGAAGAGGTCTATGCCTACAGAAAATATGTCACAGAAGCTACGATTGAACTGATTCAAAACAATCCAAGTAACATGCTGTCCGAGCTTATTGAGTTGGGCATTAATCATGAACAACAACACCAGGAGTTATTGGCCTATGACATCAAGTATATTCTAGGGCATCAGCCTTTTTTCCCGGAGTATGATGGAGAATTAAGACTTGAACATGTGGCTGAGAAACCTGGCTGGATATCTATTAAGGCAGGCGTTTACAAAATAGGACACCAATCAGAAGGCTTCTGTTTTGACAACGAATTGGGTGTACATCAGGTTTACTTAGAAGACTTTGAAATATCAAAATGCTTGGTCACTAATCAAGAATATTTGGAATTTATTTTAGATGGTGGATACAATGACTTCAACTTGTGGCATGCAGATGGCTGGGACTGGATTAAACAGAACGACATCAACGCACCGCTATATTGGCATAACGACCAAAGCAACTGGAAAAGCTATGACTTTAATGGATATGGCGATATCAGTGGAGATTTACCCGTAATGAATGTTTCGTTATATGAAGCATTTGCATTTGCCAATTGGAAAGGGATGAGGCTACCAACTGAGTTTGAATGGGAAATCGCATCCGATCAATTCAAATGGGGACAACTTTGGGAATGGACGAACTCAGCTTACCTCCCATACCCTAAATTTAAAAAAGCACCAGGAGCTATTGGAGAGTACAATGGCAAATTCATGATCAACCAAATGGTATTAAGAGGCGCTTCTTTTGCCACATCAGAAGGACATAGTAGACCAACATATCGAAATTTTTTCCCTGCTGCCAGCCGCTGGCAATTTAGCGGAATACGACTTGCAAAGTAAAATGAACAATCAGTTTAAAGAAGACATTCTAGAAGGGCTCAACGCTCAAAACAAATACTTACCCTCCAAATACTTTTATGATGAAAAGGGGGATGATTTATTTGTACAAATCATGCAGTTAGACGAATACTATTTAACCGATTGCGAACTTGATATTTTTAAAAATAAAACTGCTGAAATTATTAATCAGCTCAACATTCAACAGGACACGCCATTTGATTTGATTGAACTCGGAGCGGGAGATGGCACAAAAACGAAGTTTTTACTGAATCGATTAGTCAAAGACGATTTTGATTTTACTTACCATCCGGTAGATATTTCGCAACATGCCCTGAATGATCTTTCAGCGAATCTCTCGAAAACTCTTCCTTCGCTTCAAGTTGAGACACAACAAGGCGATTATTTCGATATTCTCACTCAATTCAAATCGTCTACAAAACAAAAAATTGTTCTTTTTTTAGGATCAAATATCGGCAACTATGAGGATGAAGAGGCTCAGTTATTTTTGAGAAACACCGCACAACTTTTAAATGCAGGAGATCGACTTTTGGTTGGTACTGATCTTATAAAATCAAAAGATATTGTGCTGCCCGCCTATTCTGATTCTAAAGGAATCACTGCCGCATTCAATCTAAACCTATTGAAACGCATAAATCGGGAGCTTCAAGCAAATTTTCAAATTGACCAATTTGAGCATTTAGCCACCTATGATGAGGAAGAGGGAATCGCAAGAAGTTATATTGTCAGCAAGAAAGAACAAGTTGTTCAAATAAATGGACAAACGACAATTAAATTCAGTGAAAATGAACGTATTTACACTGAAATCTCAAGAAAATATAACGACCAGATAGTCAATCGACTTTTAACAAATTCAGGATTATCCATCCATTCTAAAATAAAAGACTCAAAAAGTTTTTTCGCGGATTACATCCTGGTAAAAGAGTAAATTGAGTACAATTTCTATTTTTGAATCAGTATGAAGTTGTTCGTTACTTTCTTTATCCTATTTCAGGTGTCATTTTGCTTCTCACAGCTAGAAGTAATTCACAATAACGGACATAAATTAATGATTTCAGCTGCCGTTTTTTCTGATGATGATGAGAAAATATTCACTGGAGGCTGGGATGGAAAAGTTAAGATTTGGGATGCAGAATACCTCAAAGAGATTAAAACACTTCAAGGACATAAGTCTCATGTTAATGCGCTTTGTGAATGGTCTGATGAAACCCTGTTTTCTGGCGGAGTGTATGAACTTCTAGTATGGAACACCAAGAAAAATCAATACAAGAAAATTCCTGTAAACCAAAACATTATAGACCTGCACAAAGTGAATAACCAACTTTTTATAGTTGGCAAAAAAGGAATTGGATTGCTAAAAAATCCCGAACAATCTGCATATGTTAAACAAGTGTATTTCAGTCGATTTGAAATTGTAGACTCAGAATTAATAAATGATTCTACCCTTTTGATTTCTGCTGACAAAGAATTACACCTTCTAGACCTTCAAACATTTTCAATTATTCAAAGTCAAACCTTACCAAAGATCGACAGAATAAAATCAATTCATTTCGACTCAACATTAAAACTTATTAGTTGTTCGGGCATGAACCAAAGCTATCTTTTTCAATCAAACTCTCTTGAACATCTAACCACCTTCAATGATCTTTACAACTCAACTGTTGTCATCAATAAATCCTTGGTTGGTATAAATTATGGCTCTACAAATGTAGATGCATATGATATCGAATCTAAACAACTTATCAGAAGCTTTGAAACCACTACCTCCACTCCTACCTCAAATCTTATTGTTTCTCATTCAGGTGATTTCGTTTTGGGTTATGGCTATAGTAATATGACATTATGGAACAAATCTGGAATCAAAATCCACGATTTTAAGCGCATTAAAAACCCCATTCATGGAGTAAATACTGCTGATCATTTGATTAGTTGTGGGATTGGATCTAAGGGAGAAGGTCGTGTGTTTAACTTAAAAACTTTGCAATTTGAGGAAAGCTTCCGATACCATGGATCAACTGTACAGTCAACCCTAATTAAAGACAACCATTTATGGCTTTTTGGTGCAGACCAGCGTGCAGTAAAAATTGATTTAGACAATTACACTGTTTTGAGAGAATTTAACATTGAAGATCCGCAAAAACCAGTGCCCCCGATTCAAGAAATGACAGCAATGGAGCAGCTGTCTTCAGGTCTATTCGGAGAACAAGTGCACCAAGCCATTGAAAATCAAGAAGGTGACTTAATCTTTCAGATGAATAATGATATCAAAATCCTCAAAAACAATAATGACCAATATAATTTACTCAAAGGTCACACTGATTATGTGAAAGATATCAAGCTTACTAATGACGAAAAGTATTTATTGAGCGCTTCCTTAGATAAGACCATCAAACTGTGGAATCTAAAGAAAAGAAAATGCTTGAATACATTCGAAAAGCACACTGACCGAGTTTTCGCTCTTGAAGTGATTGATCAGGAACATTTCGTCAGTGGATCGGCCAATGGTGAACTCTTTCTCTGGCATATAAATGAAGGTTATTCAGTATCATTAGATCAACTTGGCGGAAGCATTTTCGCTATTACTCTTGTACAAGATTTCATCATTGTTGGCCATAATAATGGATTGACTATTTACGACAAATCAAGTCACCAAAAACTCAAATCATATGAAAAGAATCTGGCCGCTATAAAAGTGATAAAACCAATCAATGACCAGATGTTCTTGACTGAAGATAAAAATGAACGACTTCAATTATGGACAATAGAAGGATTGCTAGCAAATTTAATTTTCACTGAAGAGGGCAGCATTATATACACTCCTCAGTCCCATTATTTTGGTTCAAAAAAAGCCATCCAATCCAACGTGCATTTTTCAGATGGAAAAAACATGTATTTGTTTGACCAATTTGATTTATTATATAATCGTCCCGACATTATTGCAAAACAACTTCAATTGTCAGATTCAAAGTTGATTCAGGTTTTTGAAAAGGCCTATGAAAAAAGAGTTGCTAGAATCGGTAATAGCACAGAGGTTCTAATCTCTGACTTTAATGTGCCTTCAATCGAATGGACTCAATCAGACAAGCCTGAGAGCAGCACAACACAATCCGAAATATCACTCAGTTTTAGTGCTAGCAGCCCCAATGAAATAGCGCAAATTCATCTTTTAATCAATGATGTTCCTGTCTTAGGCTCAGCCGGAAAAACCATTGCCCCAAGTAAAGAACTTAATCATACTGAAAAAGTAGAACTGGCTAATGGAAAAAATAAAATACAGTTTTATGTCACTGATATCAATGGCGTACATAGTCCCAAAATAACCAAGTACATCATAAAATCTTCTCAGAACCACGAGTCAGTTACCTACCTTATCTGTATAGGCGCCAGTAAATACAAACAATCTGAATTTGACCTGAACTACGCAGCAAAGGACGCACAAGATATTCTAGACTTATTTAAAAGTCGACATGCCAATTTAAAAAGTAAAATATTGACAAATGAAAAGGTGACCAGAGAAGAAATATTAAAACTCGGTCATTTTCTTCAAGACGCGCAAAGAGACGATCAAGTTATCATTTTTTATGCAGGACATGGTGTGTTGGATGCTGATCTAAACTATTATTTTGCGTCTCACGACATGGATTTTAAAAATCCAAAAACAGCCGGAATTCCATACGAACAAATGGAGAAAATACTGGATGGAATCAAACCTCTACGAAAACTCTTCTTCATTGACGCCTGTCACAGTGGCGAAATAGATAAATCAGAAATAGAAATCAAAAATACAACTGTCACAGAGGATGGTGACTTGGCCTTTCGATCAATGAAAGGAATTAGTATTAGTACAATGGCGGAATACTCAGCATTTGAATTATCGAAGAATCTTTTTGCAGATATCAGAACGGGAAATGGAGCAACTGTGATTGCTTCTGCGGGAGGACTGGAGTTCGCGATAGAAGGTGACAAATGGAAGAATGGCTTATTCACTTACTCTATTTTAAGTGGGGTTAATGGCGGTCTGGCAGATTTGAATGGTGACGGTGAAATATGGCTGAGTGAATTACAAAAATTTGTCTCAAATCGAGTATTTGATTTATCAAATGGAGCACAGCGCCCAACATCTCGAATTGAAAATCAAACCATTGATTTTAAACTTTTCTAGATTCGTTGAATTAAAACAGCTATTGGTCCATAAATTTGGGCCAAAGTGACCTGTATCACTTTTTAATTGTCGAGACTACTTATTTTTGGGTTGTGATTCGCTTCGCGAGAATATTGTTTTTGACTGGCGCTCTGAGCTACTTAGGATTTACGGTAAACCAGTTCTATACGGTTGTGCATTTCTATGTAAATCAAGATGAGATTGCAGCCACTTTGTGTGTGAATAAAGAAGTAGAGAATTCAAAGTGTCAAGGACACTGTCAATTGAAATCAGAACTTAAGCTTCCTTCTGACCAGGAAGTCAACACAGAGTCCAATCAATCTATACGTTCTGGTTTAATTGTTTTCCAATCGACACAGGATATTTCAACCTTTAAGTTTTTAGCCCATTCAATCAAAGAAATAACTGAGTACCCTGTTTATCTTGCTTATCATTCTGAAAAAGCAACAACAAACTTGTTAGATCCTCCCGAGAGAATAGTATAAACACATTTACTATTCACAAATCTCACAAAATGAAACAAGTATTTTTAGTGGGATTGTTCTTCACTGGCCTTAAAGCTTTCGGTTGTGATAACTGCAACGTCTATTTTGGACTAAACCCAAATGATGGTAAAAACCATCTGAGTTTACTTTACAGAAACAGAATGATGATGGGGCATTACAATGCATTTGGTCAACAATTGATGACCAAGCATGCTGCCCACGGCAATGATCCAGCCTTCTGGAACAATCAAGTGATTGAACAATTCCACACCATAGAAGTAAAAGGAGAATTTCTTTTAAAACAAAGATGGCGTACAACGGTAGTCATCCCATACTTATACAATATACAATTCATCAATTCTACTAAACGTTTTGGATTGAATGGCTTTGGAGACCCCATACTGATGGAAGGATTTCAGCTGATCAACCCTTACAAAGTAAAAGAAGATGATGAGGTACAACAACGATTAGAAATTGGAGGCGGACTAAAAGTACCCTTAGGGTCTATTGATCAACGCGCTGGGAACCTAATCCCAAATCTAGACTTACAAACGGGAGCAGGAAGTTGGGATATGATTTTCTACTCAAATTATTTATTCAAGTTTAAAAACCTGGGGTTTCAGACGAACTTGAATTATAAATTGAATGGTAAAAATCAAGACGATTACCGATACGGAAACACCCTAAACGGAACTTTTCAATGCTACTTTCAAACGAAAATGAAAAACTTGACGTTTATTCCTTCAGTAGGTGTAAATGGTGAGTTTGCCCAGTTTGACCAGTCTATCGAGACTCATTACGACACAGGTGGTCATGCCTTGTTTGCTTTGATTCGATTACAGTCATTTTGGAAATCGTTCAGTCTTTTTGGAGAATTTCAAAAAGCAATATCCAATCAAATGAATGGATATCAACAACTAATAAATAAACACAAAATCACCGTAGGATTATCCTACATTTTTTAAATTTAACATCATGAAAACAAAACACATAACATTCATATTATCGGCTGCAACTATGTTATTAGCCACTTCTTGTAAGAAAAAAGGATGTACCGATTTAACAGCAGACAACTATTCAGCAGAAGCTGAAAAAGATGATGGTTCTTGCGAATACACAACTGAAGGTCAAGTAACCTTAAACTTCACGCACAACTTTGACGGAACTCCTGTTACTGCAGCAGATTTTGAACAATTGAATTATACAAATTTGAACGGAGATGTATTGAGCATTACTAAAATGCAATATTTGATTTCAGATGTTCGCTTTTACAAAACAAATGGGGATAGCCTTTATATTCAAGGTTATCACCTAATTGACCTTGAAGATGACGCTTCACTCTCTTACGTGCTGCCTAAAATGGTAGATGTAGGTAACTACACTGGTGTTGGTTTCAACTACGGATTTAATGCAGAAGATAATGTAGATGGTGCCTATACGGATTTAAATGCGGCGAGCTGGTCATCTCCAATGATGTTAGGTGGTGGTTATCATCAATTGAAATTTGAAGGAAGGTTCATTGACATGAATTCTGACACGACTGGTTTTCAATACCACAACCTTTCAACAATCAGACAGATTAATGCAGGGGACACTACCTTTCACGAAAATTGGGCAAATATCAGCATGAATAAAACCTTCAGCACAACTGGTGACGCAAACATTGAGATTAAAATGGATATCAAACAATGGTTTGAAAATCCAAACACTTGGATGCTTGATTCAAACTACACCATGCTTATGCCAAACTATGATGCACAAATCATGATGACACAAAACGCTTATAGTGTTTGGAGTGTGGGTGATATTACAGAATAAAACGACTATTATAAAGCAAAAAGCCCGCTCAATGAGCGGGCTTTTTTTTTATGTGTTTAAAAGGTGTATCGAATCCCTAATGCTGATCCATAACCGAACCCGGCATAGTCCCCTATAAAATTCCACATGGGGCGAATATCTACACTCAACAACAAAGGAGCTCCCAAATCATTGAAATCATATTCAAGGCCTAATTGTCCTCCCAGTGAGATACCAAAATCATCATCATATAAATCTTTACCACTGAACATACTGATTCTAGCTCCAGGTCCAGCATACCAATTCAAACCATCTGTGATATTCCATACCCAATGATAGATTCCTGAAAGCGAAAGCGCAGACCAATTTTTGTGAGATCTCCATCCTAAATCAAGTTCAAGACGATTCGCATCTCCCATCCCTAATTGGTAGGAAAGCTCTCCTCCGTAATGATGATGAGAACCATTGAGCCTGACTCCAAGCGTATGTGGATGCACCTGTGTGAAAGAAGACATTGATGTAAACAATAAAAAAGTAAGGATAAGGTTTTTCATAAGGCTTATATTTTCAATTGAAGATAGAACATTAATTCATGAGAAATTAACAAATTTCGACTAAGTTTCATAATTAAATGATGAAGACTAGTTTTTCCAGTTGATCTTCAGGTACGATTCCTTAATTTTACTGCATGTCCAAAAAAGAGGCCGTCACATCTGCAATGCTGAAAAGTATGATTGCTAATAGTTTGTTAGCAGCAGTGAAATTTGTAGCAGGAATTGCTGGTAATTCCTTCGCATTGATTGCAGACGCTATTGAATCAACGGCAGATATATTTTCTTCATTACTAGTATTAGTCGGGGTTCGATACTCCATTAAACCACCTGATGAAAACCATCCCTACGGCCATGGCAGAGCTGAATCGTTGGTCACTTTCGCAATAGTCGCATTTCTAACAATTACAGCAACTTCTATTGCATATCAAGGCATTACGAATTTATTTGAGCCTCAACTCACTCCAAAAGCATTTACCATTCCTGTTTTAATCGGAATTGTTGCGCTGAAAGAAATTTTATACCGATTTCTCAAAAAAAAGGGAACGAAACTAAACAGCTCATCAATAGAAGCAGAGGCTTGGCATCAGCGAGCAGATGCGATAACTTCAATGCTTGCACTTCTTGGTGTGAGCATTGCGGTAATTGGTGGAAAAGGATATGAAATAGCAGATGATATAGCAGCTATTTTCGCTTCATTATTAATCTTTATCAATGCATATCGTATTTTCAGACCAGCTTTAGGTGAATTCATGGACGAACATTTACACCAAGAATTAGAAGCTGAAATTCGAAAATTAGCTCTTGAAGTTCCTGGAGTAATGGACACAGAAAAGTGTCATATTCGTAAAATTGGACTATACTACATCATTGATCTTCACATGATCGTGGATGGCGATATTCCGGTAAAGGATGGTCATCAAATCTCTCATGATTTAAAGAACTTTTTAATGAATGAAATGAGTGATGTCAGAAATGTCAACATCCATGTAGAACCATTTAATCTTGAGAAAGCAAATCAACGTTGATTTGATCTATACATTTCATTCCATCAATTGCGGCCGAAATGATTCCTCCAGCATACCCTGCTCCTTCTCCGCATGGATATAGACCCATCACTTCAATATGTTGCAAAGTATCTTCATTTCGCGGTATTTTTACCGGAGAAGATGTTCTTGATTCTGGTGCATGCAATACCGCGGTATTGGTGTAATATCCTTTCATTTTCTTGCCAAAAAGTTGAAAAGCTTTGCGTAATCTAGAAGCAATTAAATCAGGTAGGATTTTGTTTAGATTGACAGATGCTAAACCAGGTTGGTAAGATGTTTCTGGTAAATCATTTGACAATTTATTCTCACAAAAATCAATCATGCGTTGTGCAGGTACTTTTTGAGTTTTTCCGGCTGCTACCCAACAATCATGCTCTACTTTCTTTTGAAAATTGAGACAGACAAATGGGTCAGTTGGATCACCCAAATCTTCTGGCTGAACTTGTACTACAACGCCAGAATTTGAATAAGGATTATTTCGTTTCGAGGGCGACCAACCATTCGTTACCACCTCTTGGGTATCTGTCGCACACGGAGCCACGATTCCTCCCGGACACATGCAAAAAGAATAAACCCCCATTCCATCTACTTGCTCTACCAAAGAATAAGAAGCGGGTGGTAAAAGATCTCCTGACAAATTTCCATGGTACTGTATCTCATCAATCAAATCTTGTGCATGTTCAATTCGAACTCCTAAAGCAAACGGTTTTGCCTCTAGCGCTACTTTATGCTGATGTAACAAATAGAAAATATCACGGGCCGAATGTCCAGTTGCTAAAATGAGATGGTTACTTTGCACCCATTCTGAGTCATTCAATTGTATTGCCGCAATGCGTTGATCTTCAATTTTTAAATCCGTCAATTTAGACTCAAAATGTACCTCTCCTCCATATTCTATAATACATTCTCTCATTGCCTGAATGATCTGTGGGAGTTTATTGGTTCCAATATGTGGATGCGCATCAATGAGTATGTCTTTTTCTGCTCCAAAATGCACAAACCACTCCAAGGCCCGCTTTACATTTCCTCTCTTCTTTGAGCGCGTATACAACTTCCCATCAGAGTAGGTACCTGCTCCGCCTTCTCCAAAACAGTAATTCGATTCAGGATTAACAGTATGATCTTGATGGATTGCCTTTAAGTCCCTTCTTCGTGCTCGCACGTCCTTTCCTCTTTCATAGATAATCGGTTTCAAACCAACTTCTAACGCTCTCAAGGCCGCAAACAATCCTGCAGGTCCGGCTCCAATGATATGAACAGCAGGAGCATCCTTCACATTTTCAGGACTAAACAAAATAGTTTGATCTTCAGAAGGTTTCTCAAAGTGAACACGGTACCTCAAATTATATTTGATGTCCTTTTTTCGTGCATCAATTGAACGTTTAAGCAGTTCTAATTGCTGGATATCGTCCACGCGTATATGAAGTTCACGACATATTTGTTCGTGAATATAATCCTCATTATCAATGTATTTGAAATGAATTCTAAGATTAATATCCTTAAAGCTATCTGGCATTAGCCTTCAAAGGTAATAGAAAACCACCATACCCTTGACTTAAGTGACTCAAGCGGAGCAGAAAAAAATGTATCGTCTTGAATTAATAGATTATTGATTCCACGAGAAGTTTTGATTTCGAACCCAAATTTGAAATAGGGTAAGTAAAAATCAAATCCACCACCAACTTGGTAATTGTAATCGCTTCTTTTGAGTTTGATTACTGGATCACTTACATTTTGATTTACATCTGCCTGAGATGATACATTATAGCTGTAACAAAACCCTGCTAAAGCAAATGCTGCAAAATTATTAATCCGCTTAGAACTTAACTTAAACAAAAGCGGTGCATTCAGATTCACTGGCTCTGTTCGGTGTGTTCGGGTGCGATACTTTCCATTCTCAACATACTGGTAAACAAAATTGGTTTCATGGAAAGAGATTGATGGAATGAAACGAACATGAAATGTAGAAACTGGATTGTAAGATATGATTGGTATTTGAATACTCATACCTGGTCTTGACTGTAATTGGATATGATGGATAGAGTCAAAATCTGTCATGTTCTTCTTGAAGACTACATTGTATGAGGTAGATGTTGTCCCAAACATTGAACCAAAATGCCACTTTCTATGCTCGAATGAAGGAATATTTTTTCCAAACTTCTGAGCATGAACTGAGGTTCCGAAAAACACTATCAAACTGACCACCCAATATTTCATCAATGAATAAACGCGTACATCTTAACAATATTTTAACAGCTTGGCACAAATCTTGCACTACTCTCTAAAACTTATAAATCCTTGAATTATGAAAAATTTGATCGCAATTTTTAGTTTATTTTTTGCCACATGTAGCTTGGCAAATGACCTTGTAATAAGATATCATGGCAGTGTTGAAGAATTGAAGTCACGCGCTACAGCAATTTATCAAAAAACAGATTTAGCTACCAGTGCTACTGAGGCACTTGAAGATATTGCCCACTTAAAAGCCGCTATGGAAGAATACATTAGTGCTGCACAAGACATTCGCGCCAGATTTAAACAACAAGACATCCAACTATTTGCAGATTTACAAGCAACTAATGCTGCATACTGTCGATTAGATGCAGAAAGAGATGATACATGGTGGATATTAGGTTTGGCTGATCCAGCACTTGCGCCACTAGGTCTTCTAAGTGACGAACGAGTAGTACTGAAACTTAATAATTACTCTGATTTAGAAAGCCTATCTCATCAATTGGTGCGCGAAGAATTCAAATTGAAAACGAATAAATACAAACCAAAACGTTATTTACGCAAATTAAAAAGATTAAAAGAAGAATTGACATTTGAGGATTAGCCTTCAAATGTGATGGAGAACCACCAAACTTTTGATTTCAATGACGCCAATGGATCCATGAAAAACGAGTTGTCCTGAATGACCACATTTCTTATTCCATTAGAGATTTTAAGCTCAATACCAAACTTAAAATAGGGGAGCCAAAAATCAAACCCACCTCCCACTTGGTATTGAAAATCATGTTTTTGAATCTTGACAATTGATTCACCAAGCGTTTGATCAACATCTTCTTGTGAAGCTAAATCCAAACTATATTGAAACCCACCTATGCCATAAGCAGCAAAGTTGTTAAGGCGCTTTGACCTTAACTTAAGCAGCAAAGGAAAGTCTAAATAAGTGGATTCTAGTCGGTTTTCTCTAGATCTGATTTCGTTCTTGTCATTGTAGTAATCATATCTGAAATAACGTTCTTGAAAAGAAATAGAAGGAATAAATCGCACATGAAATGTTTCATCAATATCCCATGAACCGATAATTCCTAAGTTAAATCCTGGCTGTTTTCTGATAGAAATTCCTGCTAACGAATCAGCATAAGCCGAATCAGGTTTTATTTGATATCTAAAATCGCTGGTATTTCCACCTAAGGCAAAACCAAAATGTAGATGCTTATAGTCAAAGCTCGGATAGTTCTTCCCGTATTTCTGAGAATAAGCGGTAAAACTCAAAAATGAGCACAGCACCAATATGAATAAGTTGAACTTCAAAATCCTTGCAAATCTAATGAATTGAACCCAGATAGCTTCATTTCACTTGTAATGTTAAACGGAAAAAGGAAGCTTTGTTACTTACTTCTCGCCCACGTAAATGGTCGCAATACCTCCTGAAACCAATTTTGTAGTGATATTTTTATATCCCACTTTCTTCATGATGTCAACAAAAGCTTGACCTTCGGGAAATGCTTCAACCGACTCTGGTAAATAAGAATAGGCCGCGCTGTCTTTTGAAATTGACTTTCCAATTTTAGGAATGATGTGTTTAGAGTAGAAGTTGAATGATTGCTTGACAGGGAATTTTTTTGGTTTCGAAAACTCCAAAATGATTCCTGGGGCACCTGGTTTCAGTACCCTTAACATCTCCCCTAGTCCTTTTTCTAAATTCTCAAAATTTCTCACTCCGAATCCTACGGTCAATCCGTCAAAATGATTATCCTCAAAAGGAAGATTTTCAGAGTCACCTTGAATCATATCAATGATTTCACTCAAACCTTTCTTTTTCATCTTTTTTCGTCCTACTTCAAGCATTCCTTCAGAAAGGTCTAAACCGACAATTTTCGTTGGCTTCAGTCTCATTGCACTAATAGCAAAGTCTCCTGTTCCTGTCGCAATGTCCAGAATAATTTTAGGCTGATAGTTTTTTAAGATTTTAACGGCCTTTTTACGCCAAATCTTATCGATTCCAAGGGATAAAAAATGATTTAAAAAATCGTAGCGTTTAGAAATGTTATCAAACATCTCTGCTACTTCTTCTTTTTTAGAGCTCTCGGCTTTGTTGTATGGTTTTACTTTTGTTCCCAATTTATTTGATAACGGCTATTGCCTCATTGATTAAGTCTTCTTTATTAACAGATACGACACCAACTTGTTCGCACACTAATCCACCGGCTAAATTTGCCAGCTTGGCCAAATTCGCGGCCGAAACATTGGCAGCTAAACAGAGAGATGCCACAGAAATGACAGTATCACCAGCTCCTGAAACATCTGCAATTTGTCTAGGAAAAGCAGGAATGAAATGATTTTCAGTCTCATCATTAATGAATACTCCGTGTTCTGACAATGTCACGAAAGTATATTTTGGTGATTGTCCTTTTTTTATCTGCTCAACAGCTTCAAGGAAAGACTCCCTATTGCTCATGTCAATATCCACACCTGTGCCTTCTTTTAATTCCTTCAAATTAGGCTTGAACAAGGTCACATTTTTAAAGGCGTGAAAATTATCCTTCTTTGGATCAACAGCTGTTTTAATCCCTTTTTCATTAGCAAAATCGATAATCTTCTCAATTACGGTTGGAGTAATCACTCCTTTATTGTAGTCTTGAAAAATAATCACCTCTACCTCATCTTTTTCGCAATACTCTTTTACTGCCTCAATCAGGGTAAATTCGGCTGACGAACTAATTTCATTTGAACGCTCATGATCAACACGCAGCAATTGTTGATTATTGCCTATAATTCTAGTTTTTGTTGTAGTGATTCGTTCATCACTTTGCAAAATTCCTTTTGGAGAGAGTTGTGCTTCATTGATCAACTTCATAAATAAGTCAGCTTGATCATCTTTCCCGATAACGGTACAAATTATTGGCTCTGCTCCTAGAGCTTTAATATTCAATGCCACATTCGCAGCTCCTCCTAACCTACTGTAACGGTCTTTAAAATTCACTACCGGAACCGGTGCTTCAGGAGAAATGCGTTCAACTTTACCTTCAATATAGGTGTCAATCATCACGTCTCCAATGACAATGATTTTTTTTCCTTCAAAGGATTTGAATATGTGGTTTACATCTTTCATTAAGCGAGTTTATCTAAAGCCGTTTTCATGCGCTGAATTGCTTCAAGCAATACCTCTTCAGAAGCAGCATATGATAATCGAATGCAATTAGGTGCCCCAAATGCTTCACCTGTAACCAAGGCTACTAGCGCTTCATCCAACAAATACATAGACAAGTCAGTCGCGGAATTGATTGTATGATTACCATGTGACTTTCCAAAATACGAAGTTACATCTGGAAAAACATAGAAAGCACCCTCTGGCGTATTTAGTTTCAATCCTTCAATTTCACCTAATTTCTCAAGTACCAAATCTCTTCTTTTATGAAAAGCCTCTACCATAAATTGAATAGCAGAAGGGTCTGCTTCAACCGCTGCTTTTGCTGCTCGTTGAGAAATTGAACTGGTTCCAGATGTAAATTGACCCTGAAGTTTTGTACAAGCTGCGGCAATTTCTTGCGGTGCACCAATATACCCGATACGGTATCCAGTCATGGCAAAAGCCTTTGAAACACCATTCACAGTTATTGTCTGATTGTAAACTTCATCAAAAGAAGCCAAACTCACATTTTTACCAACAAAATTGATGTGTTCATAAATCTCGTCAGAAATGACGTACAGATTAGAATGCTTCGCTATCACTTGCGCCAATCCGGCCATTTCTTCTTTTGAATATGCAGAGCCTGTTGGATTACAAGGGTTTGAAAATATCATCAGTTTAGACTTTTCAGTAATCGCATTCTCTAATTGCTCTGGTGTGATTTTGAAATCATCATCTATCGAAGTTTCAACCGTCACTGGAATTCCCCCCATCAGTCTTACCTGCTCTACATAAGTCACCCAGTAAGGAATCGGAATAATTACCTCATCTCCCGGATTAACCAGAGCCATCACCACATTCATGATACTCTGTTTCGCTCCAGTAGAGACAACAATTTGATTTGCATTGTAATCAAGTCCGTTATCCCTTTTAAATTTATTCGAAATCGCCTCTCTTAAATCTAGATAACCGGGAACCGGCATATATTTAGAGTAATTTTGATCAACACCTTCTTTGGCTGCCTCCTTTACAAAGTCAGGAGTGTTAAAATCAGGTTCTCCCAAACTCAATGAAATAATATCTTTTCCTTGGGCAATTAATTTACGGCTTTTAGAAGCCATTGCAATGGTAGCAGATTCTGCTAGGTTATTGACTTTGTCAGACAACATAATATTTGGTTCAAGTGTTTTTTGCAAAGCTATTAAAATTTGATTCTCAGCATCAAGAAATTAAATCCAAATCAGCCATGTTCATCCCGCTTTTTTGGTAAGGATATGCATTAAAGGTTCCGGTAGCAATTGCTACCTTTTCTCCTGACTTTTCATTTACAATTTCTCCTTGTGCAATAATGATTCTTTTTCCTTTAGAAATCACTTTTCCAACGCCAATCAACACATCACCTTTTCTTGCGGGCATCAAATAATTGATTTTAAACTCAACGGTTGATACTAAATTTCCATATTCAGATGAATGATAAAGTGCTGCTAAACCCAAAATACCATCCATATAAGCAGAAAGCACCCCGCCGTGCGCGGTGGTTGGAGTGGCTAAATGTTTGTCCTCAATCTCTAACTTGTATCGAATTTCATCCGATTCAAATTTGACTAAATCAATACCAATTAAGTGTCCAAACTGATTGGTATGCTGATAAATCTGAATTAAATTCTCTCTAATATTTTCCATCTCCTTTATTCAAAAAAAAGCAAAGTTAACACTCTCTTTCATTCTAATTAAAATGAACTGAAAGATTTACATGTTCAAACAAATGAATTAGCTAACTTTGTCAAGTGAACAGCAAACTACTACCAGCATATTTATTAACACTCGTTAATGTACTTGGTTTCAGTATCTTGATGCCTGTACTCCCTTTCATTGTAGAAAGTTATGGAGCAGAAGAATGGGTTTACGGATTACTCTTGACCTTTTATTCGGCCTCTCAATTCATTGGCGCACCTTATTTAGGCGCCATGTCTGACCGAAGAGGAAGAAAACCTGTCTTAATGATCAGTCAGGCAGGAACACTCCTGAGTTGGATTATTTTCTTAATCGCATTATCTGTACCAGATGTTCCGCTCTGGGGTTTCTCCATTCCATTGTGGATCATTGCCTTTTCTAGAATTCTGGACGGAATTACAGGCGGAAATAGCGCTGTTGCTAATGCTTATGTAGCCGACATCACCACTCCAAAAGAAAAGACTTATATTTTCGGATATCTTGGCGGAATCGCTGGAATCGGAATGATTGTGGGACCCGGACTCGGAGGATTCGCATCTTCTGGCAGTTTAGGATATGCTGGAACACTCTATTTGGCCGCCGGTATCTCGACCATCACCTTGGTAGTCATTTACTTTTTTTTAAAAGAATCATTGAAGTCAGAAAACAGAAGTCAGGCAAAACGACAGTCTATGGCTCAGAGCATTTTCATTTTTAGAAGAATCAAGGTAGCACAGCCAAAACCAATAATCAAATTATTGTTTGTCTTAAAGTTTTTGTTCTCTATCATGATGGCTTTTTACATTTCAACCATTGCGTTATTTTTGATTGATTTGTTTGAATTTAATTCACAAGAACTTGGAGTTTTCATGCTCGTTGTCGGTGTCTTTTTAGCTTTCAATCAGGTGGTCATGTCAAAATTGTTCATCAATCGATTTGGAGCTCCAAGAGCGTTGATTATTGGATTAACATTCACCTTTTTAGGAATGTTCTGCATTACACTAACTGATAACCTTATACTCTATTGCGTTTTTTACTATGTGCTCAACTTAGGACTCTCTGTTTGCTTTCCAACATTCAATTCCCTCATTGCGAGTAATGCAAATCCAAAAAAACAAGGAGAAATCATGGGGATTTCAGAATCATTGAACTCTTTAGCCATGGCTGCATTTCCAATTTTAGCTGCAGCCATTTACGGTGAAATAGGATATTATGTGTATTACCTTATTGCAGCGCTTCCACTAATCTGTTTGTTTATTGCTTACAGCAGGTTCTCTACTCTAGCACCAAGTCAAACCACGACAGTTGATGAGCAAGAGTAACTATCCCTATGATGAGAATGAACAATAATGAAATCGTTCGAAATCTCTCCTCACTGATAAAAGCCAAAATCTTCTTACCAACAAAGGTTCCTAAAAATCCGACAACCAATAAAAAAGGAATATAAATAAGCACTTCTTTGGTGATATAGCCATTATGGGCATAAACGGCTGTCCTCGAGCTATCAATCAAAAAATCAATAAAAGCTGAAGTGGCAATAAACTGATCTTTCTTCATTTTAAATGAAGCCATGGTCAATCCTCTAATAGCTCCACCAGTACCCAACAATCCAGCTGCAAATCCTGATAAAATTCCTCCAACCGTGGCGTTTCGATTAGAGTCTTGAATTTTAATCTTCTTCCAAATCAGAAAAACGGTGCTCAAAAGAATTAAAAAAACAGCCAGAAATAAGGCTAAAACTGCTCCATCAAAGTATTTACTCAAATAACCACCCAAAACCACAAATACAACGGAAGGTATTCCCATGTACAACATAATCCTTTTGTTGAGGCCTTTCTTGAACAGTATGATTTTACTCAAATTGCTGGCTACATGAAAGACTGCTGTCATGCCCAAAACAGTGTGAAAATCAAAATAAAAATTTCCAATTGGAACAAAGTAAACTGAAGACCCAAATCCGCCAATTGTACCAATTATCTCAGCAAGAAACGCCAAGCAGATGAATATGATACTTATGTTGTTAAACATTTGGGTTAAAACAAAAAAGACGACCCAAGGATCGTCTTTTAAAAATTGAGCGGGAGACGAGACTCGAACTCGCGACCCTCAGCTTGGAAGGCTGACGCTCTACCAACTGAGCTACTCCCGCTTTCCTATAGTGCAAATATAAAACTTTTTAAAATCTGGCACCTACCGAAAATAAAATTCTTGAATTATTAAAATCAAATGTTGACTTACTACCTTCTATTGTAGGGTCATAGGCATAATAATCTTCGGTTACCATTTGTAGAACATAAGCCATATCTATATACCATCCTCCGAAATTGTAGCCTGCTCCAGCAGTTATGAATCTTCTTCCTATGGTGGAATTTCCGCTACTCTCTTTGTACGGAGACGCATAATGTGCAAATCCTCCTCGAGCATATAGTTGGTTATTAATTCTTGCCTCAAGACCAATTTTCACGTTGAGAACAGAGCGATAGATATTGTCTATCTGTGTGTTTTCAGCATTGAAACTATAAAATGAAGTTGAAAAATTTCTAGAAGACAATTTTGCATTTCCGTAGTCAACATACTCTACCTCTGCTCCTATTGACCCAAATTTTTTGATTACTGTTGCAGCAGAGAAATTGGCTTTAAACGGTGTTCTTACCCGGTACTCGTAAGAACCAGTTGGTACAAATTGTGGATCAACAAACTTAGGTCCATCCTTTGTCTCTGTCTCCATATCATTAGTCCAATAATCATTCATCCAATAAATACTTGGTGTCTCAACCGCTGCCCCGATTCTTAGTTGTGGGATTGGCATGTAAATTAATCCAAATCGCGCGTTCATTCCGTTCCCTTTGATATTCAAGCTTCCGGTATAATCAAGTGACTCAACCCACGAAGAATCTGCAAAATCTTCAGAATGAGTAAACGATTCATTGAACCTAATTCTCAAATAGTTAAATGAAGCTCCCACCAATAGCTTGTTGCCATAATTTCCAGACACTGTCAACAAATTAAACTCATTCATTCCTCCCGTCCGCTCCAATGAACGTCTATGAAAAATCCCTCCGGCCTGAGCTTGAGTACTATATGTATTAGACCCAGCTGGGTCAATTGCGTAAGTATCATAAGCTAAACCTGCGGTGAAAGGATGATAATTGTATATGTCCTCAGGGTAAGTTCCTTCGGCCTCTCTAATAAAAGAATGCAGAATTGAAGAATCTGCCACTCCTTCGTAGTTGTACTTCTGATTAAAACTCTTGATTCTATTAAAGCCTAAGCCAATTTGAACAGCATACCAATTTTTAAATTTGTTCGGATTTAACTCATATGCCTTGACATATGAAAAATTGCTCCAATTATATTTGGCTTGTACGCTACGAGATATGTTGTTCCCAAATTGAGCAGAACCTTGATTCACTTCAACATTCTGTGTAAACGAGAAATTACTTTTTGTCAATCGTCCGAGTCCAGCTGGGTTTTGCGTTGCGTTTGAAAAATCACCTCCCATGGCAGATAGCGCTCCAGCGTACCCCATATTTCTGGCAGTGCCACCAAAAAATGTCTCAGAATAGCGTAAAGCATCATCTTCATTTTGCGCATACATTGTTGCTCCCAATACAAGTGAAAGGGTCAATATGATTGTATTCTTCAACATAGATTACCTTCTTCTGGACGTTGAATTTGAACCTGAATTTCCTGAACTATTCGATCTGCTTGAGCTCGAACCAGATGTAGAAGAACGGCTACCATTATAACTATTGTTCGTTGAACGATTTGAGTTCGAATTGTAGTTACGTGGTGTATTACTTCTATTGCTATTCGAATTGTAATCTCTTCTACTGGTATTATTATACGTTCCAGAATTGTAGTTTGATCCACTATTTGTGGTGCTCGTAGACGGATTATATCGAGTACCGTACTTATTCGGATTAGCATAAGTATTTCCACTGTTATTATTGGCAGATGACGAACCATTTCTACTTGAAGTAGCATTAGTTGCAGTATAGGTATTATTTGACCCACCATTTCTAGCACCTACATTAGTAGTTGTCACCATATTCTCTGCCGTGAACTGATTCGTTGCAGGCGTACCTCTTTGCCCAACTGGTGTTGAAACCGAATTAGATGTATTGGTGTTGAATTGACCACCATTGTTATCATTTCTCGCAGTAAACTGTTGAGTGTTATTCGTTGCTGTTCCAATCGTTCTGGACGGAGGTGCCGTATTCACTTTGTCTGTAGCGTTTGAACCACCAAAAGCTGTTGCCGTTCCAGGCTTAGGTTTTACCGATTGATTAGTTTGCCCTAACTCTTGAGCTCCTGCATACACCGGAAAAGGTGTTGAATGAGCAGCATGTCCCTTTACTGTATGCTCGTAATTGGTATTGTTTTGCGAATTGGATCCTGTGTTCGTACCATTTCTATGGCCATAATGATGGTTACCATTTGATTGCCAATCTTGATTGTTATTTGACCAATTGTTGTTCCAGTTGTTATTGTTGTTCCAACCATTACCCCATCCAGGAGCACCCCAGCCGTAGTTGTATCCTCCATAATAAGGACTTCCCCAATAACCATTGTAACTGTTGTAATAACCATTAGGGTAATAACCTGACCAGTAATAATTGTTATTATACCAACCTCCTACATTTCCGTAATAGCCATTAAAACCATTATTACCATAGTAGTAATTGTAGCCATTTGGATAATAAGCGTTTCCATAACAATTTTGATAAGGATCATTAGGATATCCCCAAACCATAGAACCATATTGATTCCAAGACTGCCCGTAAATACCATTATTATATGGAGCTACATGCCAGCAATTACCTCTACTTCTCCAGGTCATACATTGGTATTGACAAAAGTTCATTCCGAACCCATTCATTCCCATGTAGTTACTATAACCCCACGCACTATTATTCATTGGTGCAGTTCCGTAGTAATCGAATTGGTGCTGTTGGTGATTTAAATGATTGTGGTTGTCACCATAATAAGAAGGATTAGCTCCTAACCCTCTATTGTTGTATTTGTTCGAATCAATCTGAACATCATACATGTCTTCTTGATTCTTAATGTAATCGGCATAACCTGATTCATCATTAACTTCTACTTTAGCCGGTTTCTTGGCTTCATCATATGCGTCATCAAAAATCTCTGATGTCGTTGTACAAGACATCAAAAAAGTCAAAGGCGCGATCAAAAATATTGACTTTTTCATTGTGGATTGGTTTTGGTGATAGAAAGCTATTTTTCTTTCTATCTTTGTTTTCAAAGGTAAAAGTTACAAATATTATACCAAAAATGGCAGAAAAAATCACAAAACGAGAAGACGATTATTCGAAGTGGTACACAGACATCATCAAAGTGGCTGAATTAGCTGAGCATTCGGACGTTAGAGGATGCATGGTTATTAAACCGTATGGCTTTGCAATCTGGGAAAAAATCAAAGATGAATTAGACCGTATGTTCAAAGAAACAGGTCACCAAAATGCTTATTTCCCGTTGTTTGTCCCCAAGAGTCTTTTCGAAGCTGAAGAAAAAAATGCAGAAGGATTTGCCAAAGAATGTGCAGTTGTAACTCATTACCGATTGAAAAACAATCCAGATGAGGCGGGTAAGCTTATGGTAGATCCAGAAGCGAAGTTGGAGGAAGAGCTGGTAGTCAGACCTACCTCAGAGGCCATCATTTGGAACACATACAAAAAGTGGATTCAATCTTATAGAGACCTACCTATTTTAATTAACCAATGGGCAAATGTAGTGCGTTGGGAAATGAGAACTAGACTGTTTTTAAGAACCGCAGAGTTTTTGTGGCAAGAAGGACATACCGCTCATGCTAGCAAACAAGAGGCCATAGCAGAAACTGAGCAAATGAATCAGGTATATGCAACTTTTGCTGAGAATTTCATGGCCATGCCAGTGATTCAGGGATTAAAATCTGAAAGTGAACGTTTTGCTGGAGCAGAAGAAACATATTGTATTGAAGCCATGATGCAAGACGG
>Ga0189274_100157_pt1 | contig 41991 bp, 36 predicted proteins | sample N5B1minimetaG_FD_130323 | JGI IMG/M metagenome (GOLD analysis project Ga0189274, IMG submission 130323) | Marine microbial communities from the Costa Rica Dome - N5 B1 mini metaG | ecosystem: Environmental > Aquatic > Marine > Oceanic > Photic zone | place: Costa Rica: the Eastern Pacific...
CTTCAGCGTATCGGTCTCAATTGGTGGTCTGACCCACCGCAGAGCACCGTCGCCTGCGTTTCTCTTTCCATAACAACAATGTCAAAGAGCCAGGCCCAAACAACATAAAGCCGCCGAACCCGAAAACCAAAGCAACACATCAGTGCCGCCCCGGCCAAGGAGGGCGGTGTTTAGGCCGCCCCAAGTTTGAAGTCAATCGCGTTTTTCAGGGTTTCTGCAGCGCGTCCGGTCCAGCGATGTTTTCCGAGGAAAATCTCGCCGGCGCCGGAGTTGAAAAGCGCCTGATGAAAGCCTGAAGAGCGAGAGCCCTTCCCTCGCCGCCAGCGCCCCGTTTCCGTGGCCCCCGCTGCGAGGAGGGCGAGGTTTAGGGCTGGCGCTTTTTGAAGTCAATCGGCGTTTGCGGGAGTTTCTGCATTCTCATGCAGTCGGCAAGGTCATCGCCTGTTCTGACTGGATAATCGGTCTGCAGATCCAGCAATGAATGCCTGCGCAGATGGAAGATCTGCCCTGCCCCGGACGGGGTCTCCGTGTGGCCGGCCTGCGAATGCAGGCCTTGCGCCTTGCCCGCCCCGGAATCAGAGAACCGCGGCGAGCGCTGGGTTGCCGGATCAGGCAGCGGCATCCTCGGCCCGCGGCCGGGCCTGGGTCTGCTGGATGAGTTCGGACAAGCCATCTCGATATTTGCGCCCGACGCGGACGCGCGCGCCATTGGTCAGCTCGACCGCATAGAGGCCGTGCCGATCACGCAGGGCCGCAGCGATCTCGTCAACATTGACGATCGCGGATCGGTGCACCCTAAGGAATCGGTCAGGATCAAGCCGAGCCTCCAATTGCTTCATGGTCATGCGCTCAAGCAGTTTGCGCGAGCGCAAATGGAAGTAGACATAGCCGCGCGCCGCTTCCAGCCAGACGATCTCGGACTGGCCGATCCGGACCCTTGCACCATGGCCGGAAACCCAGAAGTCGCGCGCGCAGGCGGCCGTGCCGACCGAAGCCGCCCGCTCACGCAGATCAGCAAGGGCCTCCTCCAGCAGGGCCGCGCGGGCCTCGGCCTGGCGATTTGCCAGAAGCTGTTGCAGGCGCTGGATCGATACCGCCAGACGGGTCGCCTCGATCGGTCGCAACAGGAAGTCGCAGGCGCCCCGGTCATAGGCCTCCAGGGCCCGGTCGGGATAATCGCCGATCATCACCGAGGCCGGGGCCCGCTCGCCCATCTCGCGCAAGGCCACCAGCGCGGTCTCAAGCTCGGAATGGTCGGCATCAAGAAAAATAACATCGACGGCGTCGGCATCACAGATGGAGAGAAGTGACGAGACCGATTCTGTGTCCATCTCCACTTTTACGGAGGCGTGACGCTGAATTGCACGGGCCAGATGCGCTCTGGCGAGGGGCCTGCTTTCCAGAATAGCGCACCGCATTACAAATTCTCCATCAATAAAATCAAGGATTTACACGATAGATTGCGATCCGGAGCGTGCGCTAGTGGGCGCGCGGAACAGAATGACCAAAGGCGGTGATCTTGGGGCGAATGCTACCAATTTGGGTTTATCACACGCGCGATTGGGCCGAATGGGGGTGATTTCGCGTCGGATGCGACAGGCGGTTTGTCGCCGAATGCCTGCCGTTCGCATCGCTCACCGGCGACTCGTCGCCGCGAGCCGCGCCTTGTCCCAAACATCTCGTCCCAACGGGCTCGGAGTGCTTCGCTCCGACGGCGTGTCAGATTGAATTTGTTTGATCCCGGATGCGCTCGGGCAGTCACGAGCCCAATCCCTTACTCCTTGCGTGCGGCAACCATCCGGCGTGCCGCACGCAAGCTTTTCCGCCCGGACCGCAACGAGATTTCGAGACCGTAACCTGATGGCAAGCCTCAACACAGCCGGTCACGATTATCCGGGACATCTGTGAGGGCTAGATGATTCACTCGTGGTGGCAGGACAGCAAGACGACGGCACCGCTGCGCTGGTCGCGCATAATAGCGGCCACCACGCTCGGCTGGATCACACTCCTGATCGTTTTCACCACCATCCATTCGCTCGACATGTCACGGCTCGAGATTGCTCACACGATCGCGGAAGTCGTCCAGGCCCAGGCCGTCATCATGATTCCCTGGCTCATCATATTTCCCGCAGTCGCCCTGACCCGAGCCCGTCAGCTTCAGGTGCGGACGCCATTATGGATCGCCATGGTGGAACTCGTCTTGCTGGGCGCCGGCGCGATCCTGATCATCTATCTACACATCATCCTTGTGTATGCGCCCTTCATCGGCGCCCCGCCAGAGCAGATTCTCGACCAGATCCCGCTCATCAACTGGGTTTGGGACCCGGTCATGATCGCCCTCACCGCACTCATCAGCGACCAGTATACCCGCGCGATCCTGCGTGCCGATAACGCTCCGGCCCCCGACGAGGAACGGATCGTGCTCCGCAATGGGCGGCAGGAAGACATTCTCGAAATCGCCGACATCATCGCCGTCAGCGCCCAGGGCAATTATGTGGTCTTCGTCTCGGCCGAGCGCGAATGGCTGCAGCGGGCGACGCTTGCCGAACTGGTTGTGCAACTGACGGAACGTGATTTCATCCACATTCACCGCTCACATCTGGTGCGATCTTCCCAGATCAAATCCTGTGCCCGGGCCCGTGGTCGCATTGTCCGCGTCACGCTGGCCTCCGGTCACGAATTCCCGGTCAGCGCTCGCGGCGCCGAGGCGTTGCAATCCCATATCACCAGCACGACCCTGACCAGCCTGCCAGCCCGCGCACTCGGCTAAGCCCGCTATGGACATCTTGCAGCGCCGGAGACGGAAAACTCCGAGCGCGCGCACCATGCCCGGCCGGTCTCTCCACAACCTGTCCATTTTCTGACAATGCGCAGAGCCGAACGCGGCAGTGACGAGTTGAGACAGGTCGGGTTCAACACTGGCCGAGGCGAACGCGCCATAGGCTGGATCCCGGTCACCATTCGGCGCGGATTTCACACATTTGGTAAGGCCGCCCGCCATTCGCGACACCGCGCCGTGACTGGCAACTTTCGCCTGTCAGTGTGTTCAACCCATTCGGCTCTATCCGTCCCATGCGCCCGTTTGTGGCGTTGTCCGCCGCCGCGCCGACCCGCCGGCACAGGACCCAGATGCAAGGCACCGCTTGAACCGGCGCCATCACTCCTGAGGGGATAATATGAGAGACGAAGACTTCAAATCGCGCATCCTGCGATCCACGATCCTGGCCGGCCTCGCGGCCGCGGGTCTGGCGATTTCACCGGCCTACGCCCAGCAACCCGTGACGCTCGACGACGCCGAAGAGGAAACCGACGAAACCGAAGACCGTATCGTCGTCACCGGTTCTCGCGTGCGTCGCGACAGCTTCACCTCAACCTCACCGCTGCAGGTGATCAGTGAGGAAACCATCCAGGAAGCGGGTCTGGTTGATGTTGGCGAAATCCTGCGTTCGACCTCCGTGGTCCAGGGGGCCCAGCTCGACCTTCAGACCAACTCGCAATTCGTCAGCAATGCCGGACCGGGCGGACAAGCCGTGTCCCTGCGCGGCCTCGCCGCCGACCGCACGCTGGTCCTGATCAATGGCCGCCGTTTCGCACCGGCCGGTGTGGAAGGCGCCCCGTCCTTCCCCGACGTGTCCCTGATCCCGTCTTCGATAATCCAGCGGGTCGACATTCTTCTGGATGGCGCATCGTCGGTCTACGGCTCCGACGCCGTTGCGGGCGTGACCAATATCGTTCTGCGCACCGAGTTTGATGGCCTCCAGGTGGAAGGCTTCACGACTGTGCCGGAAGACAGCGGTGGCTCCCAGTCGAGCGCAAACTTCCTGGTGGGCGGCAGCGAAGGGCGCCTCAACTTCGTGTTCGCGGCAGAAGTGGTTCGCAGTGAAGAACTGACCGGATCCCAACGCGACTGGATGGGACGCGACGGCCAGTTCTGCTCGATCGACATTATCGATAATGGCGACGGCACGACGTCCGAAGTCTGCGGTACCGGCCACACATCACAGTCAGGCCTCGGAATTACGCTTCCCAACCGCATCATCTATTATGGTGCCCCGGGCGTGACAGCCGCGGATTCCGATCTGGGCATTGCCGGTTTCGTGAATGGTCGCGGTCCCAATGCCGGCGCCTTCACCGATCAGTTCGCGAACAATCAGCGCGTCGCGGATGCCTACGAAATTCCCGAGTTCGAGCGTTCGGTCTTCTTCCTCTACGCGGACTATGATTTGAGCGACTGGATCGCCGGGACGAATTTCTTCACCGAGACGTCCTTCTCCAACCGCCAGACCTTCTTCAACGGCGGCCCGACCCAATTCACGGTCGACTATGACACCACCAACCCGTTCAACCCCTTCCCGGGCCAGAGCGGCTCGGTGCTCCTGATGTCCCCATGGGACCTCGTGGCTTCGGTCGAGCTGGAGCAGTGGCGGACCTATAACGGCCTGCAGGGAGATCTCGGCTTCATTGGCGCACCGGATTGGGATTATGAAGTCTTCGCCGGTTACACGCGCTCGATGGGATACTCCTCTCGGACCATCACACTGGAAGAAAACCTGAACCTGTCAGCCAGTGCGACGACCGATCCGACGACCGGCCTGCCGGTTTGTGGCATCCCGACGCCCGACGGCTTCTTCCAGTCGCGCACGCCGGAAACCTGCGTACCGATCAACTTCTTTGCGGAAAGCCTCTTCGGTACCGATCCCAGCTTCGCCGAGGGCGACGCCGCCACGGATTGGCTGCGCGGCCAACGCGAGATCACGACCTTTGTCGACGAGCGCATCCTCGGCGGCTTTGTCACCGGCCCGCTCTTCGAATTACTCGATGGCGACGTGTCGGTCGTGCTCGGTACGGAATGGCGCGAGCAATCACTCGATTCGCGCTCCGGCGAAGTTGCCGCGCGCGGCCTGGGACTGAATTTCTTCAAGGACCGCTCATCTGCCGGCTCTGTGGAGTTGTTCGAGGTCTACGGCGAAGTTGTGGCGCCCATTATCCAGGACCGCCCGCTGGCCCGTGAAGTGACCTTCGAAGCCGCTGCGCGACTCGTAGATCACGAATTCTACGGCCAGAACTCCACTTGGAGCACACGCATGCGCTGGGTTCCGGTCGACTTCCTGACCCTGCGTGCCACAGCCGGCACCTCCTTCCGCGCACCAAACCTGCGGGAGCTCTTTCTGGGTGGCCAGTCCGGCTTCGTGAACTTCTCGAATGACCCGTGCGGCGTGCCGGCAACTGCTGTTGCGGCAGACCCGGTCACGGGCGATCCGATCTACGCGCCCGGTGCCGATACCAATGGCGACGGGATTGGTGATCTGGACGGCCGTCCGCAAATTGTCCTCGACAATTGTCGGGCCGAGGGCGTTGATCCGCTGACGCTCGGTGTCACCGGCACATCGGGCTTCGAAGCGTTCCGGGCCGGCAATCCGGGTCTTGACCCTGAGACGTCTGAAGCCATCTCGATCGGCTTTGTCCTGGAGCAACCCTTCACCGACGCCTTCGACCTGACCTTCGGCGTCAACTATTTCGAGATCGAAGTGTCGGACTCGATCCTGGTTCCCAGCGCGGGCCAGATCCTGTCGAATTGCTATCGTTCAGCCAATTTCCCGGCGGACCCATTCTGTACGCGCAGGGTTCGGGATCCGAACACGCTGTATCTCAACGAGGTGGACACGACACCGTTCAACGTGTCGTCCAACACGTCCGAGGGCCTGGACTATAATGCCCGCTTCCACGCGGACTTCACGGCGTTTGGGCGTAACTATGCCTTCACGTCCAACGCGGCACTGACCCAGTCCACCGACATCACGACGACCATCACCTTGGCCGGTGTGACCAATGTCAACGAAGCCCTGAACACCTTGGGCAACCCGGAATGGCGCGGGACTTTCTCCAACCGTCTTTTCACGTCGACGAGTTGGGGTGACCTCAGCATCTTCCACCGCGCCCGCTGGATCGGCGAAGTCAATGTGACCGAGAATCCGGCCTTCACCGGCACGGGCATCTCGGCTCAGTTTGATGTCCCGTCGGCTCAGTATCATGACATCTCCGTGTCACTCACGCAGGAAGACTGGCGTGTGACGATGGGCGTGCAGAACGTGGCCAATGAAGCACCGCCCCAGATCGATGAGGACCTGGCGACCCAGGGCGTCAGCTTGGGCAGCCTGTCGACCCGCAGCGTGCCGTCCGGCGGCGGGTATGACCAGATTGGTCGCCGCTTCTTCATCAATGTGTCGAAGCGCTTCTAGGCACTGACTGACCGTGAACGGAGACGGCCCGTGCCCCAGGCACGGGCCGTTTTCATGTCCGGTAGGCGTCGGCTTGCAATTCGAACATCGCTGCGTAACTGCCACCCTGCGCCGTCAGCGACTCATGGTCGCCGGCTTCGACGACCTGGCCCGCTTCCAGCAGGATGATCTGGTCCGCCGAGCGCAGATTGGACAGCCGATGGCTGATCAAGATGAGCGAGCGCCCGGGCGCAAGCGGGCGCGCCATGAAGGCGGCTTCCGCTTCTGCATCCAGTGCCGCCGTCGGCTCATCAAGAATCAGAATGTCCGCGGCCTCATTGGCGTGAGCGCGGGCCATGGCCAGGCGTTGCCATTGACCACCCGACAGCTCGACACCTTCCGCGAAGCGCTTGGACAGCCGCGTATCAATCCCGGTGGGCAGATCCGCGACGAGGTCCTGCGCCAGGCCGGCGGCCAGGGCGCGGTCCATGGCATCCGGCGAAAGCGTCTCCAGGCCGAGGCCCGCCTCGACATTGTCACGCACCGAGAGCTTGTAGTTCACATGAGGCTGGAACATCACGCCGATGCGGTTCGCCAGCGCCGCTGGCTCCCATTCGCCCAGATCCAGCCCGTCCAGCAGGACACGGCCCGTATCCGGCCGGTAGAGCCCGGCCGCCAGCTTCACGAGCGTCGTCTTGCCCGACCCGTTAATCCCGACCAGGCCGAGACGGGTGCCGGGCGGCAAATGAAAACTGACATCCCGCAAGGCCGGTGAAGATGCGCCGGGATAGGCAAAGCCGACCTGTTCGAAACGAAGCCCGTCTCCCGGCTTCGGCCCGGCGATCTGCCGGCCCTGCGTGCGCCCCTCATCAAGGTCCAGCAGGGCGAAGAGGCGCGTGACATAGAGCACATCCTCATAGCTGCCCGTGAAAGCCCCCAACAGGCCGTTGACGGCATTCTGCCCCTGTTTGAGCAAACCGATCAGCATGGTCATCTGACCGAGGCTGAAACGGCCGGCAATGGTCACGGCGACGATCCAAACCTTGCCGCCGAGGAAGATGGCCGAACCCAATACTCCGAGCGCGGATCCGATGATGGCCTGGCGCCCTTGCAGCCGGCGGTCCCCGGCGTGCATGCCGTCGAACAAGTCGGTGAAACGCTCCATGAGCGGCTTGCCGAGCCCGTAATGCAGCCGCTCACGCGCCGCGGCCTCGTTGGTCACCAGGCTTTCCAGGTAATTGCGCTCGCGCATTTGCGGCGAACGCGCCGTGTAAAAGCGATAGGCATCGCCGGAGAACCGCAGATTGCCGATGAAGGCGGGCAGCCCCGCCACCAGCATCACGGCGATCAACCAGGGCGCGCTCGCCGCCAGAAGGGCCGTAATGGAGATCAGGGTGACCAATGCCTGGAGTGTGTCGAAGCCACGCATGATAAGGCCATAGGGTCGCGCTGCGGCAAACTGTTTGGCGTGAATGAGCATTTCCTGGACCCGCGGCAACTCGATCTTCGCCAGCGAAAACCGGTTGGCCTTGTCGAGGATAAGTCGCGCGACCGCGAAGCCGAGCTCGGCATGAAGCCGGGCTTTCTGGAAGACCAGCCATCGCCGGATGATCAGAAGGACCGCCAGGATGATGGCTTCAATGACCACCCAGCGCATGGCTGCCGCCCTGTCGGCCTCCAGGCCGCTCTCGATCGCCGCCAAAACACCGTCAATGAGGAGTTTCGAGACATAGAGCGCTGCCGGCGGCAAGAGTGCCGCGATCACGGTCAAAACAGCGATGCCTGTGGTCAGGCCCGGTCTCGTCCGCCCGATAATGGCCAGTGTGCGCACAGCCGCCGAAATCCGCTCCTGCCAGGACGGAACCGGCTCACCTTGGCTGTCCGTATCAGACGCGGGCATGGCGGGTCAGGCGACTCTCGCCTTCCGGGCCTGGGCTTCCTCCGCCATCTTGCGCGACAGGACGGCGCCTTTGTGCGGAAACGCTTCGGCGGGGATCGGGCGATCGAGGAAGGGGCCGAGTTTCTCGAATCCCTCACCCGAGCAAATGTCGATGACCAGCAGGTCCTCCGGTCGGTCCTTGAAGTAAGTCATCACATCACGGACATGCTGGTCGTAGACCCAGGAGAAGCGGTCCGGACAGTAGTTATAGCAACCATAGACCGCGGCCCGCAGGAACTGGCGCATGCGCAGATGCACTTCCTCATCGGGATCCTCGACATCCTTGAAGGCCGGGCGATTGTAGTAATGCCGCGACACCGAGCCGAGCCAACTTTCCTTGTCCCGTACGGTCAGAATGAATTTCGAACCCGGATACTGCTTGTCGAGCTGCTGATAGATCGGAATGGTGGTGATGTCGGTCAGGCCATCATAATAGCGCAGCAGAGTGAGGTCGTATTGAGCATTGGCGATCTCGATATAGGTGTCTTCGTCAATCGGATAATGGCTGCAATCGAAACCGAGCATTTGTAGTCCGGATGTCAGGCTGCGCGTGCCAGTACGCGACAGACCCAAACCGAAGACCTTGGGCTTGTCGGCCTTTCGGCCATAGGCGACACGGTCCGCATTCGCGGACAGCCAGGCGTCGAGATCGGCCCGCGTGAAGGGCGTTTCCGAGCTCATTCCCAGCGCCTTGAGTTCCGCTTCCGCATGCTCCGGCAGAGCGGCGATGAAGTCGTGAACTTCATCTGGCGTCGCCGAAAGCGGGACGAGGCGGCGCGCATATTCAACCGCGTGTCGGGCCATGCTGAGGTCGCAGAAATTGCCGTCCGCCATGACCCATTTCTTCATCGAGCGTGTCAGGCGTTCGCGCTGCACCTTGGTGCGGCTGCGAAGCTCGCGAAGCGCGTATTTCATGAAGATGTGGTGATAGGACTGGAAGTGGTCGTGCAGGATATCGAAATTGCGGAATTGTTTGGCCGACCCCATGGGCTTCATGGCCAGATTGCGCAGGCGCGACTCCGGTCGCAGCACATATTTCATGTCGTCGTCCGGCACATCGACCGCCGCCATGGCCCGCACCAGATCGATCCGGGTGATGTGAACCCCGCAATGCAGACGCCCGCGGAACCGGTCTGACACGTAGGAGTCGACATAGGGCGCATCGCAGCTGTCGATGAAAGGCCGCATGTTTTCAAGGATCAGACAGTCGGCATCGACATAAACGACATAGTCGCAATCATGCTCGATCCGTAGCATCTGCGAGACGCATTCGGTGAAGGGTCGCACATTATCGATCACATGCACCGCGTCCGGCTGAATGTTCTCGATGGCCAGCTCCAGCGCGACATCGCGAGTGCGTTCGTCAATCTGGCGGAAAACCAGGTCTACTTTCGCCATCCTTATTCCCCCCACTGAAACGGCGCATTGGCCGTCGCAGCCATCTGCTCGAACAGGGCGAGGTGTTCGGGCTTCATTTCCGTCTTCCAGCGCAAATCGAGCTCGATCCGGCCAGAGTGATTTTCGTAGTAATCCCGCGTTCGTGAACCGAGGCTGACAAAGGCTTCGTCAGGATCGTCGAAACGCGAACGCGCGGCGATGAACTGGGTTCCGCTGTTTCCCCCGAGAACATGGTGCTCGACAGCGGCGAAATTCGCCATGCCCGCCTGATAGTCGACGCCGATCAGTCGGCACAGGACCTCGATCGTCGTGGCACTATTCTCAGCGAGGTCTTCATACCGGACGCGCATCTTCGGGCCTTCAAAGGCCTCGAACAAGGCGTCGGCGGCGGCCATCTTGTCGACCCAGGCCTGGATTTGCCCAACCGGATCACGATCCGGGTATTTGCGCAGGCGGGAATTGACAACGGCGCGGCCATCGCGGCTCAGCATCAAAAGAACCGGCGTTCCGCCACTTGAGCGGACCTCGGCGGCCCGCGCCTCGATCCAGCCTTCATCCTTGGTCGAGTCGATAATGACCGGCTTGCCCACATGCGCCGCCACCTGGGCGTAAAGCGGTGTCTCTCCATCCCATTCAAAGCCCGCCCAGACCGGGCAGTCCTCGCCGCAAATCTTGCAGACACGCTTGCGCAGGGGCTTCTTCTCGTCACCGAGATAACGCGCCTTGCCGCCTTCGCCCATGTAGAATGCGTCTGAATGGCTGCCGAGGATCATCCCCAGCAAGGTCGAACCGGAATGACCGGCTCCACACATCATGACGGCCGTCAGCCGTGATCCGTCATACATTCTGTCCCGCTGCCTCTAAAAGGTCCCCCGTGGATACTTCTTCGCGATTGCAGGACGGTAGACAAGCGAAAAAGCGCGGACACCACGCGGAAGGCAGCGCCTGCACACTGACTTTGCACGCTGGTGTCATCGTGCCGCATGTTGGGGCAAACTGCGCAGGTTATAAGAGAGGCCTGCTATGCTTTCGGGGAATGCCGCATGAAACCAGTCCTTCTTGTCCTTCTGCCTGCGTTCGCGCTCGCTGCTTGTGGCGGCGATGAAGCCGCTTCGCCCGCCAGCCGGACCGAGACCGGCGACTCAACCAGCGCCGCGCCAGCCCCAGCAGACACGGCAGGCCCAATCGACACGGCAAGCAATGAGCAAGGCGCCGAAACGGGTCCCGACGCCAATGCCGTTCTGGCCAGTCTTGGCGGGGATTATGCGAATGCCGATCTCGCCAACGGAGCGCGCCAGTTCCGGCGTTGCCAGTCCTGCCATACGCTTGCCGAGGGCGGTCGCCACACGGTGGGGCCAAATCTGCATGGTGTGGTTGGGCGCGCAGCCGCCAGTGCCGATCGCTTCAACTTTTCGAGCCAGCTCAGCGAGTCCGGTTTGACCTGGGACCTGGCGACGCTGGATGCCTGGATCGAGAATCCGCGGGCGCTGGTGCCTGGCAATCGCATGAGTTTCGTCGGCCTGCGCGATGCCGAGGACCGGCGCGATGTCATTGCCTATCTCGCCGTGGAAACCGCCACCGAGTAAGCAGGCGTCCCTGGTCAAAAGCGCCGCCAGACCGACAGGAAAACAGCCTCCTGGTCGATGGCATTGCGACCGACAGGTGTGATTGACGCGCCGATCTGGACGGTCTGGCGACCGAAATCCCGACCGACCGAGACCTGAAGCTTATGCTGTTCGAAGTCGGGCGCGCCCGGCCGGGCCGGCTCTGCGCTCCAGACCGAGAAGCTCTGGGCCAGAACCTGCCAGCGCTCGGAAACCCGCCAGCCAGCCGTCAGGTCGAGGCGGGCCTCGTCCAGATAGGAGCCATCACGCCAGCGCCAGGCGGTCTGGGCCTCGACGAAGCCGCGCTCGCCGAGACTGCGTCCGGCCAGGGCACGGATTTCCGCCGCCATTTCCCCGCTGCCGAAGGCCTCGTTCGAGACATTCTCGCCCTGGCCCGGGACCAGGGTGGTGAGCTGCAAAGAGGCCACGCCCCGAGCGCCGCGCCAGACCTCCCGCCGCCAGCCGACCTCGCTGGCCGACAAACCCTGGGCCTGATCAAAGGAGGCGCCGCGCAAGCGCCGGACATCCTGCCAGGCCAGCCGGGCGACCAGCGTGTCGCGTCGTGTGACCCCGTATTCGAGATAGGCCGCCGTTTCATCCTTGTAGAAATAGCCGTCATCAACCGATTGTCCGGTGGCATCGAAGCTGGTTTCCGCCCGATCAATCAGCGAGGTGATGATCAGCAACCCCTCACCGCGCTCCTGCGGCCAGGCGCCCGCATGGGCCGGTGCCGAGAGACCAGGTCCCGCCGCACCGGCCAGACAGGCCGCGACTGTCAGGTATCGAAACCGGGGCTTTCGCGGCGGACGCGATCCAGAACAGCGGCCCAGGCAATTTCCTTGAAGAACTCGTTCGACGAGATCTCCCCGGATTGCCCGAAGACGCGGTCCTGCATCTTCTCGTCCCATTCGATCAGCTCTCCACCGGCCTGGGCCATGACCTGAATCTTGCAGGCACGCTCCAGTAGATAGATACGAACATACGCGCTAAACGGGTGATCGCCAACCGACAACGTCCCGTGGTTGCGCAGGATCATGAGATTCTTCTCACCCAGATCCGCGACCAGACGCTCTTTTTCCTCGGATTCCAGCGCGATGCCTTCATAGTCGTGATAGCTCACATCATTGAAGACATTCATCGCCAGTTGCGAGATTGGACGCAGGCCACCCTTTTGGGCCGCGACCGCGACGCCGGCATCGGAATGCAGGTGCAGCGCAACAGCGACATCCGGGCGCGCATGGTGGATCGCCGAGTGAATGACAAAGCCGGCCGGATTGATTCCATATTGCGAGGGCGGCAGGACATTCCCGTCCAGATCGACCTTTACCAGATTGGACGCGGTGACATCCTCGTAAAGCAGGCCGAACGGATTGAGCAGAAAGTGCTCGTCCGGTCCCGGCACGCGCATGGAAATGTGGGTGAAGAAAAGGTCGTCCCAGCCGTGCATGCGCACGAGCCGATAGAGCGCCGCCAGGTCACAACGCGCCTTCCATTCCTCGGCCGAGACCTGGTCCTTGACCGAGAGGTTTGCCTGATCATCCATGATGTTCTCCCCATGGCTTGTATCTTTATCGCCAACAGCGTTCAGGATCGTGCCTGTTGCCCTCCCCGTCAAACATCCCGTGCCAGCCGAACCCCGGAAAACTGCCATCGGGCCTCCGGCGGGAAGAAATTCCGATAGGTCGGACGAATATGATCCGGCGCCGTGGCACAGGAACCGCCGCGCAGAACAAACTGGCCACACATGAATTTGCCATTGTATTCCCCCACTGCGCCGGCCGCGGGACGATAGCGCGGGTAAGGTGAATAGGCGGACCGCGTCCATTCCCAGGCATCACCGAACATCTGCCGCAACCCGCCTGCTCCCGCCTGCACCTCCGGCGTTACACCCGGATGCGCCGACCGGCCCGGCTCGGCAAACCGCCCGTCGCGCGTGCGAGATACCGTCATCGCCGCGTGCTCCCACTCGCGTTCATCAGGCAGCCGCGCACCGCTCCACTCCGCGAAGGCACTGGCCTCGTAATAACTCAAATGGATGACCGGTGCGTCGGGCTCGAGAGGGTATTGCCCGTGCAGCGTCAATTCCTCCCAGCCGGCTTCTCCCTCGCGCCAGTAGAGCGGCGCGCGCCATCCCTCGGCCAGCACGCGGGCCCAGCCATCGGACAGCCAGAGCGCCGCCGTGTCATACCCGCCATCGGCGATGAAAGCCGCGTAGTCGCGATTGGTCGCCAGTCGGTCAGCAAGGGCGAAAGGCGTGAGAATGGTCTGATGCCGCGGCCCCTCATTGTCAAAATGGAAGCCCTCCTCGCGCGCTCCGATCTCGACCACACCGCCGTCAAAACCGACCCAGCCGGGTGCTCCCGCCCGGGTTCCGGCGCCGGATGTCGGTGCCGGAAAGGCCGCCGGCGCGAAGGGGTGGCGCGACAGAACATGCTTGATATCGGTCAGGATCAGCTCCTGATGCTGCTCCTCATGCGCCAGGCCCAGCTGAATGAGTGGTGCCAGGGCCGCATTTTCGATGTCTTGGTCAATACTGAGTAAACGCGTCATCGCCGCGTCGACATGCGCGCGGTAAGACAGCACGTCTTCATGTGGCGGGCGGCTGAGGAAGCCACGCTCCGGCCGAGCGTGACGATCCCCGATCCCGTCATAATACGAATTGAACAGATAATTGTATTCGCTTGAGAATTCCACATAGCCCGGAAGGTGCTCCCGCAGCAGGAAGGTCTCCCAGAACCAGGTCGTGTGGGCCAGATGCCACTTTGTTGGGCTGACATCGGCCATGGTCTGGACCAGCATGTCCTCGGCACTCAACCCGGCGACCAGTGATTGCGTACGATCCCGGACACCCGAATAGAGTGATGACAATGATACCGGTCGCATGTCTTCCATGCTTGTAACTCCCCGTGTCGACAGCCCGAATTAAGAAGTTTTCAAGGCGTTCCTGCCATCGATAAAGGTCAATACAACCGATCGCAAATCAAGAACCATGGCCGCAAAACCCGCCGACGCCCTCCATCTGCTCGCGACCGTACGCGACCCCGACAAACGCCAGCAGCTTGCGCTGAGCGTGACGGAGATGTGTGTCGCCCAGCCGCTTTCCCCGTCGGCTGAGCCAATTGCCGGCGATCTGCTGATCACCCTGTCGACCAAGTCCGATCTCGACACCAAGGTGGCGATGGCCAAGAAGCTCGCCAGTTGCGACTGGGCCCCCCACTCCGCGGTCCGCCATTTCGCCTTTGACGAGATCGAGATCTCGGCGATCATTATCGAGAAAAGCGACAAGCTGACCCAGAAGGACATGATCGAGCTGGCCGAGACGGGCTCGATCGAGCACCGTCGCCATCTGGCCATGCGCGCCAATCTCTGCCTGCCGGTCACAGACCGGCTGGCCCAGCCGGGCGAACCAATCGTTCTGCGCGCACTGGCGAATAATGACACGGCCGAGATCTCCGAGGACACGCTGGAAGTTTGCCTGCATGTCGCGCGCGAGCACCCCAAGCTGCGCGAAGCCCTCGCCCGTCGCCACGACCTGTCGACGGACTACGCCACACAGCTCTGCATCATGCTGCCCGAAAACTGGCGCGAGGAATTGTACCGCCGCTTCGGCCTCGACAAGGCCAAGGTCGAGACCCTCGCGGTTGAAGCGGCGCTGGGCGCGACGCCGGAGGACGTCGACAAGGCGGCGGCGCGCGAAGTCCAGGACGCCAAGACCGCCGGCAAGTTGTCCGGCCGGTTCGCCATGGACGCACTGAAAGCGGGCAAGGAAGCGGTATTTGACCATGCGATTGCCGCCCTGTGCGAGATCAAGGCGTCGCAATGGCGCGTTGCCCTCGCAATGAGCGGCGTGCGCGCGGCCGCGATGGCCTGCCAGGCCGCACAATTGGATCGGACAGCTTACCCGATCATCCACAAGACGCTGCAGCGCTCCGGCCGCATTCACCAGGCCCTCGAGGGCGACGCGATGGCGGCGGCCGCAAATGTCTTCCGCATGTATGGTCCGGAAAAAGCGGCGAAGGTCTTGCGCCAGATGGGCACGAGGGCTTGAATAAGAACCTGTTTCATCAGGTTTTCCTTCGAGCCCGCCATCACCGCTTCCCTCGCCTTCCTTGCCAGCCCCCGTCCTGAGGCCAAGGCCGCCAAGTCGCGCCTTGAACAGGTCTATGGTCATGTTCCGATCGATGAGGCGGAAATCATCGTCGCCCTGGGCGGTGACGGGCTGATGCTCGACGCCCTGCACCTGTCCATCAAAACGGGCGCGCGGGTTTACGGCATGAATTTCGGCTCGGTCGGATTCCTCATGAATGAATTCCGCGAGGACGGCCTCACCGAACGCCTCGCCAGGGCCGAGCGCGCCCGCATTCATCCGCTGCGCGCCTTCGGCGAGGACATTCACTGCAAACCCTTCGAAGCGCTCGCGATCAACGAAGTCTCCCTTTTGCGGGAGACTCGGCAGACGGCGAAAATCAAGATCACGATCGACGGCACAAGCCGGATGTCCGAATTGCAGGCCGACGGGGTCCTTGTCGCGACACCGGCTGGCTCCACCGCTTATAATCTCTCGGCCCATGGCCCGATCCTGCCGCTTGATTCCACCGTGCTGGCCCTGACACCGATCAGCGCCTTTCGCCCCCGCCGCTGGCGCGGCGCGCTTCTGCCGCGCAATGCCCGGGTCGGCTTCGAGATCGTTGAACCGTCCCTGCGGCCGGTCTCGGCGGTGGCCGATAATCAGGAATTCCGTGAAGTGGCCCGCGTCGATGTGGTAGAAGCGCATGACGTGACCCTGACCATGCTGTTCGACCCGGGCCGGGATCTGGCGGAACGCATACTGGTCGAACAGTTCGAAAACTGATCCGATTTAGGCTGGCGTTAAGCAAGCCGTGCCAGTGTGCCCGCACGATCGGATCGAACGGACCTGCAATGAGCGACTTCGCGCTGGACAAGACTGTATCGCGCCTCACCATTCTTCTGGTGGATGACAGCGCCGCCCTGCGTGGGGCGCTGAAAGTCTCCCTGACGGCGTTCGGCTGCGACGAGGTTCTCGAGGCCGACACGGTTGAACGCGCGCTTGACGTGGTCCGTTCCAGACATGTCGATCTCATTGTCACTGACTGGAAAATGAGGCCCCGCGACGGTATCGATCTGGTCCGCACCCTGCGCGACCGTCGGCACAGCCCGGCGCCCGGAATCCCCGTGATCATGCTCTCGGCCTACAATGCTGAAGCGCGCATCCGAGAAGCGCGGAACGCCGGCGTTGACGCCTTTCTGACCAAACCTTTCACCGCGGCCAATCTCGCCCAGACCCTGCGCGAGACCCTCGGTGCCCTCACCCACAACCGGGCTGGCGCTGATGACGCCGCGCTCGCGACTGCCAGCTAAGAGGACGTCTCATGGCCCAGAACAAGGATGTGGAGGTCATCTCCGCCCCGAACATGCTGCAAATCAAGGTCGGCGGCCCGATCAGCCAGGGCGATCTGCACATGATCGAGAAGGCCGAGGAAGCCCTCAAGGACATGCGCGGCGAGTTTGGCCAGTGGCTTGAAGAAGAAGTGGTGAAGCTGGAAGCCGCCGCCAAGATCGTGCGCGAGACAGGTCTCAAGGGCAGTGAGGGCGAAGATCTCTTTGTCCGCGCCCATGACCTGCGCGGCCTTGGGACCACCTATGAATTCCCGATCGTCACCCGTCTAGCCAAGTCGCTGACCAAGATGATCGACATGCCGGAGAAGCGCCAGCAGGCGTCGACCGCCCTTGCCCTGGCTCATGTAGGCGCCATCCGCGCCGCCCTGTCGCAGAATATCCGGGACGATAATGACCCGGTCGCCGCTGCGCTGGCCGGCGAGTTGGAAACCCAGACCGCGGCCTTTGCCGAACCCTGGAAAGACGACTGATCAAGGCGCGCCTCGCGCTTCGATCCAGACACGAAAAAGCCGGTGCGCAAGCCCCGGCTTTTTTCATGCGTGCGGTTGGAGACCGGCGTCAGCCCGTCGCCTTGAGGGCATCCATGTCGTCGTCAAAGCGGCTCATGACATAGTCCAGATCGTCTTCCGGAATACCCTGAAAGCGCGTGATTGCGCGCTCGGCCAGCACGCGCCGGAAATGGGCCCGGCCGGCGTCGTCCTGGGGAATTTCCATGCCGTGATAGACATCCAGCGCTGCGCGCACCGCGGGATAGAGACGGGACGGCATGCCGGTGCGGTCATAGACGGCCCGCAAGCCGAGAGGTCCGGCATCATGGACCAGCAACCAGGCCCGTGAATGGGTCACCCCGGCCAGTTCGGCAAAGGCATGCTCGACAAAGGCGATATGCCCGCGCAGCAGGGCCCGCAGGATGAGGGAGGGTGTCAGCCGGCTGTTGAGCCGCAATTGCTGGACGAAATGCTTGGGATCATGGGCCAGGCCGGCCTGATCAACCAGGTCGAGCGTTGCCCGCTCGCGCGCACCTTCCGACAATTCGACCGCCAGCTGCGGCGGAAGGGCATGGGTCTTCACCAGCCGGTTCAGCGCAATATCGGACACATGGGCGATCAGGCGCTCAGTGACGCTGAGCGGCAAGTGAGATCGCGCCACAAAGGAATCCATCACACCGCTGTTTTCGCAAAACTCGGAAAACGCGCGCTGATAGGCAGCCTCATCAAACTCGGCACCGTCATTCGATGCGGCGACAGAGACAGCGCCTTCATCGCCGCTGTCGAGGATTTCATGCACGATGATCGGTGCCACATGACTGCGGCCGGCGATCGCGCAACGCTTGCCCGTCTCGGCCGATTGCAGGACAGCGAGCAAATCCTCATCGGTCAGGACCGGCGATTGCTCCAGTACCGGTATCGCGACACTGTCGACGTCCTCTGCCAGCTTGCGGGCGATCTCGCGCGGCAGATTGGGCGATTGGCGAAGGGTGATGGCCATCGCCCGGCGAACCAGTTCAGCCGCATCGCGAGCGATCAGATCAAGGATATCCCGGGCAGCCGTTCGCTCGGCCTCGGTCAGGGAGGCGGCATCCATGCGCCGACAAATCTTGCGTGCGGCCATGGCGCGCGCTTCGTCATTCTCGCCTTTCACCAGGCGGCGAATATCATCGTTTGTCAGGCGGTTTCGAAGGGCTACGACACTCATGGGACGTCCGTTTCAAACGAAATAAGACTGGCGCTGAATCTAGCCGCGACATGCTTAATGAAAGCTTGCCGCCACTGGCGTCGTGTTTACGAATCACGAACCCGGCCGGCGCGCGGCGCATCAAGCGAGGCGAGAATTTCCACCAGGGCCGGCGACAATTCGCCATGGCCGACCTGCAGATTGGAGCGCATCGACGCGACCGATTGCATGACCGGGGTGGGGGCCGAGACGCTGGTCGCCCCCGCCGGGCTACCCGGTGTCGCCAACATATTGCCGACCTCCTGCAGCGCCGCGGCCTGGGCCATTTGGCGTGAATTCACGCGCGAGGAATGGCCATTGCCTTCATGGGTCAGCGCGGCGAGCACTTCAGAGGTCGAGCGCGGCCGTCCGCCTTCGAAGAAAATCGGACGATTGGCCCGGGCGGCGGCCGGAAACAGGGTGTCCGCGCGCTGATCGGGCCGGCTTTCCGCCGCCGAGATCAGTTCGGCCGCCCCGCCGGCCCCCAGGAAATGCGCGGCATAGAGCTCGCCGCCTGAGGCCGGGCGACCAATGCGAGCTTCAATGACGCTGTTATTTTCCGCCGCCAGCTCGCCGGCCATGCGGGCCGAGGCGACGGCGTCAAAGCGCAGATCGAGGATTTCCTGGCGCCGGGCCGGGTCGGCCACGGTAAAACGGCCATTGGCGTCCTGGCTGATGGCATCAGCCTCGGCGGCATAGCCATGCTCGGCGCCGCGACGCGACAGCACACCCAGCCAGGTCTGCTCGATGAACTGGAACATGCCGGCGGCGCTGGAGGTGCGCGCTTCGGCGCGCACATCGAAATTGCTCTCCCGGGCGGCGGTATCCACCAGGAAATTGAAATCCGTGCCGGTTTCCTGCGCAGCCTGGCGAATGGCGCGCATCGTGAAGTCCTGGCTGTGGGTCTCGACGGGGCTGACCAAGTCTGTCTCTCCGCGGGCGTGGCTGCCAATGGGGTGATCGCAAAGGGCCGAATCGCCCCGAATCGCATGCCCAGACTCACGCAAACGTGGCTAACCCCGCGTTAACGGCGCCCCCGGATCGGCTTGCACAGCCCTGCGGATGGGCCAATAATATATGCGAGGGACGTCCGACCCGTTGCCTGGCATCACGCGATGCCCGGGCCAATCGCCAGGAGACGACGCATGACACGCCTGATCAGAACGACATTGACGACCAGTGCGATCGCCGCATTCGGCACGCTGGCACTGGCCGCCAGCGCCGCCGCGCTCACCGCCCAGGACGAGGCCGCTGCGCCAGCCCGGGTCGAAACCACGGCCGCGTCCGAAACCGAAACCCGAAACGGTCCGATCCGGATCCGCAATATCAATGGCTACGCCGTGCTCGACCGCCAGCACCTGGTGCTGCGCGCCGGCGCCAGCCGCCGCTATCTCGTCACCCTCAAGCGCCGCTGCACGGGCCTGCGCGGCAGTACCGGTGTCGGCCTCAGCCTCGACAATTTCGCCACCATCCATAACCCCCATTTCGAATACATCCAGACGCGCCAGGACCGCTGCTATTTCGACACGATCGAACAGGTCGAAAGCAATGACGAAGCCCGCGCCCTGATTGCCGCACGGGCGCAAGCCGCGGCTGAGGCAGAAGCCGATGCCGAGAGCATGCGGTGAGTGTGGCGACAGGCGAACACAGAAAAGCCGGCCTCACAGGGCCGGCTTTTTCTTGTGCGCTGGGCGGGAAAGAAAAAATGGTACCGCCTCCCTGGTTTGAACAGGGGACCTCTAGATCCACAATCTAGCGCTCTAACCAACTGAGCTAAGGCGGCACACCTTGTCACGGCGTGTGGTCGGCAGCAGGGCTGCAAACCTTGGCGTGAGGCGCGGGAAACTAGCCTCCCCGCCCCGCGCTGGCAAGCACCCCGTCAAGGCTTTTGCAGAGGGCTCTGCAGCGGCCCTGACGGCGGTGATCAGGACGCGTAGCCGCGGGCCTGGATATGGGCCCGCATGGCGGCGACGCGGTTGTCGTCGGACGGGTGGGTGGAGGCGAACTCGGCCACATTGTGATCATTCATGGCCGACATGCCGACCCAGAAGTCCACGGCCTGTCGCGGATCATAGCCGGAGCCGACCATGTAATCGACGCCGAGCCGGTCGGCCTCATACTCGTGCTCGCGCGAATAGGGCAGGATGACGCCATAAGTCACGCCCATACCGAGGGCCGCACCGATATCATCACTGTATTGGGCGTAGTCCGTCCCCGAAGAGCCGATGGCGCTGGCCAGGAGCGAAACACCCATCTGGGCCGCCATCTGCTGGCTGGCCCGTTCGGCGGAGTGACGTCCGGCGACATGGCCGACCTCATGCCCCATCACGGTGGCGATGTGGTCGTCCGTATCCATGATGTCGAGAATGCCCTTGTAGAAGCCGACCTTGCCATTGGGCAGGACCCAGGCATTCACCGTGTCGCTGTCAAAGACCACGAATTCCCAGTCCAGATGGCTCTGGCCGGAGGCCGCGACGACGCGGTCGCCGACGCGTTGCAGGCGGCGCTGATAGGACGGATCGCGCAGGACGCGCTCGCGCTGCAGGCTGTCCTGCCAGGCTTGCTGGGAAAGCTGGGCCAATTGCCCGTCGGAGACCAGCATGAGCTGGCTGCGACCGAGCGCGGCATTGTCGGCACAACCCGCCACGAAAGGCAGGACGGTTCCGGCGGCGAGCCCCATGATCATTTCGCGTCTGCGGACCAGATCGACCGGTGGTTTCGTTGACATCGCATTTCCCCCCTTTGGTGAAGTTCCAATCAGCGATAACCTAGCGCAGAGAGATTTTAACGTCTCGCCAAGAAAGCGACAAACACCGCTGCTAGCGTGATTTTTCAGCCAACCCGGAGTTCCCCCGCCATGAAACGCCTCGGTCTTGCCCTCGGCTTCATCGTCGTTCTGCTGGTCGCAGCGGTCTTTATCCTGCCGGCCATCATCCCCGCCTCGACCTATCGCGAGCCGGTGGAAACGGCGGCGCGGGATGCGCTCCATCGCGAGGTAAGCCTGGGCGGGGAGATTTCGCTGCAGGTCTTCCCGCAATTGCAGATCCGCGCCAGCGAAGTGTCGATTGCCAATGCCGAGGGCTTTGGCGAGGAGGCCTTTGCCGAGATGCGCGAAATGCGGGTCGGCGTACGCCTCATCCCGCTTTTGAGCCGGCGCGTGGAGATCACCGAATTCGTCCTCGTCGACCCGACCATCCGGCTGGAGCAGAACCGCTCCGGCAATAATTGGAGCTTCACCGATCCCGACCGCGCGGCCGCACCGGCACCGGCTGCGTCGGGCGGGGGTTTTGTCCGTCGCGAAGGCGCGCTGCCGCTGGAAGCCAGCTTCGGTGATGTGCGGATCGAGAATGGCGCCCTTTACTTCTCCGATGGCAGCCAGAGCCGGGCCATTACCGGGCTCGACCTCTCCGTCGCCCTGCCCTCGCTGGATACGGAAACCCGGCTCACCGGCGCGCTCAATGCCGATGGTGAGAGCCTCGACTTCACCGCCACGATCGGCTCGATCCGCGATTTCTTTGAAGGTCGCGAAACGCCGGTCACGCTTGGCCTGGGTGGCAATCTGGCCGATCTGAGCTTTGACGGGCGTGTCCTCGCCGGCGAGGCGATTGCCTATGACGGGGCGCTGGATGCCACCATCCCCTCTATCCGCGCTCTCGCCGCCTTTGCCGGCGCGCCGCTTCCGCCGGGCGAGAATCTCGAACGCTTCCGGGCTGTGGGCACGCTGGCGGGAACACCTGGCGAGATCAGTCTCAATGCCTCGCGACTGGAATTCGACGCCATTGCCGGGTCTGCCGGTCTGACCGCCGACATGACCGGTTCGAAGCCGCGCCTGACCGGGTCGCTGACCCTGGCCGAGCTGGATGTGAACCCCTATCTGCCAGCCCCCGTCGACCAGCCGGCGCCGAGCTCCGGCGGCGGCGTTCCGCCCTGGAGCGACGCCCCGATCGATCTGGCTGGTCTCGGCGTGGTCGATGCCGACCTGCGGCTCGAAATTGGCCGTCTGCTAGTCCAGAACATGGAAATCTCCGATGCCCGCCTGCGGGCGCAACTGACCAATAGCCGGCTGGAAGTGATTCTGGAGAATATCGCCCTCTATGCCGGCCAGGGCCGGGCGACCGTGGTGGCCAATGCCCGCGGTAACCGCCCCAGCTTCTCGCTGTATGCAGAGCTGGACGGACTCGATGCCGGTCCCTTCCTCGAGGCCGCCGCCGGCTTCGACAAGCTGCGCGGCACCGGTGCCCTGTCGCTCGACCTGACCGCTGCCGGCGGGTCCCAGGCCGCCATCATGAGCTCGCTCGATGGCAGTGGCAATTTCAGCTTTGCCGACGGGGCGATTGTCGGCATCAATGTCGCCGAGACGATCCGCAATGTGAGCCGCCTGGTCGGTGGAGGCAACAACGAGGGTGACGCCGAGGATGAAAGCGCAGCCAGTACCGGGGAGCAGCAGACCACCGACTTCTCCTCGCTGACCGGCTCCTTTTCCATCACCGATGGCCAGGTCGCCCAGCGTGACCTGCTCATGCTCTCCCCACTTCTGCGGATCGAAGGCGCCGGCGCGGTGAACCTGCCTGAACAAACCGTCGATTACCGGCTGCGCCCGCGCGCGGTCGCCTCGATCGAAGGCCAGGGCGGGCAGCGTGATCTGCGTGGCATCACCGTCCCGATCCGCCTGCGTGGGGGCTTCAACTCCGTCTCTGTCGGCGTCGATACCGAAGCGGTCGGCCAGGCCCTGCTCCAGGGCGCACTGAACAGCGCGCTCGGAGGTGATGGATCCGGCTCACCGGAAGACGCCTTGCGCGATGGCCTCCTCAATGCCATCGGCCTTGGCGAGGGTGATGACGGCCAGGATGATGGCAATGATGAAGGTGAAGAAGAAAGCCGCCCCGATCCGGCCGAGCAATTGCTGCGCGGGCTGCTCAACCAGCGCCGCAATCGCAATGAGAATACCGAGGAAGAATCGCCGGACGATCCGCAATAGGATCGCGATGAACGTCAGATGACCCACCCGCCCGGATCGGGTTCATCTCAGCTGTGACAGGGTCTGCGCCTATGATGCCAGACCCGATAGAGGGGAGAGACAGATGACCATGAAACGCTTGGGACAGGCCGCGATCGGCCTCCTTCTCACCAGCCTGGCCGGCCAGGCCGCAGCCCAGTCCATCATCCTTTACGAGGACTCCAATTATCGTGGCCGCGAAGTCCGGGTCACCGGCGATGTCCGCAATCTCGACTCGGTCCGCTTCAATGACCGCGCCTCCTCTTTCCGCATCGTGTCCGGGCAGTGGGAATTGTGCCAGCATGACGATTATAACGGCACCTGCGAAATTCATGGCTCGGACCAGGCCTCCATGGGCCGGATGAACGACCAGCTGACATCGCTGCGTCCGGTGGCTGCCGGTCGTCCCGGGCGTCCGGGCGGCGGGCGTGGCAGCCCCTCCCTCACCTTTTATTCCGGTCCCAATTATACCGGTCGTTCGGTTGTCGTGACCACGAGCACGCCTGATTTCTCGCGGATCGGCTTCAACGACCAGGCGCGCTCGGTCCGCCATAGCGGTCGCGGTGACTGGGTTGCCTGCCAACACGCCAATTTTGACGGCGCCTGCATGGTCATCGACGGCGACATCGCCAATATAGGCGGCGGCATGGCTGGCGAGATCAGTTCGGCGGAACCGGATTATGCCGGTCGCCCCAGACGTCCAGGTCGCCCCGGTGGTGGTGGTGGTGAATGGCCGCGCTCCGGCGTCTTCCTCTATGACGGCGTCAATTTCGAAGGCCAGCGCGTCGCGGTCGATGCCGACATCTCCAACCTGTCCCGCATGGGCTTCAATGACCGGGCCGACAGCCTGATCGTGGCGCGCGGCGAGAGCTGGATCATCTGTGATGATGAAGGGTTCACCGACAGTTGCCAGCGCGTCGAGGGCGAAGTGCGAGATCTGACCAGTCTGGGCCTGCGCAATCGCCTGACCTCACTGCGTCGTGTCGATGACAGCTGGGGTGGCCCTGGTGGCGGCTATCCCGGCGGACCGCGCGCCGATATCCGCGGCGGGGTCCGCGGCGTCGACAGCCTCTTCTTCCCGCGCCCGGAGATCAATGGCTATGCCGTTGACCGCTGCCTCGGCGGATACGGCGCGCGCTGCGACCAGCAAGCGGCCGACCGCATGTGCCAGGCTGCCGGCCTGCGCCGGGCCGAACATTTCAGCGTGGACCGCTATAATCGCGCCCGAACCTGGTATCTGGAACAGAACCGGGCCTGCACCTCCGGGCAATGCGGCGCCCTCGTCGATGTGCTCTGCACGGACTGATCCGGCGCAAGCCCGAACGAACTCGCCGCCCCGGCCTCCGGGGCGGCGTTTTTCGTGCCGGATTTTGCGGTTTCGCGGCATGTGGCTGTTGGGTCAGACGTCGATTTGCCCTATATTAGTTTCATATGAAACTAACTCGGACCCTCATCTGACCGGAGCCCATCCATGCCTGTGAATGATCCCGTCGTTGCAGAACAGGACCCAGCGGCCGATTTTACCATCGACCAGAAGTGGGACCGCTATTCATCCGAGGAGCACGCCATCTGGACCACGCTCTACGAGCGCCAGATGAAAGTCCTCAAGGGCCGCGCTGCCCCGGAGCATTTCGCCGGACTGGAAATGCTCAATCTGAATGAGGGTGGCATCCCCGATTTCCGGCGCGTCAATGAGAAGCTGGAAAAACTGACCGGGTGGACGGTCGTGACCGTTCCCGGCCTCATCCCCGAACGGGATTTCTACGAACACCTGGCCAATCGCCGCTTCGTCTCGGGGCGCTTCATCCGCGATGGCGAGAAACTCGACTACCTGCCCGAGCCCGACATCTTCCACGATGTCTTCGGTCATGTCCCCCTGCTCACCCAACCGGTCTTTGCCGATTATATGCAGGCCTACGGACAGGGCGGTTTGCGCTCGCTGGAGTTTGACGCCATCAAGCACATGGCGCGGCTGTACTGGTATACGGTGGAATTCGGCCTGATCAACACGCCGGAGGGACGCCGCATCTACGGCGCCGGCATCGTCTCCTCGCGCGCAGAATCCATCTTCAGCCTGGAGGCTCGGTCACCCAATCGGATCCATTTCGACCTCGAGCGGATCATGCGGACGGATTATCGCTATGATGATTTCCAGCAGAGCTATTTCGTCATTGACAGCTATGACGAGCTGATGGAAGCGACATACGCCGATTTCGCGCCCATCTATGAACGCCTGCCTGACCAGCCGGAATACAAACCATCCGATGTCGCCGAAGGCGACAAGGTCTATACACGCGGAAGCCAGGAATATGCGATGGCGGGCGGACTGACCGGCAAGGCCGAAGCGGTCTGAGGACGCGGTCTGCTCAGGCCAAGCTCGGGCTGACCCGCCCGTCCCCGGTCTCGGCCAGAATTATCGTTCCGGTCTTGGCGAGCGCCTCGACCAGCTTGTCGCGAGACACCGGTTTGACGATATAAAAGGTCGCACCCGCAGCACGGCATTTTTCTTCCATCTCGGGATTGCGCGCGCCGGAATAGACGCCGATCGCTCCACCACCGAGGACGGGCTGGGTGTCGCCGATGAAGGCGAGTGCATCGCCACCGGCCAGGCTCAGGTCACACAGGACAAGCACGGGACCGGCGTCGCGGGACCGCAAATGCTCGATCGCGTCTTCTGGGCGCGTGAAGCCGTTGAACTCGAAGTCAACGCCAGCATCTTCGAGATCCGCCTTGAACAGAAAATGCTCGTCCGGATCATCATCAACCAGAATGACCGGCACAGGCCTGACGTGCGACAACACTTCCCTCCCCCGAGTTCGAAGGCGGCAAACTATCACGAAAAACCCGTTTGGATAGGGCGTTGGAGAATAGGATTATTCTGAACGCAGACGGGTGGGTCAGGCCCGCTGGAACGGGTAGAAATCCCCGCCCAGCCCCAGAATTCCGGTCAGCCCATCCAGGGCTGCGCGCGATTCTGTCATCAGAGCCGGATCACCCAGGTCATCAGGCGCGAGGCGATCCCGATAATGCTTGTTCGCCCAAGCGGTCAGCTCGCTGAAGAGCGCATCCGTCATCAGCGCCGCTGGTGTCACGGCGGCGAGTTCATCATCGGTCAGCGCGACCCGCAAGCGCAAGCAGGCCGGCCCGCCGCCGTTTCGCATGGATTGGCGGACATCGACATATTCAACCCGGCCGATCGGTCCATTGCCGTCGACCATCGAGGCACAATAGGCACGGGTGGTCTCGGTCTCTTCGGTCTCCTTCGGCGCGATCAGTGCCAGGCGGCCCTCGCCCGGCCATTCTAGGAGTTGTGAGTTGAAGAGATAACTGGTGATGGCATCGCCGATCGGGACCTCGGCTTCGGGAACTTCCACGAAAACAGGCTCGAACAGGCCATCCGCGGCGCGGCGAATAGCGTCCAGAGCGCCGGCCCGATCCTCGAAGGCGAGCTCGTGGAAGAAGAGGGTGGTCCGGGTACCGACGCACACCACATCATTGTGAAAAGCCCCGGCATCAATCGCGTCCTGCGATTGGCGCAGGAAGACACAGCGGGCCGGGTCCAGCCCGTGTGACCGCGCAACGGCCTGACAGGCTTCCAGTGTCTGGCGTGCCGGAAAAGCGCCCGACCAGTTCTCACCGGCCGTCCGGCCATAGACGAAGATCTCGACACCCTCACCGCCCTGCTCCGCACAGAGACGAACGTGATTGGCGGCGCCCTCATCGGCAAAATCAGCCTGCATGGGGAGTGGATCATGGACCGCAAAACGGTCCGTGTCGGCGAACGCCCAAGACAGGCTGCGCTGGGTCTGGCGTCCCTCGATGGAGCGGTGCAACGTGGTCAGGAGGTTGGCCGGCGTGAAATGCAGACGCGCATCGGCCGTATCGGCAGACGGCGACACCGTCGCGGCATTGGCCGCCCACATCGGCGAGGCCGAGCTGGCCTTCCGGACCAGACCCGGCGCCTGCTTCCAGGCCGCCTCCAGGACAGCGGAATCGCTGCCGGAGAAACCGGCGCGGCGAAGCATGGGCAGGAAGGGACGCTCATGCGGTGGCAGGAGCCCCTGTACCAGACCGGCATCCGCAAGGCGCTTCATCTTGGTCAGGCCTTCCAGCACGCCTTCGCGCGGCGAGGAAACAAGCCCCTGATTGCGGGCACTGGCCAGATTGCCGTCCGACAGACCGCCATAATTATGGGTCGGCCCGATCAGTCCGTCGAAATTCGCCTCGCGCGCCACCATGATCAATCCACCCCTTTGACAGCCATCCGCTCCGGCGTCCGGGCGGCCTGTGTGGCCACCGGATAGGCGCAATAGTCCGCAGCATAATAGGCACTCGGGCGCAGATTTCCGGACTGGCCGGGGCCGCCGAACGGCATGTTCGAGGCGGCGCCGCAGGTCGGCCGGTTCCAGTTCACGATGCCGGCGCGGCTTTCCACCCAGAAGCGCTCCCACAGCTCTTCACTGTCCGACACGAGGCCGGACGACAGGCCATAAGCCGTGTCATTGGCCGCCGCGACCGCGGCTTCAAAACTGCCCACACGCGTGACCTGGATCAGCGGGCCGAAGACTTCCTCATCGGGCACGTCCACGCCGGTGACATCAAGCAGGCCGGGACGCAGGAAGGCGTCGCCGAGTTCCGGGACGCGTGAGATTTCCAGCAAAGGCTTGGCCCCACGTCCGACCAGATCGGCCTGGGCATCGAGCACGCCCTGGGCAGCGCGCGCCGAGACGAGCGGGCCGATAAAGGGGTCTTCCTCGGCATCCCAGCGACCGACTGAAAGCTGGCCGGCAATCCGGATGATGGCTTCGATCACGGCCTCGCCGAACGCGCCTTCGGGAAGGATTAGGCGACGGGCGCAGGAGCAGCGCTGACCGGCTGTCACATAGGCCGATTGGACGGCGATGCGGGCAGCCGCTTCGGCATCCTCGGCATCCCAGACCACAAGTGGGTTATTGCCGCCCATTTCCAGCGCCAGCTGGATGCCGGGTCGGCCGGCGAATTTCTCGTGAATGAATTTGCCCGTGCCCCAGGACCCGGTGAAGAGAACACCGTCCAACTCGGTATTGTCCAAAGCCGCTGCGCCGGTTTCCCGCGCGCCCTGCACCAGGTTGAGCACGCCGGCCGGGAGACCGGCTTCCTCCCAGGCCTTGGCCATGAACGCACCCACAGCAGGCGTCAGCTCGGAGGGTTTGAACACGATCGTATTGCCGGCCAGCAGGGCCGGAACGATATGACCATTGGGCAGGTGTCCGGGGAAGTTATAGGGACCCAACACGAACATCACGCCCAAGGGTTTGTGCGCCAGCGCGGCATAGCCAAAGGCGGTGTCGGTCGATTGCTCACCGGTGCGCTCGGCATAGGCCGCCTTGGAAATCGCGACCTTGCCGATCATCGCACCAGCCTCCGCCAGACCTTCCCAGCGCGGCTTGCCGGTTTCGCGGGAAATCAGCTCGCCAAGCTCGGCCTTGTGCGTCTCGAGATAAGCCTGGTAGGCCTCAACAATGGCGACACGTTCCGGATAAAGACTTCGACCCCATGCCGGAAATGCCGCCCGCGCTGCCTTGAACGCGGCATCGACTTCGCCCGGCGTCGCAGCCTTGCCCGACCACACGACGCTGTCATCGGCCGGATTGTGTGAGACAAGGTCCGCGCCACTGCCGTCGCGCCATTCGCCATTGATGAAAGTCATGATGCTATCCCTTGCGTCGCCAGAAGCGGGCGCGATCACCTTCGCGCAGGTCAAGTGCCTGCATCGTGTCGTAGGACACGCCCACAATGTCACCATCATCCACAACCTGCGCCAGGCAGGTCCGGAAATCCTCGAAACGGTCGGTCGAGAGGATGCCCTCGGCACCGCCGCTCGTTGTCGCGGCCCGCACTGTCACTTCGCGGCTTTCGCGCAGGGTGCGGATATTCTCGGTCCAGTTCGACACCAGCGGGCCACCGTCGAAAATATCGACATAGCGGTCATAGTGGAAACCTTCCCATTTGAGCAGGTTGAGGGCGCCCTGCCCGTCCTTGTGCGTCTTGCCGATCACGGCCCGGGCGGCTTCCGGCAGGAGGTCGACATAAATGAGGTGCTGCGGCCCCAGGTCGAGAATGAACTGGTTGTCAGTGGCCGCCGAGAGGCGGTCCGCATCATCGAAATCCATGCGGAAGAACGGGCGCGAGACATGATCGAAAAAGGGCGAAGACCCGTCATCGTGAACGACGCCCCGCAGCTCGGCGAGGACTTTTTCGCCAAAGCGCTGTGGCCCGGCCGCGATCAGCAAATAGCGAGACTGGGCGACCAGACGCCCGGCGCCGGTGCCACGCCCGGCCTCGGACACGAAGAGGGTCCCGACCTCCGACGCGCCGGCGAAATCATTGACCAGCAACATGGCATCCATGTCGAAGCGGCGATCCGCTTCGGTGGAATGCTGGGCCAGCGTCATGATCTTGAAATCCCAATAGGGCTTTGAGACACCGACCATCGCCTTCACCGCCGAGCAGCCGACAATGCGCCCCGTCCCGGTGTCTTCCAGCATCAACTGGTAGGTATCTTCGGTCTGCCGGTCACCGGGCCCGGAAAAGGCGCTCTCGGATTTGGCGAGGCGCGCCTCGAGCACTTCGGGGGGCACAGCCAGGGAGGTAAAGCCGGTCCCGGCCTCCTCGGCGAGACGCACCAAAGCGTCAAGGTCCGACCGTTTGGCCGCACGTACGATCAGCATGATCCCTCCCGATCCGTCTTCAGTCCTGGCGCTTTGCCAAGGCTCGCGCTTCGCGCGCATCAAATTGGCCCTGCGCGAACTTCATCAGCATGATGGCCGACAATTTGGCGCGCTCGGCAAAGCTGGACAGTTTGACGATCTCGCGGTCGGAATGAATGTCCGCCCCGCGCACGCCCAGCGTATCAACATTGGGGCAACCGGCGGCCCACAGATTATTGCCCTCGCAGACACCACCCGTGTCCTGCCAGCGAATGTCGAGACCGAGCGCGGAACCGGCCGCCTTCGTCCATTCGAACATTTTTGCGTTCGCCGGCGACATCGGCTTGGGCGGACGGGTAAATCCGCCATGCAATTCGGCCTCAATCCCGTCGCGGACCCGGATCTCGTCGACCAGGCGTTCCAGCTCGGCCTCGACCCAGATGCGGTCATTTTCGGTTTTGACCCGCACATTGAAGCGGGCAACCGCATTGTCGGGGACCACATTGGGCGGGCCACCGCCATCGATGCGGGCCAGGTTGAAAGTGACATCCTCGCGCTTGCCGTTGAGCGCATCCAGACCGAGCCCGAACTGGCAGGCCGCCGCCAGGGCATTGCGACCGAGATGATGCTCACGCCCGGCATGGGCGGCGCGGCCGGAGACTTTCAAGGACCAATTGCCAGACCCCTTGCGAGCACCGGCCAGCGAGCCATCGGCCAGCGCCGGCTCATAGGTCATGCCGATATCGGCACCCGCGCCGAGTTCGGCGATAATCGACCCGGAGCCGAGCGAGCCGATCTCCTCGTCCGGACTGATCAGGACATCAATGCCGATCTCGTCTTTCCAGGGCGAGCGCTCCAGGCCGAGAATTCCGTGCAGCATGACCAGGATGCCGCCCTTCATGTCCGCAACCCCGGGACCGTTCAGCGTGTCGGCATCCCAGAGTTCAGTGGACTGGAAATGGCTGCCGGCCGGAAACACCGTGTCGTGGTGACCGGTCATGACGATGCGGATCGGCGCTTGGGGGCGGATCCGGCAATGGAAGGATGGTGTAAAAGCCTGTTCACGGACCGTGCCGTCCGGATCGACCACCGTGGTTGGCGGCAACTCGATCGCGCTGATCTCGCCACCGGTCTCGGCAAAGGCTTTTTCCAGCTCCGCGCGCATGGCTTCAAGGCCATCGGCATTTCGGCTGCCGGAATTGATCGCTGACCAGGCCTTGACCGTTTCGATCATGCCCTCGGCCCGCGTATCGATCCAGTCGAGTACGGCGCGTTCGTCCGGATTGAGGTCCAGTTTGTCGTGCATGAGCCAGTGATAGCCGTTTAAACGGAAGCGTCCACCCCCGGCCGACAGGTTGTGTCGGCCGGGGTACATGGTCGCGTTATCAGGCGTGCTGCAGCGCCTGTTCGAGATCGGCAATCAGGTCGTCCGGGTTCTCGATACCCACCGAGATCCGCACCAGACCGTCCGAGAAACCCTGGCGCTTGCGCAGCTCCGGATCGACACCGCGGTGCGTGGTCGAGCCCGGGTGGCAGATCAGGGTTTCCGTACCGCCCAGGCTGACGGCCAGCTTCATGACCTGAAGGGCATTGAGCATGCGGAAGGCCGCCTTTTCATCGGCCAGATCGAAGGCGAAGGTCGAGCCCGCCATCGATGACTGGGCGTGGAAGACATCGCCGTCGCGGGTGCCCTTTTCGAGGAAACCGAGATAACGGACCCGGCTGACCTTGGGATGGTCGCGGAGATATTCAGCCACCTTGCGGGCGCCCAGCGCTGCCGCTTCCATGCGGATCTTCACGGTCTCCAGCGAACGCAGCAGCATCCAGCAGGTATGCGGGTCGAGATTCGTCCCGAGATAACCACGCAGACCGCGAATCTGGGCCATGGCTTCAGACGTCCCCGATGCCGAGCCGGCAATCAGATCGGAATGGCCCCCGATATATTTGGTCAGCGAGTAGACAACGACATCGGCACCCAGAGCCAACGGTGCCTGGCCGACCGGGCCGAGGAAGGTGTTGTCGACGACGATCCAGGGACGCTTGCCCTGTTTTTCGGCGATCATGTCGGCGATCCGGCGGCACGCCTGCAGATCGACGAGGTCATTGGTCGGGTTGGTCGGTGTTTCGGTATAGATGACCGAGACTTCGCCTTCGGCCATCGCGGCGGTCGCCGCATCGCGAAGCTCGTCTTCACGGGCTCCCGCGAAGAAGTCGACCGACTTAATGCCGTAATGCGGCAGGAATTTTCGGATCAGGCTCTCCGTGCCGCCATAGAGCGGCGTCGACTGTAGGATGACCGAACCGCTATGAGCCAGGCCCATCAGGGTCGTCGAGATGGCGGCCATGCCGGAGGAGAAGACGGCGGCCTCATCGGCGCCGTCATAAAGGGCGAGACGGTCCTCGAGGACTTCCATGTTCGGATTGTTGAAGCGGGAATACATCAGCCCCGCCTGTTCCGGATCACCCTCTTCGGCCTGGCCCAGCGAGACACGGAAGAAGGCCGCGCCATCCTCGGCCGTGGCGAAGGCAAATGTCGAGGTCAGGAATACCGGCGGCTTGATCGACATTTCCGAGAGCTTGGGATCATAGCCATAGCTCATCATCTGGGTTTCAGGGCTCAGCTTGTGCCCGGCGACTTCGCGCTTGCGATAGGATTTGTCCGGCTTGCTCATCATGGTTCTCCCGACGCTTGACGGCCTGTTTGCCGCAAAGGGTTTCCGCCGGTTTGAACCGGCCAATCGGGCGGGTCAAGCCTGCCCTCAGCAGAGCGGAAAAACCGCCCAATCATGCCCCGAAACAGATAGATTGGCGCACTAATCTTCCAAACGGAGCCACAGCACAAAAAAATGCGGCCCGGTGACAAACACCGGGCCGCATCTTGTTCAGCAATCACATCGACGCTTAGTCGAGAATGATGACCACTTCCGTACGACGGTTCAGCGGCTCGCGGACACCGTCAGCGGTTGCGACGGCATTGCGGGTCTCACCGAAGGCTTCCATCGAGATGGAGCTCGCCGGAACGCCAAGGCGAACCAGTTCCTCACGGACAACGCGGGCACGGCGCTCGGACAGACCCACATTGTAGGAGGCTGCACCGGAACGGTCCGTAAAGCCGGCGACCGTCACGCGAGTGACGTCACAGGAACCACGCTGGTTGGCTGCCTGAGCGATAACCGCACGTGCCTGGTCTGTGAGCGAAGAGCTGTCCCACTCGAAATAGACCGGGAAGCTGACATCGTCACACGCCGGCGGAGGCGGAGGCGGAGGCGGCGGAGGCGGAGGCGGCGGAGGCGGCGGCGGGGGCGGCGGCGGCGGAGGCGGCGGAGGCGGCGGAGCTGCGAAGGAGTAACGCAGGCCAAGCCACACTTCGTGACCACCCAGACCATCGACGCTTACGCCCGGAGCATAGTCCGTGCTGCCGGTGGAGAAATAGCGATATTCCGTGTCCAGCGTCAGGCGCTCGGTCAGATCCCAACCGACACCAGCCATGACCTGCCACGCGAACGGATTATCGGAATCCTGAGCGATAACATAATCCGCAGCTGTCGGATTGACCGGGGAGGTGCCCGCCGAGAAACCTGCCAGCGTGCCGCTGACGTCAGCAAGGCCGAGCCCCAAACCAACATACGGGTGGTAGGTGCCATCCGGGTTGAAATCGAAGATCGCATTTGCCATCAGCGACCAAATCTGGAAGTCGCTCATGCTGTGCTCGAAGCCACCAACAGCACCGGTATCATTGTAGCGGTGCGCCAGTTCGCCCTCGAGGCGGAACCCGTCCATCCATTCATAGCCCAGCGCAACCGCTTCGCGGTAATTGCCTTCGCCTTGAATTTCACCATTCAGCGAACCGGAGACATCCGTGTCACCCGGGCCACCGTAACCGACGGCGCCACGCACATACCAGCCTTCGTCAGCGAACGCAGGACCCGCTGCCAAGAAGGCCCCAACGGCGACCGCCGTAAAAAGCCGTTTCTTCATCATTCCCCCTCCGGGAGCGATGCTCCCTTGGTGTGACTGACCGTTTTCGGCCACATGCCGAACACGAGGATTCCCTGAACACAGGGCATTTCCTACGGAATTTCCTACTACAATTAGATCGCGAGCGCTACACCGGACCGAGACAAATCAGGCATTTGGTGTAAATTTTTGCTCCCGTTGCCGCGATGCTACACTCAAAAAGCAACCACATTTCAAGCAATAAAGAAAGCGCAATTAAATCATAATGTTATCGCGACGCGGCAATATTGCGACCCAGCCTCGACATGTAGCTTGAATGCATCGCTCCCCCAATACTCCCTTCGTCTTCAATCGAAACTGGCGCCTGTGGAGCTTGACGCAAGGCGTGTCGGGAAAGGGGGCAGGTCGGCATGAGATTCGTAAGCCGCGAGATAGGCATCAATCACCCCGCTATCGCGTCTGTACAGATCATTGAGATAGCGCACCTGGCCATCGCTGTCGCCGACGACGGTCCAATAGGCGATATGGACGGGAATACGCTCATCCAGCCAGACCACACGGGGCGCTGATCCCGCGGCAACCGCGTCGATCCGGTCGCGGTCCCACTCATCCTGCCCCTCAAGCACCCACGCTGCCAGCGCGAGCGGGTCCTGAACCCGGATGCACCCCGCCGAGAAGTCACGACGGGTTCGCACAAACTGATCACGCTCGGTGGTGTCATGGATGTAGATATTGTGACGGTTGGGAAAAATGAACTTCACTTCCCCCATCGGATTGGTCGGTCCCGGCGGCTGTGACATTCGGTAGGGCCAATCATTCCCCCAGCGGCTCCAGTCGATCTCATAGACCGAGATCGCCTCACCGGCGCGATTGTATATCTGGAAGCCGAGGCTTCGGACCAGCCCCGGATTTCGCCGGAAGGACTGGAAGCGCGGCCGAGCGGAACTGGTCGGCAACCCCCACCAGGGATTGAGCACGATGTAACGCATTTCCTCAGAGAATTCCGGCGTGGAGCTCGCTTGGCGACCGACCATGACTTCATGTTCGCGCGCGAGCTGCCCGTCCTCCCAAGCCTCCAACCGGAAATCGGCGAGATTGACCCAGATATGGCGCCGACCCAGATCGCGTGTCCGCCAACGGCGCTGCTCGAGATTGGCCATCAATTGGCCAATTCGGCGGTCCGGGGGCAGGTTCAACTGGCGCAGCGTGACCTGGTCCATGCGTCCACTGGGCGTGAGATTGGCTCGGCCCTGAAAGCGGCGCACGGCAGTTTCCAGGCGGAGATCATAGGGCTCTCCCTCCTGCCAATCCCCGTCCAGCAAGCCCTCGGCCATCAGTCGGGTGCGCAGCTGATCCACGCGGCGTCCTTCATCGCCGAGATGCAAGGACGGACCGGCGTCAACGCCGGCCCAGATCGGCGTGACGGCCAGGACACGCATCATTTCTCGCCGCAACGCCGCATAGTCGCGCACGCGCGGCACGCTGTCCGAAATGGCCTGCCCGACATCACCGGCCTCGAAAGCCCAGCCAATGCGGCGGACGAGCTGCTCCGCCTCATCATCAAACAAGCGGCGCGGCGTCCGTGTCTCCGGGTCCAGCAAGCCGTATTCGAGCCAGCCGGCGAATGTCAGGTAGGCGATACTCGCCAGCCTGTCCCGGTCGCCGACCGGCCGGGTGGGATCAAGGATCGCGTTGGCGTAGGTGTCCAGATCCGGCAGGCCGTGGCTGGGAGCCTCGAAAAGTTCGAGCGCCAACGCCTCGCGATGGCCCTCCGTCCAGCCACCGATCTGCCGCGCCCAATGCTCGATATCAGCCATGCGTCGAGCCGGTTCACTGGCCAATTCCTCGACGCGCGCCGCCTCTGCAGCCGTGTCCTGGGTGGCCAGCTCGGCATCCTGCAAGGCCGCGACAGATGCACCGGCGAGCGTGCACATTGCCATGCTGGCAATCGCGATTTCATGCCAATACCGAATCACGCAGGCGCCCCCCTTGCCGCTGCCCGCACGTTAACCTTTTCGGCGCGCCCTGTAACCCGTTTCGGAGTCAGTCCCGTCAGCCAAATCAGCTCAAATGTCGGTTTGACGATCCGGATCATCGTCCGGGTCGCCTATATCCTCAGCCATGATCTCGGCAAGAGAAACAACCCGCGAGCGCGCCTTCTCGACATAGGCCTCATTGTCGAACACGTCGGTATCTGCGTCCCAGACCTCAAAGAGCTGCTGCAGGCTTTCCTCGTCGTGCCGGGCGAAGGCGTCCGTCTTGCGTTTCGCTCGGGCCTCGCTTTCGCCCAGAACAACCAGGGAGCGCTGGGCCGCTTCAAGCGATGACCCAAACATTTCACGAATGGCCAGATCAACGCCGGCCGCCCGCAATTGGTAGACATGCTCGCGGCTGGCGGCCCGCGCGATGATGTAGACGTGGGGATAGCGCTGCTTGACGTGATGCACGAGCTCCACCGCTCGCTCGCGATTGTCCGTACAGACGACCAGCAGCTTGGCGCGGGCGATCCCGGCGGCCTCCAGCAATCCCGGTCGCATGGCATTGCCGTAATAGACCTGGATGCCGAACTTGCGGAGCCCGTCGATATGCTCGGCGGAATTGTCCAGAACCACCGGCTTGTAGCCATCCATGACCAGGAGGCGCTGGATGATCTGACCGAAGCGACCCATGCCGGCGATGATGACCGGGGCCTCCTCCTCGATCGTGTCTTCCTCGCGCTCCGGACCGGCGGGACGGCGCACGCGCGGCGATACCCAGCGCTCGAACACGATCATGATCAAGGGCGTGGCCATCATCGACAAGGCCACGATCAGCCCGGCAATCCCGGCAACTTCGTCCGGGATGACATCCACACCGCCCGCAAAGGCCAGCAGCACGAAGCCGAACTCACCGCTCTGGGCCAGCGAGAAGGTGAAGAGCCAGCGCGCGCGCCCCTTCATGCGGAAAGCAAACGCCAGCCCGAGAAGGATCAGGCCCTTCACACCGATCAGGGCCACCGTCAGGCCGATGATCAATCCCGGATTGCCCGCCAGAAGGTCGAACTCCATCCCGGCCCCGACCGTGATGAAGAAAACGCCGAGCAATAAGCCCTTGAACGGCTCCAGATCGCTGACCAATTCGTGCCGGTACTCGCTTTCGGCCAGCAGCACACCCGCGAGGAAAGTCCCCAGCGCTGGCGACAGGCCGACCGCACTCATCAGCACCGCAATCCCGATCACCAGGAACAGCGCCGCCGAGAAAAAAAGTTCGTGCAATCCGGTGCGCGCGATGATCCGGAAGGCGGGCCGTGTCAGATAGCGACCGCCCAGAACGATGGCCCCCACCACACCGAGCGTGACCAGGCCCTGGGCCCAGGCGGGCAGGTGAGAGAAAGGTGTGTCCCCTGCCCCGTGCCCCGCAGCGTCAGCCACAAGACTTTCGCCGCCCGGCATGGCGAGAAACGGCATCAAGGCGAGCATCGGAATGACGGCGATGTCCTGGAAGAGCAGGACGGAAAAGGCCGACTGACCGCCCTCGGTCCGCAACCAGCCCTTCTCCCCCAGCGTCTGCAGAACAATGGCCGTCGAGGAGAGCGCGAAGATAAGGCCCAGCGCGATCGCCAGGCGCCAGTCGAGCCCGATCGCCAGGCAGAAGGCCGCGACCGCCGCCGTGGTCAGGGCGACCTGAAGCCCGCCGAGCCCGAACAGGCGCATGCGCAAGTCCCAGAGCAGGCGCGGCTGCAATTCCAGCCCGACCAGGAAGAGCATCATGACGACGCCGAATTCCGCGAAATGCTGGACGCTCTCCGGATCCGATCCGACCCAGTCCAGAAGCGGGGCAATCGCCACACCGGCCAGAAGGTAGCCGAGCACCGAGCCCAGGCCGAGCCGGTGCGCGATCGGAACGGCAATGACGCCGGCCCCGAGATAGATCGCCGCTTGCAAGAGGAGAGTATCCATGACCACACCGAATCACGGCCGGGCCGAATGCCCCGCCCCGCACAGCATAGCCATCACGTCGCTCTCGGCCAGTCGCTTGTTGCAATGCAGCGCCTGCCGCTCACCAGATCACTACGGCTACAATTATCACGTTGCATTGGTCAATATGCCCATCAATATTCCAAATATGAATGCCTATTGACCATTATTCCCAGAGATATTGAGCGACCCTCTACGCATAAGGAGGTCGCCATGTTCACAACGCGCCCATTCGCACACCGCTCCGCCATGTATCAGTTCCGGGATGACGCCTCAGGCCTCAATGCCCGCATCGCTCTTTACGGAGCGCTCAATCGCCCCGGCCTGGGCGGAATCCGCATTCTGCCCTACGCGTCCGACGCTGAGGCCGACGCCGATGCCGAACGGCTGGCTTTCGCCATGGCGCGTAAGGCGGCTGCACTCAACCTGCCTTATTGCGGGGGCAAAACCGTCCTGCGGGGTGACCCGTCCAGGATCAAATCGCCCGCACTCTGGAAGGCACTCGGCGAGGCCATCAACTCGCTCAAGGGCGTCTATATCGGCGGCGAGGACGTCAATATGAGACTTGCTGATATCGCCACCCTGAGCCGCGAGACACGCCATGTGGTCGGCACGCCGGACGGTTGCGGCAATCCGGCGCCGTACACGGCTCTGGGCGTGTTCCGGGCCATGAAGGCCTCGGCCCTGCACCGCTATGGCTCCACCGTGCTACGTGACCGCCGTGTCTTGATTCAGGGCGCGGGCTCAGTCGGCATGGCGCTGGCGGAATTGCTCCACGGCGAGGGCGCTGTCCTCTCCATATGCGATATCGACCCGCGCTCCGCCCACGCGCTGGCCGAGCGCTACGCCGCCCGTGTGATTGATCCGGCCCGCGCGATCGCGACCCCGTGCGAGATATTCTGCCCCTGCGCACTCGGCCCGGTCATCACAGCCGACACGGTCAACTCGATCACGGCAGACATCATCGTCGGCGCCGCCAATAACCAGCTGGCAGAGACATCGCTTGGCCGCCATCTGCAGGCCCGCGGCATTACATATGTACCCGACTATCTCGCGAACGCGGGAGGATTGCTGGCGGGCGCGGGTGAACACAAGGCCCGACGCGGCCTCGTGGCTTTCGACCCGGCAGCGGTCAAGACCGAGATCAACCGAATGTTCGACCTTGTCGCCGGCTATCTCAAGCAGGCCGAGACGCTGGATCTGCCGGTTATCGACGTGTGCGAGACATTTGTCTCGAACCGCCTGGAAGACGGTATCGCGGCTAGCGAGGCAGCGGCAGAGAAGTCGTCTTCTTTGGTTCCTCAAGGACCACATGGGTGGTTACCTCTGTAACCCCCGGCAGCTTGACCAGATCGGACATCATGAAATCGCGATAATCGGCGATGTCACGCGCGTGCACCTTGATCATGTAGTCGGCGGAGCCGGTCACCAGGCAGCACTCGGTGATCATTGCATTGCGGTCCACCGCCGCGAGGAAATCCGCCACGGTCTCCGCACGATGCTTGCCCAGGCGGATCATCACCCAGGCGCAGAAATGAAGGCCGAGGGCGGCCGGGTCCAGCACCGCTACGTAGTGACTGATCAACCCAGCCCCTTCCAGCATCCTCACACGGCGCTGGGTGGGCGTCTTGGACAAGCCGATCTCCTCGGCCAGATCGACATGCGAAATCCGGCCGCGACGCTGCAATGTCCGCAGAATGGCTCGATCATACTCATCCAGCTCACGCATTCGACCTCACGCCCTCGAGCGACAAACAAGTCTCGACCTTGACATATTATGAGGCAGAAACACCAATAAATGCTCTATGATGAGCCAGACTGCCACACGTTGGTCAGGGCTCGCAGGTCATCGCGGCCTGGAAGGCATCGGCCAGGCTGGGCTGGCGCCCGACAATGCCGCGCGCAATCCGGCAGCGGGCCTCGTCATCAATGCGCTCATCGCTGGCCAGGTCACTGGCGATCGCCAGCGGTGACTCCGTACGGGAGAAGACCTCGGTTCCGCCGTCATCGAGCGTGTCAAAGCGCAGGGCCGCGCCGGTATCCGTCCATTGCGGCCAGTCCGGCCCCATGCCGATCCCGTCACCGGGCTCGCCGGTGGCCGCGAACTGCGCCCAATAGGCGCCCATCGTATCGGCCAGCTCCAGTCGCCCGACTTCGTTGCGGGCATTGAAGAGCACGCTGTCGAAGGAGCCGAAGAGCTCGAAATGGTTGAAGACGAAGGGAATCTCCATCGCATGGGAGGCTCCGAGCAGGACGCTGGTATCGGTCACCAGGACCGAACCGCCCTCATCCCAGTCAAAGCGATAGGCCCAGAGATCGGTGCGGCCATTGGCGGCCAGGCGGTTGAGCAGACCATCGACGGCATTATAGCGCCAGATGCGCGAGGGATATTCGACCGCCGCCTCATAGCGATCCTCCCCCTTTGGCCAGACCAGCGGACCCAGTCGCCGCGTCAAACGCGGATCGAATACCGTATAGAGTTTCATCTCGTCCCGATTGGTGCCGGTGATCAGCGGCACATCGGCAAATCCGTCCGGCGATTCTGCGGCGGCGAGAATGCCGCCCTCGGGCAGGGTCACACCATCCTCGATCATGCGCGGCATGGAGGTCAGCTCGCCACTCTCATCACGATAGGCCGCATAGACACGCTCCAGTGACGCGCCCCGCAAGGCATCGCCGTCGGCACCTTCACCAGCAATCGCGATCGCGGCGGCCAGGCCGGCGACGGCATCATTGCCCCCGCCCTGTTCGGCAATCTCCAGCGGAACCGACGCCGTGCCGCCGCTCTGCATGATCGCCCTGTGAAAAAGGCCGCGCGCCTGCGGCGTCGCCATCAGACCGGCAATATTATAAGCGCCGGCACTCTCGCCGAACACGGTGACGCGATTGGGGTCGCCCCCGAAGGTGTCGATATTGCCACTGATCCATTGCAGCGCCGCAACCAGGTCGAGCAATGCATAATTGGCGGCTGCATCATCAGGGATCTCGGCATCGGCGCGCAGCTCCGGATGGGCCAGGAAGCCCAGCGGCCCGAGCCGGTATTGCACCGAGACCACGATCACACCCTGCAGCCTGGCCAGCTCGGATCCGTCATAGGCCGAGGACGAGCCCCAGGTATTGGCGCCGCCATGGATCCACATCATGACCGGCAGGGCCTCATCCGGCCGCACATCGCGCGGGGCGTAAATATCCAGCGTCAGACAATCCTCGGAGCCGATCAGCTCACCGATCCCGTAGCTCTCGCCGGCACTGAGATTATTGGTTACCTGCGGGCAGACCGGCCCGGCCTCGAGCGCTTCAAGCCGCGCCTCGAAAGCCAGTGGCGGACGCGGTGCCCGCCAACGCAGATTACCGACTGGTGGCGCGGCATAGGGCACCGCCATCCAGGCGGCCGCACCACTCTCCGTCTCGAAACCCACAAGCTCGCCCTGCCCGATCGTGCGGACCAGATCCTCTGCCGGCACAGGCTCAAAGGCGACCTCCTCCTCAGACGAACACGCCGCGACCGCCAATGCGGCCAATCCCAATGCCAGATGCCCAAGACGCATGAAACTCTCCCCCGGCGTTTGCCCCGTAAATTCGTCGAGAAGCTGGGGCGGTATGGCATCAAGGTCAAGCAAGTCTCGGCGAAGACCCGATTTTCCATTTTGTGGAATGGCGGCGCGGCGGAAGGGCAACTTATCCCCCACCTCGCACCCTAAAACCGTCATCCTGACGCAAGTCAGGACCCAGTCTCGCAGGCCCGATTTCGCCAATCCCGGCAACAGCTTGCGTCGCAGACTGGGTCCCGGCCTGCGCCGGGATGACGGTGTGTGGGGCAGGCTTTTGAAGAAAACTTATCCGCACCCCCTCCGCCATGCGGGATAATGCTCGCGGTTTTCGGGACGGGAGGCACGAGCTCAGTCACTTGTGCCCGGAAACGAGCGGAGCCTGTCCGCGCCTCGGGGATGACATCCCGGCGCTCCGGCAGGGCGTGCGATCAGGTCGCGGGGCACTAAACGACCGACCCCATCTACCTGGCGCATTGGAATCGGGGTGGAGACAGCCCGGGAAAACTCCGCAAGCGGGATGCCGAGGACACCACGGACACCGCAGACCAGCCA
>Ga0189274_100158_pt1 | contig 41874 bp, 39 predicted proteins | sample N5B1minimetaG_FD_130323 | JGI IMG/M metagenome (GOLD analysis project Ga0189274, IMG submission 130323) | Marine microbial communities from the Costa Rica Dome - N5 B1 mini metaG | ecosystem: Environmental > Aquatic > Marine > Oceanic > Photic zone | place: Costa Rica: the Eastern Pacific...
AAATGATTCCTTCCATTAATTTCTCTGCGCTCTTAACCTGAGCAGCCACATCATAGAAACAATCATGATACAATTCTTGTTGCGTTCCATGATCAACAAACTGATCCGGAATTCCGAGTCTTACGACCTTGGCTTGGTAATTATTATCAGCCATAAACTCAATTACTGCCGATCCCATTCCGCCCATTAAGCATCCATCTTCCACCGTAATCACCTTGTCGAATTTACTGAAGACTTCATGCAAGAGTAACTCATCAATAGGTTTCACAAAACGCATATCATAATGGGCAACTGATATCCCTTTTTCTTTTAATATTTCAATGGCTTTGGTGGTCTGATTCCCAATAGTACCAATGGTGACAAAAGCAATATCTGAACCATTCACTAGCTTTCTTCCTTCACCCACTTTTACTTCTGAGAAAGGTGTTTTCCAATTCACCAATTCACCTCTACCTCTCGGATACCTAATCGAAAAAGGGCCTTTATTTTCTAGCTGTGCGGTGTACATTAAATTACGCAGCTCTTCTTCATTCATTGGAGCTGACACTACCAAGTTTGGAATGGATCGCATGTAAGCTAAATCATAAGCGCCATGATGTGTAGCACCATCTGCGCCTACCAAGCCAGCACGATCTAAACAGAATACAACATTCAAATTCTGTAAAGCAACATCATGAATCACTTGGTCATATGCGCGCTGCATAAATGAGGAGTAAATATTACAAAAGGGAACCATTCCTTGAGTCGCTAATCCAGCTGAAAAGGTAACGGCATGTTGCTCAGCAATTCCTACATCAAATGCTCTGTCAGACATTGCTTTCATCATGATATTTAGAGACGATCCGGTAGGCATAGCTGGTGTAATCCCCATGATTTTCTCATTTTGTTCAGCCAATTCAACAATGCTGTGTCCAAAGACATCTTGGTATTTTGGTGGTTCAGGAGAAGCTGGAATGATTTTTACAATCTCACCTGTTTCTTTATTGAATATTCCAGGTGAATGCCATTTGGTTGCATCACCCTCTTCTGCAGGTGCATATCCTTTACCTTTGGTAGTGAGTACATGCAAAATCTTTGGTCCTGGAATATCTTTTAGATCCTCCATAATTTTGACCAAACCAATGGTATCATGCCCATCAATCGGACCGAAATATCTAAAATTTAATGACTCAAAATAATTTGAATCTCTCAACAACGAACCTTTGAGGGCATTGGAGATTTTAGAGGCAATGGCCTGTGCGTTTGGCCCAAATTTAGAAACCGCTCCGAGCAATTTCCAGACATCATCTTTTACCTTATTATAGGTATGTGAAGTGGTGATATCAGTAAGATAATCGCGGAGCGCGCCCACATTTGGATCAATACTCATACAGTTATCATTCAACACCACCAAGAGGTTCATGTCTTTAACACTTCCGGCATGATTGAGTCCTTCAAAAGCCATACCAGCAGTCATTGCTCCATCACCAATAACAGCAATGTGATGCCTGTCATCTTGTTGGTATTGATTAGCAATAGCCATACCCAAAGCTGCAGAAATGGAAGTAGATGAATGTCCTACCCCAAATGAATCGTATTCGCTCTCTGACATTTTAGGAAAACCTGAAATGCCGCCTTTTTGACGGTTCGTATGAAAGATATCTCGTCTACCTGTCAATATTTTGTGCCCGTACGCCTGGTGTCCAACATCCCAGATGAGCTGATCTTTAGGTGTATCAAACACATAATGCAAGGCTACTGAAAGCTCAACAACACCCAATGATGCTCCAAAATGAGAGTTCCCAATTTCTGAAATAACATCAATAATGTATTGCCTTACCTCATCAGAAAGTTGAGGCAAATCATCCAATTCGATATTCGCTTTTAAATCAGCAGGATTGTTGATTTTACTTAAAAGCGGTCCGGCTTTGTAATCAGGCATCTATACAAATTTACGCAAGAATTTGCAGAACAAGAAAAGCCTCCCATTTAAAATGAGAGGCTTGTTGGAGTTTCAACGGATACTTTTGAGTGATTTAAGGATTAATTCTCGTCTATTTTTAACACTATTCTTTTTCAGAATACGCGCAACATGGGTCTTTACAGTGTTAACAGAAACATTTAACTTTTCTGCAATTTCTTGATTCGATAATCCCTCTAAGACAAGGGTAAACACTCTTTTTTCAGCTGGTGTTAGGAAGTTATCATTCATTGATTGGGGCAATTGAAACCGCGTAATTCAATCCTGCATCATCTAGTGCTTTCACGTATTCCTGAGCTATTCGCACGTTCTCAAAAATCCCTATTTGCACATAATCGGAACTTTGATTTTCAAGGTCAACAGCAGTCTGGCCTTTTGCAGTAAGTAGGTTGTTGATGATAGCTGCTTCTTTATCCCTATCTTCCTTTTTTGAATAACCGTTTCTGTAATACACCGCAATTTTTCCTGAAAGTTCATTACAAATCTGAATGGTCTTTTTAACCATACCTTTATCATTCAATTGACAAATACTGTAATCTTTATTGAGCATATAGGTAGTTCCGTTCAGTTCTGTAATATCTGTTGAATAAGCAAATCCGCCTCCATCAGAGCAGTCAAAAGAAATGAACTGTTCAGATGAACAATCGTACACATAACCAGAGCGTGTAGAAGCTACCACGATATGTTTTGAATCAAAAGTGCTATTCACGGCATAAGCAAAAGTGGCTTCATTCGTTTCTAGCGGAAAAGCATTTCCTGCTTTATCAATCTTGATAAAAATATCCCAAGCCGCTACGTAATAATTGTCTCCAAATTTTGAAATCGATAAACCATAAGATTTGGCAGTTGCGTATGGAATTTTGACATCTAACTTCACTTGTTTTGAACCCATATCGATTACCGTAAATCCAGCTCCCTTATCATCAGCCTGCTGATCTACGTAGGCCTTATTGTACACATTGTAGCCATCTGCCTCTTCAATTTTTGTTTGAATTAACTTCTTTTCCCCCTTAATTTCCTCTTCTTTTCCTAGTACAATCAACTCGGTATAATCCGCATTAAATCCCGCGTCTAACGGACGGTATTCTGGAGTGTATACAAACTGCTGTGAGCCATCATTACTGGAATATACTTTCACAGCTTTAGTGAAAATCCAATCTGCGTCAATAAAATAAGGAGCATTCTCAAAAAGACGCGCACCTGCAGCTTTCACTTTGGCAGTTTGCTCTCCTGTTTCTGGATTTAGCAAGTACACATAATCACTGGCTGCTGCTAATAGTGTTTTTCCATCTTGTGAAAACTGAAGATCTATGCAGTCAAAAGTTGTTGCAAATCTTCTTATTTCATTTCCTGTTTGCTCATCTATGACGAGAATGGTGTTAAACTCACCTCCGACAAATAATTCATTTGCTTGTGGATTTTTACAAATTGCTCTTAAATCGTACTCAAATGCCAGGGTCCAAACAGAGCTTAAAAGGACGGCAACTAACGTCAATACATTCTTCATAATTAAAAATTTATTTTGAGTCAAAACTCCGCAAATACTGAGATTACAATGTCATCCTTTAGGATGATTTTTTCTTCCTTTCTAAAATTAGTCATCAAAATAATTAACTTTCGGTATGCTATTAAAAAATCGACTACTACTACTGATTTTTTTGCCCCTTATTTCGTTTTCACAGCAACAAGAACTAGAAGAATTAAAACTTGCAGTGGACACTTTATTTTTCGTTGATAAGAAAGTTGGCCTAGAAAAAAGTGAAAGAGGATTAGAACTAGCCTACCCTACCCAAGATACTTTTTACATTACTTATTTTTTGGATCAAGCTGGGGAGCTCAACCGATTTGCAGGAAATTATACGCTTGCCATTGAACAGTTACAGCAGTGTTTAGATTACAAAAAAGGATGGAAAGACTTGAAAGATCTTTCGCTTACCCACAATAATTTGGGGAAGACCTATGCGCAGAAAGGAATGTATGAATCAGCCATCTTTCATTTTTTAGAGGCGCTTAAACTGATGCAAGTTGATCAGAACCTAATAGGACAAGCATTTTACTTGAACAACATAGGAGCGGTTTATGACATGCAGCACAACTATTTCAAAGCCTTAGATTACTATCAACAGTCATTGTCCATCAAACATCAATTGGGAGACAGCCTAGGTGTGGCCGCAAGTAGCACAAACGTTGGAATCACTCTTTTTAACTTGGAGAAATATGAAGATGCTATTCAGTATTTTCAGACTGCTCAAAAGATTTTTGCGGATAAAGGGGAGACCAACAGAGAGTTGAGAGATATGGTTAACATAGGCAAATGCTACCTTGAGCTCGAAGATTTGGAACTATCGAAATCTCATTTGATGAAGGCTTATCAAAGAAAAAATGACATTGAAGAGGAGATCTTGTTGACAACTTTATGTAGCAATCTCGGGGGCTTGTACCTTTCCTTGGGTCAAACAGATTCTGCATCCTACTTTCAAAAAGAGAGCTTCAAACTGGCATCACATTCCAATAGTTTTGAAGGATTGATGAATGCTGCCATGCTTGCGGCAGACATTCAAGAACGAGAGCAAAATTTTGAAGCTGCTCATGAAAGTATTTTAGTTGCAATGGCCTATAAAGATAGCCTGGTGAACGAAGCCAACATTATGGCAGTCGCAGAAATGGAATCGAAATACGAGCTCGCCTTACAAGAAAAACGAATTCAAGAAAAGAATTTTCAGCTTGAGCGAGAACGACTTGAAAACGAAAAAGTATCAGCACAAAACAAGTTTTATATTGCATTGATTATTGTAGTTGTTTTCTTGCTTGTCTTGATTTTATTCAAGTATCGTCAGAACAGGAGAATTAATGAGTTACTTCAAGATCAGAATACAATTATTCAAAACAAGAATGAAGGGCTTGAGCAATTGAAAGAAGAATTAAAAGCCGAACTAAAGGACAAAACCGAAATTTTAGATGACGTTTTCAGTAAAAACAAATCAAATGAGCTTCCACCAGAACTATTGAGTTTAAGTAAGCGTGAAATGGAAGTGCTTTCTTATTTAGCTCTTGGAAAATCAGATCAAGAAATATCAGATATTTTGTTTGTCTCAAAAGCAACTACAAAAACACATCTGCGCAGAATCTATTCAAAACTTCTGGTCAAGGGTCGATCTCAGGCCGTAGCCGTGGCACACAAACACGGAATTTTAGGAGAAGTTGAAAAATAGACGGTTGGGATTACAAGAATAATCATTTGAAAATCCCTTATTTAAATAGTGTCGAGAGGAAGAAGGAGTAATTTAGAATTATGAAGAATTTTTTTTCTTGGTTTCTTTTGCTTCTCTGTACAACAATAAGCTCTACGGTTTTATTCAGTGAGTCTCCATTTTCTTCGCTGGATGTATTCAAATATTACACATCCAAAACCACCAGCTGGGATTCTGTTCATCAGGAAATTCAACTGAACTCGGCTCAATTAAAATACGGAGATTCTGAATCATATATTTTGCATGTATTGGGGAGTGCACTGTACTATAAGTCACACCAAAAATATGTCCTAGCATTAGATAAGCTTGATGAATTAGAAGAAAACACCACTTTGCAGAAAACCAGTAAACTCCTAGCCTCATTCTGCACCTTAAAAGGTATCATTTTAAATGAAAATTCTAGGTATGACCAATCGAGAAAAATGTACCACAGAAGTTGGGCACTTTACAAAGAATTGTCGGATAGCTCAGGTATAAAAGGTTCAATGATAAATATAGGTACCAGTTATTTTCATGAATCAGTCTTAGACTCGGCTCTCTTTTATTTTAATAGTGCTGAGCAATTTGATCCGAATGGAACCTTGAGTTTCCAATATAACCTACTTTTAAATTTAGCTGTTTGTCATCACCATTCAGGTCATATTGAGCTTTCGCAAGAGTATTACCAAAAGCTGTTTTCACTGTTTCCCGAACAAAAAAACAATGACATCTTTTTGCTATACAACTATGGTATCTTATTGGATGAGTTGGGAAACACATCAACGGCAATCGCCTATCTTGAAAAAGCACTGTACCAGCACAATGATAATCCCTCTACTCTCCGAAAATCGAAAATAAGCTTGATGCTGGCTACCCTATACAATAAAGAAAAGATGCACGAAAAAGCCACTCAATTATACGCTTTCACTGATTCCATCAGAAAAATTGAAGATGAAACAACTGTGCAATTAAAACTGACAGAGCAAGAGCATCAAAAACACTTAGATTCAATGCGGTTGCAAAGAGCTCTTGATTTACAAACCATTTCCCATAAAAAAGAATCTATTCAACGGTTGTGGCTGTTCATTGTTCTCATTTTAACATTATCCATTATCACGATAAGGCAGTTCTGGTTGAAAGAAAAGAAAAACAAAAAACTTGCTGAGAAAAGTTATGAACTCAGTAAACTCAAAACAAAAAACAACACACCAAAAAACTCGAAAGAAATTATCCAAAAATTAGATGAGTTGATACTTACGGATGAAATTTATAGACAACCTAACTTGAACCTGGAACGACTTTCTCGAAAATTAAAAACCAACAGAACCTATCTTTCTGAGTCAATAAATGAGCATTATAAAATGTCGTTTCGCTCATTTTTAAATAAACACCGGATAGAGAAGGCTCAAGAATTACTCACCACCCCTTCTCATTCACATTTCAGTATTGAGGGTATTGCAGAATTGGTTGGATTCAAAAGCTCATCTACCTTTAATTCACAATTTAAAAAAGAAACGGGTGTCACTCCTTCCTACTACAGAAATAAATACAGTTAAACAACTGTATACCTGATTTTTACACTATTTTTTTTGTATGCCGATTTGATCAAACAGGCATACATCTAATTGTTTTTCAACTTTCAATGAGGGAATATTTGCCCAAAAAAATTTGTAAAAATGAAAAACAAAATGATTCTAAAATTGGTACTCTTTTTTATTGGGAGCTCAATTCATTTAAATGGCTTTAGCCAAAACAACTGTAAAACAGTTATTGGTTATTACCCCAACTGGCAATGGTATGATAGAGGTAAACTTGTGAACCCAGAAACTATTATCTACGACAATTACTCAATTCTCAACTATTCATTTTTTAGTCCGGAGGCAGACGGGAGTATTTCGCTAACCGACCCTTGGGCCGATAAAAACTTGCTGTTAGGCACAATTAATTGGTCATCTGGGGTTCCTGCAGGATACGATTCTTCTTATGATTTCGGTGATCCAGCATATCACAATCCGGGAACATCATTGATATACCATGCCCACCAAAATGACACCAAAGTTCTTGCTTCAATTGGCGGATGGACTTTATCAAATGATTTTCCATCAATTGCTAGTAACCCTGTTACCAGAGCCAATTTTGCACATTACTGTAATGAACTCATTCGAGTTTATGATTTTGATGGAATTGACATTGATTGGGAATACCCAGGCTTTCCAGACCATAATGGAACTCCTGCAGACTATTACACTTATACTGAGCTCCTCAGTGAAATTCGAGACTCCCTTGATGTGCTTGAAATCGTATCTGGAAAACCATTGATGTTAACCGCAGCGGTTGGAGCAGCCCCAGACAGAATGGATGATGTAAATTGGGCCGAAGTATCTACAATTCTGGACTACATTAACTTGATGAGTTATGATTTTTTTGGAACTTGGGACCCAGAAACCAATCATAATGGCCCACTTTATGCACCTGCAGTAGGAGATTCAACATTCAATTGTCATTCTGCTGTTTATCGATTGACGAGTGAATACAATGTGCCAAGTGACCGAATTAACTTGGGAATTCCTTACTACGGAAGAAGTGTAACTACAAACGGAGCACCGACCTTACATGGGACTCATACTGGAACTGTTGATGGGGCCACTTGGAGCGAAGATTTAGGTACACCTTTGTATTATAATATCTTACTGAAAAGTCACCTTTTCACAGAACATTGGGACAACAATGCTCATGTACCTTATTTGTTGGGTGCAAATGGCCTAAATTCTTTTCTGTCTTATGACAATGATGTTTCGATTAAAGAAAAAGGGCAGTATGTTGTTGATCACAACTTAGCAGGCGTTATTATTTGGGAAATAACTGGAGACTACATTGAAACAGCTCCGGGATCAGGCATCATATCAGGCACACCTCTAACAGATTCACTCAATCAGTCATTGTGCAACAATCCAAACAATGGAAATAGTGGCAATGGAACAGACTCTTCATCAGCATTTATGGATGAATATGATCCAAATCAAGTTTTACTTTTTCCGAATCCTGCCGGAAATTTCGTACAAATCAAAAGTGATGGCTCCTTCAGACCAGTGGCTGTGCACAATCAGTTGGGAAAGATAGTTTTAAGGCTAGAAAACAATCAAGAAGTAGTTGATATTTCTTCTCTTCCAGATGGGATTTACTATTTGGAAGTGCAAAACAAAAAACAAGTAAGACAGTTTATAAAATTTGCTAAACAAGAATAATTCAACTCAGGCAAAGAGGGAGGGTGTTGTCTTCCTCTTTGTTTTTTAAGTAGGTGTTTTCTCTTCTTTTTTCTTTGCTATTCTTCTCATTAAGGCAATCCACAATAACCCTTGCTCTTCGGTCGCTACAATTTTTACGGGATGCTTGGGTTTGAAGAAGGTGATAAAAAACTTCGCCATCATTCGATTGGGTAAACTATTGATCACAATGGCAAAACCGAGCATGTGATTATTTTTTATCAAGGGTGCTTCATTTGCCAAAAATTTTTGTGCATCTGAGGTGAATAAACTGTGTTTATTCATTCCGTCCATGATACCGTAAATGGGCTTTCCTTCAGCAAATTCAAGAAAAACATCATCCACCATTTTCGCATCCTCCAATTCAACACGATAGTCATGTCGGTACTCTACCTTGATTAAATCGTCAGATAGTTTTGTGATGGTTGCGCAAGGTATCTCCCTGATTTTCATACTAGAATTTAGGCAAAAAGGTCTTATGACGCAATTAAATTAATCAAAGTTTTATAAAAACTGGCGTTAATCATCTTGGATTTCAACCAAGCATAATAAGCCATCTCTTGTAAATCTTCATGCGCAACGCCCACCCATTCAAACGAACTTTCAACTCTTTCATAAAAGGCTTCTGACTGCACCATGGCAGGGTCATTGAAATAGTCTTTAATGATTTTTAAAAACACGCCTACTTTCTGGTAGCGATCAGTCTTTAACAAGTCTGCAAAAATTCGTTGAATCGATTCAATGCGATCGTACGCCAAATCAACATGTGCCAATTCATAATAGTTGATGGCCTCAATTATCATTTTCTTAAGTCGCCATTCTTTACCCATCACTTTTTGCAACCATTGATCGGTGTGTTCTATATTCAATAAAACTTCGTTGGCTTTTTTAAACTCACCTCTCTCAAAGTAATACACCGATAAATTCAATGTACCGTTCAGACGATCTTGTTTTTCAAGGTAATCGATACTTAAGGTTTGACTAAGCAACTCAATTGAAAAATCAAGATTACCTCTAAAGTTCTCAGCTGCAGCATACAACAAAAGGTATTTAGGAAAGTACATTTTATACAATCCAACCGAAGCATAATCCAACACTTCTGACATCAAATCTAAATATTCACAGCAGCTGTCAAACTTCTTATTTCTGTATAGCGTATGCGCAACTACATAAAGGAGTGCCAAGTGCTTTTTAGGATGATCAGACAAATAGTTAGACCGATTCAATTTTTTGTACGCATGAAGCACAAATCGCTCGAAAGAAGGATACTCTTTTTTAGAAAGAACAACTGCACGCGTGATAAACACAAAATCATAAAACAACTTTGGACGATCAAAAAGAGCATTCTCCAGCTCAAATTGTAAAATAAACTGATCCGTCATCAACTGTAAATCAATCTCCTCCCCCTTAAGAATTACTTCTTCTAGCTTTTGACGAACCATGGCTCCAATCATCTTCAACTTTTCTTCTTCTTGAAAGAGCGCATTTGCTTTGATACGTAATGCGATAATCTCTTCCAAACTCCGTTTCGAAAAAATGGTTGAAAAATTCCTGATTTGGATATCATAAATAAGCACTAGCTCTTTATTCAACTCATGCTGAATCGCCACCTCTTCTTCTTTCGTCAAGTATTTCCATGCAATATCCAATAATTGATGTGCTAATAGATGCTCTATCATTAAGAGCGATTTCACCACCTCATTACTCTTACTATGATCTAAATCAACCGATTGCAAGTACAAAAATTCGCTAATTGATTTATATAGTCGTTTACGAATAGTATGGTAGGCATTTTTACTACTCGCGTTTGAAGTGCCATATAACCTATGCAGCACTTCTTTTTTATCAAGATGTTGCTGAGCACTGAGCAACTCAAACAGCTCCATATCTTTCCTTTTCTTCATTTGCTTATTGCGCTGCAAAAACTGTCGGAAATCCTTTTGTTGATTGGGGGAAAGTGTACGGATAATAGCACGAAGGTTGTCCATTTTAAATATACGTTATTAAGCTCTTTAAATGTTATATAGTAGGTTTATTATAACACATTAATCATTTTTCTAATATACGTTTTTTAAAATTATTTAATTGTCTGAGCTTGTGTTCTCACCTAAGTTTGGGTCGTGAAATCGATTGCTGATGTAACAGTCACAATCTAAAAACTCAACATATGGAACTAGTATTCATTTTCGGATTTGGAATCGCTATTCTAATCATCTTAATAGGATTTAGATCTGAAACTAAAAAACGGTTTATTGTTATCAATAAACGAATCATCAAATTGCAAAAAGAATTTGATGCGCAACATGGCACTGAGCAAGCTGTACAACCAACTGTTACAGTCACTCAGCCCATACAGAAACCTGCTCAAAAGGTTATTAAACCATTGGAGCAAAAGCCTAACACTGTAGAAACACCTACCGAAAAGGTGTTGCCAAAAAAACTTGCCGAACCGAACATCACTCCCGTTGTCCCTGCAGAAACTTCTATCCAAAAAGAGGAGATAAAAAAAGTTACGCCACAGGAAGATCAACCTGAGGTAAAAAAGGAAGCTCAGCAAAAAGTTACGGCAACAAAACAGCAAGAAAGCAAAGCAGCTAAGCCAATCGAAAAACAATCGAAACCGCCCAAGGATTACGAAAAGGTGATTGGAGAAAACTGGTTGAACAAAATCGGTATTGCTATTCTGGTAATCGGTATTGGTTTCTTTGTGAAGTATGCAATAGACCAAAATTGGATCGGAGAAGTTGGACGTGTCGCCATTGGAATTGGAACTGGAGCTGCACTGATTGGAATTGCTCATTTCTTAAAAAACAATTACAGAGCTTTTAGCTCAGTTCTTATCGGAGGCGGATTATCTATCTTCTACTACACCATTTCTATTGCCTATCATGATTATGGTATTTTCAATCAAAATGCCGCTTTTATTATCATGAGTGTCATCACACTTTTCTCTACTTTGCTGTCGCTTTTTTATGACCGTAAAGAACTCGCCATTATTGCGCTATTGGGTGGATTTAGCTCGCCTTTTATGGTGCAGGGAGAAACGGCGAATTACGTAGCATTCTTCTCTTACATTGCAATCCTGAATACAGGAATGTTATTGCTGAGTTATTTTAAAAAATGGGTCGTTATACAACGATTAGCTTTAGGATTTACGCTACTATTTTTCGGAGGATGGATGCTGATGACCAACTTCTTAACTACTCATGAAATCACAACTGGATTTACATTTGCTAGTATCTTCTTTGCTCAGTTTCTGACTACCCACATGGGATATAACTTAAGAAACAAAGTGAAATTTAGCGCCTGGGAATTCATTCAACTCTTGAGTACAATTGGCTTATACTATGCCGGAATGATGTATTTAATGATGAACACACCATTCGAGAATTGGATGGGTGCATTCACAATCATTTTAGCTGCAGTATTGGCCGGAATAGGATTCATGGTTTACAGCAACAAAGAAGCAGACCACAACTTGGGTAAATTTTTAATTGCGCAAGTGGTCACTCTTGTCACCGTGTTTGGATTTGTTCAATTGGAGGCCGATTATCTATCAATTTTCTGGTCAGTTGAAGCGGTGGTATTGCTCTTATTAGGTCAAAAAATGAAAGTCCAATTGATGAAAAATGCTTCTGTTTTAGTGACAATTATTTCACTACTCGGATTAATAAAAATCTGGTTTGGCTCGTATTTATGGTGGGGAGCTCCACAACAGATGTCTTTGATTTTGAATAAGGCTTTTGTCACTGCCATTGTTTCGATTGGAACGTATATCACCACCATCTTTTTATTGAGTAAAGAAGATGAGAATGAGGAGATCTTCTTCTTAAAAATAGTTGACTATAAAAACTTCCTAAATCTCATTTCATTTGTGGGTGTATACTTAGCAGGATTATTTGAATTGAATCATCATTTACACCTCAGCACAACTGCTGGTGAGAAAACAGTGATGAATTTATACAACATAGGATTCATTACCGCTGGTATTGCACTCTCTCTGAAATTTGGAAACTTGTTTAGAAAGACCGTTTTTATGATTGCCGGATTAATTGGCATCATCATTTACTTCATTTTCATTACACCAAACAACCATCACATTAGTAGTTTGGCAGCTACAGGTTTAATCGGTGAAGGATTCTACTGGATGCATTATCCAATCACTGCATTGTTTATTGTGATGCTATTGTTAATGCAACGACTTTTTAAACAGTTGATTCATGCTGAAGGAGAACGCTCTATCGGAACTATATTGATTGCGATTCTTGGATTGATTGTAGGTTTTATTGAATTAGAGTTAAATGCAATTTATTGGTTCGCTAACTCTACGGCGGATATTCACCCAATTATCTCTAATGTTAGAATTGCCGGCTATACGGTATTGACAGCTGCCTTCTCTTTCATTATGATGATTACAGGTATGCGCAAAAAAGACAAAACCTTGCGTGTATTTGCTCTAGTCGCATTTGGAGCAACCTTAATCAAACTGTTCGCTTTTGATATCCAAGACATTTCAGAAGCCGGAAAGATTATAGCCTTCATTTCACTTGGAGTGATTCTATTAATCGTCTCGTTCTTGTATCAGAAGTTAAAGAACCTCATTGTTGAGGGTGAATTTGAGCAGCAAGAAGAAACAACACTTAATAATGTTGAGTCAGAATAAGCTCCAATTATCAGTCATGGACTTATTCAAAAACAGTCCCCAATTTCTTGGGGACTGTTTCTAATTTTTTTTAAATGAAAAAATCTTATTACATCAAGCAGGCAATCATACTTCTAGTCTCTTGCCTCTATTTCTTAATGAACATGTTCGTACCCATGGCAAGTGGCGGAGTTGCACTAATCGCTGTGGTATTTGCACCTATTTCATTTGCGACTGGCATGCTGATGTTAGTTTTTCAAAAGCTTGCTTATGTCTACGCATCAAAGCGAACACAATCCGTGACATTTTATGTTTTTGTGCTCCTACAAGTTGGTTTTGTGGTGATAACCTTCCCCTATCGAACCTAGGTCAGCAAATCATTAATGAGCCAGTTTTCATAACCCTTTGAAGCCAGGAAACGCTTGATTTTAATTTTACGATCCCAATCATTTTTAAACTTGCTCATTCGCTCTTTGTAAGCAATCAAATCTTTTGCTGTCTGTTCATAGGCCGCATCTTCTATTTGAGCCATTGCTTTATTGATGGAATAATCCGAAATCTGGCGAAACTTCAATTCACGTTTTATTTTGATTTTACCCCAACGCTTTATATTGAATTTTCCGGAAACGTAGGCCTCTGCAAAACGTTCTTCATTCAAAAAATTATTGGTAATCAAATCCGCAATTAAGACATCAATATCTTCATGATGCATCTTCCAATCGCGCAATTTCTTGCGTATTTCGAAGTCACAACGTTCCTGATAAGCACAATAAGCCTCTAATTTTTGTTTCGCCTCAAGTAATGAATATTTCGGAGACGAATCAGTATTCATTAGAGATTGATTTGCTCGCCTTTCGCGTTAAAGAATTTATGCTCCATGAGGTGCATATTGCTATCAGCAACAACTTGAATCCACTTCTTGTATTTCTTGAACCACTGAAAACGTCTTGAATTCCACCCTTTTTTAAAGTATCCTTCAAGATAAGGATGTACATGAAGGGACACTTTTTTCTCTTTTCTATCAAGAAGCAAAAAGCTTAATTCATTTTCAATTTCATCAGCAAACATTAAAGAAGCTTGAATTTTTCCTGAACCATCACAAGCTGGACACACCTCTGTTGTCTCAATATTTGTTACTGGACGCACACGTTGACGAGTAATCTCGACCACTCCAAATTTTGAAGGAGGAATAACCGAATGCTTGGCTTTATCCTCTTTCATTAATTCTTTCATGCGGCTGTGCAACAACTTATTGTTTTCACGTGAGTGCATATCAATGAAATCAACACAAATGATTCCACCCATATCTCTCAATCGCATCACTCTAGCCAACTCTTCAGCTGCTTCAAGGTTTACCGCGATTGCATTTTTTTCTTGTGTATCGTTCTTCGCAGATCTATTTCCACTATTCACATCCACCACATGCATGGCTTCAGTGTGCTCAATAATCAAGTAACCACCAGATTGCAGTGGAACCTTTTTACCAAAAAGTGTTTTGATTTGCTTATTGATTCCGAAATGCTCGAAAATATCGTGCTTTCCATTATACTTCTGAAGTATGTTGACCCTCTTCGGAGCAATATCCGTAATGTACTCCTTCATTTCATGCAGCAACTCTTCGTCATTAACATGAATTTTTGTGAAGTTTTCATTTAGGGTATCACGTAACAATGAAGACGCTCTATCTAGCTCTCCCAACACACGTTTTGGTGGTTTCGCATTCTTCAATGAAGTGTGCATTTGCTTCCACCTTGCTACCAAGGTTTTAAGATCATTGTCTATTTCAACAATTTTCTTGCCTTTAGCAACGGTGCGAATAATCACCCCAAAGTTCTTTGGAAGAATACTTTTTAGAATATCTCTCAAGCGATCACGCTCAGCATAATCTTTAATTTTTTGAGAGATGGAAATTTTATTGGAGAAAGGAACCAATACAATATATCTTCCGGCCAGGGTAATCTCAGAATTTAGACGTGGCCCTTTTGCAGAAATTGGTTCTTTTACAACCTGAACTAATACATCACGATTGGCACTTAACACATCAGTGATTTTACCATCTTTATTGATGTCTTTTTCAGATTTAAAGTACAACAAGTCAGAGACATTCTGTTTCCCTCTCAAGGTATCTTGAGTAAACTTGTTGAGCGATTGAAATTGTGGTCCTAGATCGTGGTAATGTAAAAATGCATCTTTTTCGTAACCCACATTAACGAAGGCTGCATTCAAACTAGGTACTACTTTACGTACCTTTCCAAGGTAAATATCCCCTACGGAATAATCATTATTACCTTTCTCTTCGTGAAGTTCTAATAACTTACCATCACGCAAGAGTGCAATCCACAGTCCACTTGGTTTTGAATTAACTACTAACTCGAAACTCACAAATGAATGTTTTAGAAATAGGTAAAACTTGGCGCTTTTGAGCACCAAGTTCAACAGACTCTTTTATAAGAAAAATAGTACGTAACTATTTCTTCTTCTTATGTCTATTTTTTCTAAGTCTTTTCTTTCTTTTGTGGGTTGCCATCTTATGTCTTTTTCTCTTCTTTCCGCTTGGCATAATTTATATTTTTAGTATTGTAAATATTAAAATCTCTTATATTAAAAAACTTCCTGATTTACAGGAAGTTTTAGTGTTCTCCTCCTAAATCGGGAGCACAAAGATATAAAAACTATTTGTTTTGTTGAAAAACTTACTTAACAGCAACTTTTTCTTTAACCACTTCAACAAAGGTTTTAGCAGGTTTAAATGCAGGGATATTGTGCGCAGGAATAATGATTGACTCATTTTTAGAAATATTTCTACCTGTTTTTTCCGCTCTTTCCTTAATGATGAAAGATCCAAACCCTCTCAAGTAAACGTTGTCTCCTTTTGTCAAAGATCCTTTAACTGACTCCATAAATGCCTCAACTGTCGCTTGTACTGCAACTTTTTCGATTCCTGTTTTGTCAGAGATTTCGTTTACTATGTCTGCTTTTGTCATAACTGATTTATTTTAAAACGTTTAATTCGGGGGCAAAAATAGTCACTTAATTCTCATGATTTAAAAAAATTAGACGGAACTTTGAATTTTTATCATCAATGCTTCAATTTTCAACATTAATTACAAGCTGGTATCGATTAAACGCCAGAGATTTACCATGGAGAGCTACTGAGAATCCCTATTATATTTGGTTATCAGAGATTATTTTACAGCAAACCAGAGTAGATCAAGGCATGAACTACTACCATAAATTTGTCAAGCATTATCCAACGATTGCAGACTTGGCAAATGCAACAGAAGATGAAGTGTTGAATGACTGGCAAGGATTAGGTTATTACAGCAGAGCTAGAAATCTTCAAACTGCGGCAAAATACATCATGGAAGAATTAGATGGGAAGTTTCCAACTGACTATAATACCATTAGGTCTTTAAAAGGAGTTGGAGATTATACCGCAGCAGCCATTGCATCATTTGCTTTCAATGAAGTCCAAGCAGTGGTAGATGGTAATGTGTACCGATTATTGAGTCGATACTTTGACATTGAAACACCGATCGATTCTACTGCCGGAAAAAAAGAGTTTAAAGCTTTAGCAGATGAATTAATCGACCCAAAAAATCCTGCGGAACACAATCAAGCCATAATGGAAATGGGTGCCCTCATTTGCACCCCTAAAAATCCATCCTGTGAAATTTGTCCGCTTCGAGATGGATGCCTGGCAAAAGCAAATAATAAGATTGACTTATTACCAGTAAAAAGTAAAAAAACAAAAGTCAGAAATCGTTACTTCAACTACCTCCATATCGTGAAAGATGGAAAAACAATCGTTCATAAAAGAGGACCAAAAGATGTATGGCAAGGCCTGTATGACTTTCCATTAATCGAATTAAAATCCGACCGCGCACTTCAACCAACCGATTTGAAAAAATTTGGGTCATCTGAAGCAGAAATGTGTTTTGAAACCAAACATATTCTCTCGCATCAGCGCATTTATGCCAGATTTTGGAAAATCACTAATGTCAATTTGGATGTTTTTGGCTCAGATTACAACATTATTTCAATTGAAGAATTAGGTGATTATCCTATGCCTCAATTGTTAATAAGATACCTTGAAAATGAAGAGCTGAATTAAAGATATCCGTATATTTGATTAATAATGTGCAGATGATATGAAAATGGCATACATTTGCTCTCAAAGCAACAACAAACAAGATTATGGCTGGAAGTGTAAACAAAGTAATTTTAATCGGAAATTTAGGTAAAGACCCCGAGGTACGTCATTTAGAAAACGGAGCAGTGGTTGCCAACTTTTCTATCGCCACTTCGGAATCATACAATGATAAAAACACAGGAGAACGCCGTGAGATTACTGACTGGCACAACATAGTTTTGTGGAGAGGTTTGGCTCAAGTTGCTGAAAAGTACTTGAAAAAAGGGATGAAAGTTTACATTGAAGGAAAGTTAAAGACACGCTCTTGGACAGATGAAAACAATCAAACACGATATACGACAGAAGTAGTTGCAGACCAAATGACTATGTTGAGTCGAGCAGAGGGAGGACAACAATCAACTAACTATCCAAATTCTGTTGAGAACAAACCAGTTCAACCTATGGACACTGACTTGTCAGCTCAAGCTGATGATGACTTACCATTTTAGTTTCACGAACGCCTAACTATTGGATATTCCCCTAGAATTTACATTATTAGCAAGCTCAATTGAACCAACCGGCCTCATTGTCGGATTTGTAATTCTATTGATTTTATTGATTATGTCAGCACTGGTTTCAGGATCAGAAGTTGCATTTTTTTCATTGGGACCCTCAGATAGAGAAGAACTTGAAAACACGAATTCTAAGTCTTCAGAAACTGCCATCAAGCTGCTTGAAAAACCAAAAGAATTACTAGCAATCATTTTAATTGCAAACAACTTTGTCAACGTTGCAATTATCATTATCTCGACCTATTTATCAAATATGCTTTTCCCTGATGGCCAAGTGTCAGAGGTAGTTAAAATGCTCATTGATGTGGTGGTCATAACTTTCCTATTACTGCTATTTGGGGAGGTAATCCCGAAAATATATGCAACTAAAAATGGCATGCAAATGTCACTTTTAATGTCTAAGCCGTTATCCTTTATCGGTAAACTACCTCCCTTTAGTTGGATTAAACATGGATTAGTGAAAGGAACAGCTGTCATTAGCAATTTAGGAAAAGTGAAATCTCATAATGTGCCTACTGATGAATTAACACAAGCAGTAGAGTTAACGCTGGGTGAATCTGCTGATGCTAACGACAAGAAAATCTGGCAAGACATTGTTCGATTTGGTGAGAAAGATGTGAAGCAAATCATGAAGCCTAGAGTAGATGTCGAAGCAATAGAATCATCAGCCTCTTACACTGAAGTTTATCAGGCACTAGAAGAAGTTAAATATTCTCGTATCCCGGTTTACACCGAGACATTTGACAAGATTGAAGGAATTTTGTTCATCAAAGATTTGCTGCCACACCTAGATGAGAAAGAAGATTTCAAATGGCAAGAGCTTATTCGGGAAGCATTCTTTGTTCCTGAAAACAAAAAGATTGACGACCTCATGAATGACTTTCAAGAAATGAAAATGCACATGGCCATTGTTGTTGATGAATACGGAGGAACTTCAGGAATTGTGACTTTGGAGGATGTATTGGAAGAAATTGTAGGGGATATCGCAGATGAATTTGATGATGATGATTTAGAATACTCAAAACTGGATGACACTAATTACATTTTTGAAGGAAAAACTCCTCTCATTGACATGTATAAGGTGTTGGATATAGATGGGACAGAATTCGAAGAAGCCAAATCAGAATCTGATACCCTGGCAGGCTTTGTCATTGAGCAAGCTGGAAAAATCCTAAAAAAAGGAGAACGCGTCAAATTTTCAAACTTCACTTTTCAAATTGAAGCTGCAGATGCGAGAAAAGTGAAACGTATCAAATTGACCATCCACCCAAAGAAAGAAGATGATGAACAGTAAATTATTTGCCATATTAACGTTTACGGTTCTCATTGTTTCATGCGGATCTGATGAAGTAGAATACTACCCAAAACCTATGGGTTATTTGCGTTTAGATTTCCCCGAACGCAACTTCACCACCTATGAGTCAGACTGCCCTTATACATTTGAAGTACCTGATTATTTTACACTTACTTCTAAAGACACTTCATGCAATAGGGACATCAATATTAGCAGGTTCAATGCACAAATCTTTTTAACCTACATTCCGGTAGATACCAACCTCAACATGAATGTAGAATATTCAAGAAAGTTGGTGTATGACCACAGTATCAAAGCTGATGAAATTTTAGAAGCGGTGGTCAAACAACCTGAAAACAAAGTGTACGGAACCAAGTACAACATTATTGGTGATGCTGCGAGCCCCTACCAATTCTATGTTACTGATAGTATGAATCACTTCTTGAGAGGTGCGCTTTACTTTAACGTAAAACCGAATTACGACAGTATTAAACCGTCATTAGATTACATTTTAGAAGATGTTGACCACATGATAGAAACGGTGCGCTGGAAAAATCCTAACATCACTGATTCGTGAAAATAAAACGTCCCATACAAGCTATTGTTCTGGGAAGTTTTCTACTCGGCGTATTGATTTTTGCCACCTTACAATTCTTTCACTTTTACTCAAATGCTGACTTTTCTATCGCTGAATTAATACTCATTCCGCTACTCGCAGCAGTTTCTTCTATTGCCGTATTCTCTTTTATTTTTCAGCGCTACTTAGGAGAACGAATCCGAACATTGTATCGGTTAGTTTCCAACAAAAAATTTGATGATGAAGAGTTTGTAACCTCTATTAATGAAGACGTTTTTTCTCAACTTGAATCAGACACCAAACGTTTTGCTAGTGTGCAAAAAGAACAAATAAAGGAGTTGAGAGAACAAGAAGAATTCAGAAGAGAATTCTTAGGTAATCTTGCTCACGAACTCAAGACGCCCGTATTTAGTATACAAGGGTACATTTTGACTTTACTTGAAGGAGGATTAGAAGATGAAAAAGTAAACCGACAATTTTTGGAACGTGCACTTAATGGTGTTGATCGAATTTCAGACATCCTTGAAGATTTAGATGAAATTTCTAAATATGAGTTTGACCGATACTCACTGAAAGTTTCAGAATTTGACCTAGTAAAACTCACTCAAAATATATTTGGTGAACTTGAGAAGAAAGCCGAATCAAAGAATATCGCATTTAAATTCTCTGAAAAATACGACTCAATAAAAGTAGAGGCTGATCAAGGAAAGATATCTCAAGTACTCACCAATCTTATCTCAAATTCTATTTCGTACGGTAATGAAGGCGGGACAACCATAGTTCGTTTTCATGATTTAGATAAGAAGACCATTTTAGTTGAAGTGGCGGATGATGGTTTAGGTATCAATGAAAAACACTTACCACGCTTATTTGAGCGCTTTTACCGGGTTGATAAATCAAGAGCCAGAAATATTGGCGGATCCGGATTGGGATTAGCGATTGTAAAACACATTGTTGAAGCTCACGGTCAAAACATTAAGGTAAGAAGTACTGAAGGCGTAGGATCCACCTTCTCTTTTACACTCAAAAAGGCGTAATATACGCACTCTATTCGCACATCAATTTTATTGATTCATAGGGGCTGGAATTCGCCGTATCTTTAAAACAAAAAACATGAAGAATTCAATCGGAATAGATACTGCAAAAGCAGAAGTATTAGCTGAAAAACTAAACCATTTACTGGCAAACTATCAATTGTTTTACCAGAATTTAAGAGGCTTACATTGGAACATTAAAGGAAAAGAGTTTTTTGAGTTGCACTTGAAGTTTGAAGAGCTCTACAATGATGCGGTCATTAAAGTAGATGAAATTGCCGAACGTATCTTAACTCTAGAGCATACACCTATGCACACATTTTCTGATTATGTGTCAAATTCTGACATTAAAGAAGCAAAAAATATAACGGATGGTAGCACAGGAGTTCAGCTCGTGCTTGACAATTTCAAATCATTGATTTTGATTGAAAGGGAGATTTTAAATTTGTCTGATGAAGCAGATGATGAGGGAACCAATTCATTAATGAGTGATTACATCACCCAAACTGAAAAGACGGTATGGATGCTTAAGTCGTACTTGGGGTGAAAACTCCCTCAGAACACTGAGGTAGCGTGAAAACTCAACCAATTCCAATTCTTTCTAGATGGCGGACAGCGTCAGAAACTCCATTGACTTTGGCATAGATGAGTCTCAATTTGTTGTTTCTTTCGTTCATCTTCACATCTGAAGGATTGGTCTGGATAAACCCTAAAACTTTAGTGAACTTTGAGCTTTGATAATACGGAGAGTCTTGCTTTGAGACAAAGTATCCAATCATTTTATTAGACTTGATGACTAACTTCTCAAACCCTATCTCTTTCGCTAACCATCTGAGTTCAATTGAACGAATCAATTCATTGACTACATCTGGAATTTCGCCAAATCGGTCTTGTAAACCAGCTTTGTAGTTCTCCAGTTCCTCTCTGTTCTTTGTATTATCTAGCTCTTGATACAACATCAGACGTTCTGCAACTTGGTTAACGTAGGTATCCGGAATTAATAATTCAAGATCTGTTTCTAGGATACAATCCTGAACAAACTCCATCTCATCAACCGACTTGTCTTCGGTGTACAGGTGTTTGAATTCTTCTTCTCTGAGTTCTTGAACGGCCTCATTTAGAATCTTCTGGTACATTTCAAAACCAATATCTGAAATAAAACCACTTTGTTCTCCACCTAACAAATTCCCAGCTCCACGAATATCTAAATCGCGCATGGCAATATTGAATCCTGAACCCAAATCAGAAAACTGAGCCACAGCCTCCAATCTTTTTCGAGAATCTGATGGTAACAGGTGCAAAGGTGGAGCAATCAAATAACAAAACGCTTTTTTATTGGAGCGTCCGACTCTACCTCTCATTTGATGCAAATCACTCAAACCAAAATTCTGGGCTTGGTTGATAATAATCGTGTTGGCATTTGGCACATCTATTCCAGACTCAATAATGGTAGTTGCAATCAGCACGTCATATTGATTATCCATGAATCCAACCATGATTTGCTCTAACTTCTTACCATCCATTTGACCGTGACCAATTCCAATGCGAACACCTGGACATAAACGTTGGATCATTCCTGCGACTTCATGTATGTTTTGCACCCTATTATGCACAAAATAAACTTGTCCGCCTCTTTGCACTTCATAAGAAACTGCATCCCTTATGATCTCCTCATTTAAACCGATTATTTCTGTATCAACTGGTTGCCTGTTTGGAGGCGGTGTATTGATGATGGATAAATCTCTTGCTCCCATCAATGAAAACTGTAAAGTTCTCGGAATTGGAGTAGCTGTTAAAGTTAAAGTATCGACTGTCGCCTTGAAGGTTTTTAGCTTGTCTTTCACCCCCACTCCAAACTTTTGTTCTTCATCAATAATCATCAAGCCAAGGTCATGAAATTTGACTTTTTCAGACACCAATTTGTGCGTTCCAATGATAATATCCGTCTTTCCTTCTTTGAGGTCCTTTAAAGACTGTGTAATTTGCTTCTGACTCCTGAATCTATTGACGTAGTCAACTGTACAAGGAAAACCTTCTAAACGTTTTTTAAATGTTTTATAATGCTGTAAAGATAAGATTGTGGTCGGAACCAGAACCGCCACTTGTTTGGAATCACATACCGCTTTAAAAGCCGCTCGAATGGCAATTTCAGTTTTACCAAATCCAACATCTCCGCACACTAATCGATCCATTGGAGACTGCGATTCCATATCCTCTTTCACGGCTATTGTCGCCTTCAATTGATCTGGGGTGTCTTCATAAACGAAAGAGGCTTCTAACTCTGTCTGTAAATAATTATCAGGTGAAAATGCAAAACCGGATTCTTGTTTTCTTTTGGCGTATAACTGAATGAGGTCATAAGCGATTTCCTTAACCTTTGCCTTGGTCTTTTGCTTCGTTTTGTTCCATTGCGGTGAGCCAATCTTGTTCATTTTTGGCTGCGTACCATCTTTTCCGGTATACTTTGAAATACGGTGCAATGAATGAATCGAGACATACAGCACATCATTGTCTTTATACACTAGGCGGATGGTTTCTTGAGGCTTCCCATTGACATCAATCAACTCTAAACCTGAAAACTTGCCGATTCCGTGATCGATATGTGTTACATAATCTCCTTTTTGAAGATTATAAATCTCTTTTAACGTAAGTGCTTGTTGGTTTTTTCTGTATCCTTCTTTGAGCCGAAACCGGTGATAACGTTCAAAAATCTGATGATCTGTATAGCAGGTAAATTTGAGATCATGATCAACGAACCCTTCAGTTAGCGCAAAATTCAAGGTCACGAACTGAACAGATGATTTTAAATCTTCAAATATCGAATAGATTCTTTCAATCTGTTTTGCTTGTGAAGAGACGATCATGTTGGTGAATCGATCTTGTTCTTTCCCTTTGAAATCCTCAATTAACAATTCAAAGTTTTTGTTGAAAGCTGGTTGCACCTTTTGGTTGAACGAAATTTCAAACGATTGCTCGGCTCCTGCACCTAAATAAGATGTCGTTCCAAACTCAACCGTTCTATACTGTTCAATTTGAGCAGCAAATTGATTCTTTTCGAAATAGAGCTCGATTGGTGGTGTATGCGAAACTGCCGACTCTGGTAAATTGTTGTAGATTTCTATTGCCTTTTTATACTCTTCATCTAGTGTTCCTTGGATGGATTTATAATCCTTCATCCAGACCACTGTTTTATTAGGCACAAATTCTAAAAAAGTCTCTCGCTTCTCTTCAGATTTAAAGCGTTGTACATTTGGCACAACTGAAAAACGAGTTAATGTCTTGATTGACAATTGGTTGACCGGATTGAATGTACGGATAGACTCCACCTCATCTCCAAAAAACTCAACCCGATAGGGCTCGTCATTACTGAATGAAAATATGTCTACTATTCCACCTCGAACGGCAAATTGACCGGGTTCGTAAACAAAATCAACCTTCTCAAATTCATGCTCAATCAACAATTCATTGATAAAGTCAATCGAGTATTCAACGCCAGATTTGATTTCAAGAATGTTTTTAGCAAACTGTCTTTTAGTAATAACTTTCTCAAAAAGCGCTCTCGGATAAGTCACAATCACAGAATTGTTTCCGCGGTTGACACGATCCATAACCTCAGCCCTTGAGACCACATTAGCGTTGTCAATTTCTTCAAATTGATACGGTACCTTGTAAGAGTGTGGGTAGAAAAATATGTTGGATGCTCGCTTGTTAAGCTGCACTAGATCGTTGTAAAAAAAAGCGGCTTCTTCTTTGTCAGAAAGTATGAATAAATGAAAGCCTTTGTGATTCTGCAAGATGGCATCTGAAACTACCGAGCGTCCCGACCCTTCAAGGCCTTCAATTGAAATTTTTACCTGATCATAAACCAATTGGGCACAAATATCCCTGACTTTTTCAGTCTGTTGATAGGCCGATTTGAACTCCTCAATGGTCATTGTGACGCAAATTTAGTGAGAAGAATGAGACCAGAAGATACAAAACACAAAAAAGGTCAGAACTTTTAGAGATCTGACCTTTTTGCAATAGGGGTTTAGTGTTTTATGCAATAAAAACGTGGTAGAGGCTTACCATAATTGACATTGCAATTGAAGTTGTAAAACCGTAAATGATTAACTTCATAGGGGCCACACCGATAATAAACGATAAGGTAATTACTGTTGGAAACACCAACAAAGCGATTTCAAAGGTCGAAGTCATTGCACCTAATCCTACTGCTATTCCTGCGGCACAAACCATAATTAGCAACATCATTGCTGATAAACCAAATCTGTTGAATTCATAGTTCCCGAACAACAGGGTTAAACCGTTTTCTGTTTTTTCTTTTCTTTCAGAAGCTTTTTTAGTGATTGAAGCTGCTTTATTTACTGTTGTAGTTTCCATAATTCTTATCGTTTAATTATTTCTATGGTTCAAAACTACTGCAGTGAGGTTGAAACAATTAGGACCTGCATCAAGTTCAAACATGACTTTTGTCATATTTCACCTTTCAACATTAAACAGAGGGGTTACCTTTTACACTCTATGACATCTACAGATGAATCAATAAATACCACAGTGAGGCAATTTTTTGATTTCGGGCTACGTATATTATATAGAGCACTTCATCATTACCCTCAAAAAACGAAAGGAGTCTTCTCATGGAATACTTAAAAAAAGAACTGCACAAAATCTTACCTCTTGCACTCTTGTTTGGTGCTATAGGCGGAATACTATTAATAGCAGTATGTAACATTTTAACGCCAACCTACAGTAGTATCTTAATCACCTATGCAATTGTTATAGGAAGTAGCGTGTATTTACTGAATAAATTAAGATACCGACATGAACTGAAAAGCTCCATATTGTATGGGTATTTAGTTTACGCAGTCATGACGGCCATTGCATTTGTAGATATGCTCATGAATGCCAACAACAATTTTGTGAATCCGATATTTGAGAATGTCATTTTCTTTATTGGGCTTCTGGCATTGGTAGTTTTATTTTCAAGCATGATTACCTATCTATTTCAACGCCGCTTGATACATTAAAAAAGGATTTAACGTCAATTTATCATAACTTAAAACAAAAAGGCCAGCTGAAATCAGCTGGCCTTTTACTTTATACTATTTCAATTGCTATTTTTCTTGAGCAATTAACTCTTCAATCTTATTCACCATGTGATTGGTTCCAGCAAAAAATGGAGTTCGTTGGTGCAACGAAGTAGGTTCTATATCTAAGATTCGCTGCTTACCATCTGAGGCCTTACCTCCAGCTTGCTCAATAATCATTGCCATTGGATTACACTCATAAAGCAACCTCAACTTACCTTTAGGTGCGGTAGTTGTCGCCGGATACAAGTAGACTCCACCTTTGATTAAGTTCCTGTGGAAATCAGCCACTAAAGATCCTATATATCTTGCAGTATATGGACGGTTAGAGCTTGGCTCCACCTCTTGAGCATATTTAATAAAGTTTTGAATTCCTTCTGATGATTTATAGAAGTTACCTTCATTCATTGAATAGATTTTACCTACTGCAGGTACGGTCATATCAGGGTGAGACAATATGAAGACTCCTAATCCCGGATCATATGTAAATCCATTCACTCCGTTACCGGTAGTATATACCAGCATAGTAGAAGAACCATAAATAACATAACCTGCGGCTAATTGCTTGGTTCCTTTTTGAAGAAAATCCTCTTCTGTGACCGGACTCCCTACTGGAGAAATTCTCTTATAAATAGAAAAAATAGTTCCGATTGAAACATTTACATCAATGTTTGACGATCCATCCAATGGATCCATGGCTACAATGTAAGACCCCTCTTCATTAATAGAAATATAATCGTCATTTTCTTCAGAAGCGATTCCACAAATTACTTTTCTAGCCGTTAAAGCTTTAATGAACTGGTCATTCGCAAAAACATCTAATTTTTGTTGAGCCTCCCCTTGAACATTCTCTGAGCCTGCAGCTCCTAAGATGTTACTTAAAAGACCGGCTTTGTTAACTTGCTGAGAAACAATTTTTGATGCTAATCGAATAGCAGATAATAACCTTGAGAATTCCCCTGAAGATCCTGGGAAATCCATTTGCTTTTGAATAATAAACTCTCCTAATGTGGTCACATCTGTCATACTGTACATTTTTAATGTGGCACAAAGAAACTGAAATTTCAACAGTTAGCCAATAGTTTCGTACCTTTGTTCTAGTCAATGAAACAAAAGATTGCCATATTATTCTTGTTTTTGATTACTGCCAATCAATTAATGGCGCAATGTGCCATGTGCAAGGCTATTGCAGAAGACCAAGAGGTAGCGGCACAATCTTCTTTGAACACTGGCATCATTTATATTATGGTGATTCCATACATTCTACTCTTTGTATTATTTCGCAAGCGTATTTTTGGCTTTATCAAGGAAATGAAGAACGCTAAGGGATAAAAAAAATCCTGACGCATTCGCATCAGGATCTTTCCTCTATATATTTTTCAATCTTTACTTAATCTGATTTGGATCAGCTTCAGCTTGTTTGTTGTAATCTACCTGTCTTTTCATCCAGTATCCGAAAGCAATGAAACCAAATACTAAAGTAGCTTGCCAAGGTAAATCACCAAGAGGCTCTAAAGTGTTTTCAAATGCCCAATAACAAACGTCTTTAATTCCGTAAAAAATATCTGCTGAACTCATAGTTTAATTTTTAACTACACAAATGTAATAAATAATCCACTAATTTTACGGCATGCTGGTAAATATATATCAATCAAAAACTCCCATTTCTGTATTCACCTTACCGGTATTCATTGCAATGGTTTGCAGTCCCATCTTGTTTCTTGATGCCCCAACAGAATCGTACCCAATAAGTTGGCAAAATAACTTATGGACTATCATTGATCAATCAACACTGCTGAATTTCGTTTTGAGCACGGCCATAATTGCAGTTTCTGCGCATCAATTAAACAATGTGTACAACAGAAATTCATTCTATTCGAAAGCGACATTTTTACCAGGCCTTATTTATGTGCTCTGTATTTTCAGTATGGGTATCATTCATTTTACACCTGAGATTTTAGGTCATTTATTTGTCATCATTGGTTTGGGACAGTTACTTAAATTAAGAAGACAAGATCCTGCCAAAGCCATTATCTTTTCGTCTTCGGTCATGTTTGGTTTAGCAGCTGTACTGACTCCTTTGCATATTGGACTGATTATTTTGCCTTGGTTAGCGCTAAGTATATTCAGGCCCTTTGTCTGGAGAGAATGGTTTATGGTACTTATCGGAATGATATTGCCAATCATCTATTATCTCTCTTTTGAATATTTAAGCTTGAATAAATTAGAATTCTTAAAGATTCCAGACAATTCGCACTTAAACGGTCTTACTGATGATTTTTTCAATTGGATTTCACTCGGAATATTTGGTTTAATTGTGATAGGATCTCTTTTCAAGTATTTACAAATATCACGGACTGAAATCAACCGTTTCAAATTGCAAAGTCAGGTTGTTTTTCATTTGTTATGGTTAAGCATTGCTGCCTTTGTGTTAGCTTGGATTTTCTATAACACCTACTACCTCTACGCTGCAATTCCTCTTGGAATATTTATAGCCACCTCTATTCTGCACAGCAGAAGCACACAGGTTATGAACATCATTTTGCTGTTATGGTTAATAATTAGCACATCAAATCTTTTTTTCTAAAGCTGTTTTCCTAGGAACTTCATTACCTTTGTGCCGCACATAAAAATTTGAAAATGAAATTCGGCGTAGTTACTTTCCCAGGTTCCAATTGTGATCAAGACATGATTTATACACTCGAGACAAGTCTTGGGCAAAAAGTTGAAAAATTGTGGCACAAAGATACCGACCTAAAAGGGGTTGATTTCGTGGTTCTACCTGGGGGATTCTCATATGGTGATTATTTACGTTCAGGAGCAATCGCAAAGTACTCTCCAATTATGAAAGAGGTGATTGCCCATGGTGAACGTGGAGGATACGTAATGGGAATTTGCAACGGATTTCAGATTCTATGTGAGTCTCCTCTACTGGATGGTGCACTGTTACACAATAACACCCAGAAATTCATTTGTAAAAATGTTTTTCTAAAGCCTAAATCGCAAACAGCTGCCATCAGCAAAGGGCTAGAACCAAAAGCGTATAAAATTCCTATCGCCCATGGTGAGGGAAGATTCTATGCGCCTGAAGAGATGCTTAAATCAATTTATGATAATGACCAAGTGTTATTTCAGTATTGTGATGAAAACGGAGAAGTTTCTGAATCAGTAAACCCGAATGGTTCGCTTGACAACATTGCCGGAATCACTAACAAGGGAAAGAATATTTTTGGAATGATGCCACATCCTGAAAGAGCTGCTGACAGCAACTTGGGTAACACAGATGGCAAGCTCTTATTTGAGTCGATTCTGAATAACCTGTAAACGAAAGAAACAATCATAAAAAAAGGGATGGCTTAGGCTATCCCTTTTTTATTTTCTTTCTTAGTGGTCTTCACAGTGCACTGTAACTGTCGTTGAATCATTGATTGCATAACCGTTGGCTTCTGCATTTTCTAAATCTTCACCGCACAACTCCCCAATTTCAATTTCAGATCCGTTTTCGTCATAATGACATTCGTGACACTTGTAACACGAGAATAGTGCGAAAGATCCAACTACTCCCAATGCTAATACATACTTCTTCATTGTTTTTTTAATTTATGTTTAAGATTATATGAGATTGAAATAAAACCGTTAATTCCTAAATCTGGTAATCCAAATCGCTTTAAATTGGATAAGTGTGGTATAAATTCAGTGTTCAATATATTTCTACATCCTACACTTACAGAAAGACTTTTTTCTTTTCCTAGGAGCGCATTTAAACTAGTATTGACGATATGATAATCTCCGGTTGGAATCTCTAAATCAAAAACCCTAGGCTGTGCGAAATAGTATTTATGTTGAACCGCAAAATGAGACAATTGGAACCATCCGTTCATGTCAAAATCAAATCTGATTTGAGAGTTAATGGAAGTGGCTGGTATGTTTGGCAAAGGATTTTTATTATTCAAATCTTCTGAAAAAACTGTGCTGAATGATGTTTCAAGATGCAGCCAGTGTGCATGGTGCGGATGGTAATGGAAACCAAAATCTGCACCATATAAAATGGCATTATCAATTTGTTGATATTCGAAAACTTGGTAACTATCAATGAATGAATCGGTCACTACTGAAATGACATAATTGTTTAATACATTGAAATACGGATTGATGATTAATTCTAGATCATCCAGGTGCAAAGCATAGGTTCCATCTAATTGAAAAGCACGTTCACTCACAAGGTTCGGATTTCCAATTTCATATCTATTTGAACCATGATGCACTCCCTCATTCAATAATTCGGCCACCGTTGGAGCCCTAAAACCAGAAGATACATTCAATCTGAAATCTGACATTTTCCCAATCCTATTAAACCCTGCCGAAAAGTTGAATCCACTGTAATCAAAAGCTTCATCTGAGGCGGCAGCAATATTTCTCCGATCAAATCGACCTCCTAATAAAGTACGCCATTTACCTTTTTTGAAGTTCATCAATACATAACCACCCATATCTATGGTTCGAGAATCTGAAGTTAACTGTTCTGGTGCCGCTTTATCATTGACTGTAAACTGGACCATATTTTGTGATCCAACAGTTAAACTCAATCGCTCATTCAACTGGTATTTCCATTTCAAATTGAAAAGAGAATTATTCAAATTCACATTGATATCCGGGATTGTAATTTTCTCTTCATGCTCCATCAAACGATTGTTCGTGTTTCCAAGAGAGAATGTTAGTTCATGTTTTTCTAAGAATAACTTATGCTCTAACTGTGCAAAATGATTCTGTAACACCTGAGCCGGTGTATTTCTTGTTCGATTCTGAGTTGTGGTTAAAAAACTGCTCACATCTATAATAGAATCATGGGTATGTCCAGGTAAGCCTATTCGTCCACTGTAAAAGATATACCTGAAATTTGTAACAGAATTCTTCGAATTATAGCCCATTGAGACTTTCGCAGTTTGCTGCCTGAATCGACTATTCCTTACTTGTAAACCAGACGGTGTAGTGTAATCAGCAGCATTATCGTACCCTCCAAAAACACTCAACTTGAACTTTTCTTTAGACCATTTTATACCTGCTTTGTTTGCAGTCATTAAATTGCTCGAATAATAACTTGATTGTACGTTAGCCTCTAAATTATTTTTCTCTGCAAAGGGTTCATCCACAAAGTAAATAACTCCACCAAGAGCATCTGCTCCGTAAAGAAGAGAGGCAGGTCCTTTAATCACTTCTACTCCACCTACCCCAACATCAGCAATAGGCAACCCATGATCCGCTCCCCATTGCTGATTTTCAATTCGCAAACCATTTACATACGTTAACACCCTCGCTCCAGATAAACCTCTAATCACAGGTTTACTAATTCCCGCACCTGTATTTGTGACATTCACACCACTGATATTTTCAATAGCTTCACCAAGGGTTGGCGCTCCATTTTGTTTCAACGTATACATGTCATGAGTCTCAACATTCGTGATACTCTTCTCTCTTTGTAACAAACCATCATTTGACACCAAGACTTTATCTAAATGATGATGAGCTATGTTGAGTGATATGACAATCGGCGGTAAACTGCTTAGATCTAAGTCCAATTCTTTGCGCTCGAATCCTACTGCCTCAACATGCACATGAGCAATACCTTTCTCCTGATAATTAAACGACCACTTTCCATCCTCATCACACACAACAATTTGACCTAGGTCAACGAAGTCGAGTTTGGCAAACGGAATTGGTTTCCCATTTTCTCCAGCCTCACGAACGACACCAGAAATTTCTTGTCCAAAACCTTGAACAAAAATTAAAAGAAAGGTGAGAAATAGAATTTTTTTCATTTTCTTGCAACAATGATGCAAATATAAATAGTTTTTTGCAACATTGATGCATTTTTATAAATTTGTAGCATGTCAATTGATTATTCACATCAACTCAAAGCTCATAAACTGCGTGTCACAAAGTTCAGAACGCAGCTCTTGGCAATCTTCCATCAGGCAAATGCCTCTGTTAGTAATGAGCACATTGAGAAAGAATTGGGCGATTTTGACCGTATTACCTTGTACCGTACGCTAAAGTCATTTGAACAAAAAGGTGTCATTCACAAAATTAATTTCGGAACTGAGCAAAAATGGGCTCTGTGCCCAGATCAATGTTCTGAGCATGATGGACATCACCAGCATGAACACATCCATTTTCGCTGTGTAAAGTGCGAAGAGATACTCTGCATCCCAACGGAAATTCAAAAAATATCCATCCCCAACTTTAAGATTCAGTCCACTGAAATCAACGCTTCTGGCGTGTGCGCTAATTGCACCTAAACTATATTTATAATTATATATTTACATTTATAGTTGTATAGTTATAAAAATAGTTATATGTTTGTTTCATGAAAAAAGAACTAACAAAAGCTGAAGAACAAATAATGCAGGCCATCTGGTCAGTTGAGAAAGGCTTCGCAAAAGATATTTTGGAAGAACTGAAAGATCCCAAACCTGCCTACAATACCGTTCTAACAGTAATTAGAGTTCTTGTTCAAAAGAAGTTTGTCAGTTTCAAGACGTACGGAAAATCAAATGAGTATTATCCTTTAATTACTAAAGAAGAATACTCCACTCAACAACTGAACAGCCTGAAGAAAAAGTACTTCAACAATTCAGCCAAAGAGTTACTTTCTTTCTTTGTCAAAGAAAATAAACTGGATCTTGCTGATTTAGATGAGGTTTTGAAATCAATTAAAGACGATCAAAATGAATAATATGTTCTATACCATATTAGACCTCAACCTATTTATCATTGCGTTGAGCCTCATGTACTTTTTAATCAGAAAATTCATAAAGACAAGTTTGTCCAGAGTCGTCTTACTTTCTATTCCGATTTTATCTCTCGTCTTAGTTGCTTTAAAGGCCAGCTTGAATCATGAAGAAATTGGACTGAATTTTCAATTAATCGAGTTAGATGAAATAATTGTTCAAGACTCCATTTCCTCCACTGGCACTGCCCTTTCGTGGGAATACATGTACTGGATGGGTGTCTTGTTCTTTTTGATGCTGACATTTATAAAAGTCTTCAAAATACTTTACTTTTTTAAAGATGGCAAAAGTCATTCGAATCTGCAGATCAGAAAACTCAAGGTTTCTGATAATAATGATTCATTTTCATTTTTTGGATTCATTCATTTGAGCGCTAATTTGAATGATGAAGAAAAAGAGGTGGTGATTAATCATGAGCTCATTCACGCCTCAAAACTTCACTCTTTAGATATACTTTGTTATGAATTGATCCATTCCTTTTTCTGGTTCAATCCTTTACTGATTGTATTGAAAAAAGAGTTGATACAAATTCATGAGTTTGAAGTAGACGAAATCATGTATAGCAAACTAGATAAAGCTTACTTAAAGCATTTAGTTGCTTATACTTTAGGCGCTAATTCAGCTCAATTATTATTAACCAGTCAGTTTTATAATAATCTAACACTGACTAAACGAATAAAAAAAATGAAATCACATACTAAAAAACATCATTCATTACTGGCCCTAATACCCGTTGTTGGTATTTCGCTAGCGTGTATTTCTTGGACTTATAATGAAACAGATATTCAAAAAAACACCTCTCATGCCGTAGTTAAGCATTTAGACAAAGAGCCCGAATTCAAAGGGGGGAAAGAAGCTCTTTACACCTACATTGGGCAACATGTCAAATACCCAGCTAAAGCTGAAAAAGAAGGTGTACAGGGTACGGTGCATATTGCGTTTGTTGTGGAAGCAAATGGAGAAGTGAGTAAAGCCAAAATTAAAAAAGGTGCTCACGAAGCTTTAGATGCCGAAGCGCTTAGAGTCGTAAAAGAAATGCCTGCTTGGAATCCAGGAACAAAAGGTGGAAAAACAGTAGCGACAGAAATGGTACTGCCGATTACCTTTAAACTATAATACTATAATGAGGCACCGCTTTCGAGCGGTGTCTTTTAAAACTCCTTTCGAACAAACTCAGCCAGTATTTCAGGCTGAATGGTACTGATTGGATGCTTCAATCCATCCAACTGAATAAAACGTCCATTGGGAAGGGAACCTTGAATCTCGATTGTTTCTGATTCACTCACCATTTCATCTAATTCACCTAAAGCACAAGTAACTTCTTGTTGAACGAGCTCTGCTTGCTCTGAAGTGAAAGGAGGATAATCACCCATGTTCAACATCATTTCAGCTGTTTTCTCCATGTTCAGTACCCAATCTGATTGAATAGATGCCAGGTAATTAGCAAAACGCGGAACTTTTTCTTGAATGATGGCTGGATTCAATTTTTTCACTTCTTGTTGAGCTACTGCTGGATTCCATAAAAATTTGGTGCCTAAGGTTGCTATCTTTCCAAGCCTATTATTGCCTTGTGCGGCTAAATAAAGAGCGACATAGCCACCCATACTATATCCAAATACATTTACTTGGGTCAGTTGTTTCTCTTTGAGATAAGTCGCCAAGTTATCTGCAAATAATTGGATGGAGAAAGGTTGACTTGACTGCCTGTCACCATGACCCTCAAAATCTAACAGATGAACCTTATAATCATCTTTTAAAAGAGTCTTTAAAGTCTGAAATTCTTTACTGGAACCTAAGGCACCATGCAGAAGGATAAGGTCTTTCATGTTTCTACTGTTAACTGTGGACGTTTAAAACTTGCTCCATTTCCAAAATAGAACACTACGAAAATCGAACTAATCCAGCAATAATATCCAAAAGAAAAGTAGGTGTATAAAACACTCATAAAATAAGGGAAGAAAATGAATGCTGATACTAAGGCGATTGTTCCTAAGAGGTATCTAAATCTTGGTGAACCCTTATCTAAAATCACACTCAATACAAAAATAAGTATCAGTGGATTCGTCAAGTTCATCAACCCAAATTGAAGTCCATTCAAAATAAGGTTATCCGAAATAAAACTGGTTGATGACCAGCTCATAGCTGAGATTGCTGCTTCATACCCCAACACTTCAACCTCATCATTCAAAGGGTAAGTTGGAAGAAAAAAGGAAAGAACATAAAGCGCTATTCCTAAGTAAAAGAATTTATTGATGTTATTCATTGACAGCTAAAATACAGAATGCAAAGAGGTGAAAGGTAGGATTTATCCATTATTAACAAAAAAAGACCGTCTATGGCACTAGACGGTCTTGTTATTTATAGATTACAGTTAAGGTTTCCCTGTAGAGGCAGGGACTGTATAATTATTGGTCTTTAGCTTAACATTTCCTCACTTGCGTTCGGGATGTTTGTGGTCGCGCCAAATTGAAAGCGAGCTTTCATTTGGTCTTACCCACTGCACATCTCACATGAATCTGGATCATCCAAAGAACATGCGATTTCTGCCATTCTTTCTTCTTCAGTTTTAGCAACTGGAGCTGCAGTAGCCGCTTTGTCTAGCGTAAACTTGATTGCGTCAGTAGCCGCTTTAGTTCTCAAGTAATACATTCCAGTTTTCAAACCAGCTTTCCAACCGTAGAAGTGCATTGAAGTTAACTTCGCAAAGTTTGCGTTCTCCATGAACAAGTTCAATGACTGTGATTGACAAATGTATGCCCCTCTATCTGCTGCTTGATCGATAATCACTTTTTGAGAGATTTCCCAAGCAGTTTTGTAAAGGTCTTTGATGTCTTGTGGAATCTCATCAATATTTTGAATTGATCCGTTAGAAGCCATTAGTTTGTTCTTCATGTTGATATCCCACAATCCTAACTTCACTAGGTCTTTCAATAAGTGTTTGTTCACGATAATGAACTCACCAGAAAGTACTCTTCTTGTGTAAATGTTAGAAGTGTAAGGCTCAAAACACTCATTATTTCCTAAGATTTGAGCAGTAGATGCTGTTGGCATTGGAGCTAAAAGCAGTGAGTTTCTAACACCATGCTCTTTAACTTCTTCTCTCAAAACATCCCATTCCCATCTATCAGTTGGAGTTACTCCCCACATATCAAATTGGAAAATACCTTGAGAAACTGGTGAACCTTCAAATGTTTGATAAGGTCCATCAATTTTCGCCTGATCCTTAGATGCAGTCATTGCTGCGTAATAGATAGTCTCGTGAATCTCTTTATTCAATTGTCTTGCTTCTGGAGAATCAAAAGGGAATCTCATTAAGATGTAAGCATCAGCCAATCCTTGAACACCAATACCAATTGGACGGTGTCTCATGTTTGAGTTTCTCGCCTCTTCAATTGGATAGTAATTTTGATCAATTACCTTGTTCAAGTTTACTGCCAAATGATAAGCAACATCAAATAATTTATTGTGATCAAACTCATGTGTTTCAGCATCAACGAACTTTGGTAAGGCAATTGAACCTAAGTTACAAACTGCTACCTCATCTGGAGCTGTGTACTCAATGATTTCAGTACATAAGTTCGAAGACTTAATTGTACCTAAATTCTTTTGGTTTGATTTTTCGTTAGCTGCATCTTTGTACAACATGTAAGGTGTTCCAGTCTCAATTTGAGATTCAAGGATTTTAAACCATAAGTCTTGCGCTTTAATAGTTTTTCTTCCTCTACCTTCTGCCTCGTATTTTTCATACAATGCTTTGAAGTCATCTCCGTAAGCTTCTGGCAAACCTGGACATTCATTTGGACACATTAGAGTCCAATCTCCATTTGCTTCAACTCTTTCCATGAACAAATCAGAAATCCACATTGCGTAGAACAAATCTCTTGCTCTTTGCTCTTCTTTACCGTGGTTCTTTTTCAACTCAAGGAAGTCAAAAATATCAGCATGCCAAGGCTCCATATAGATGGCAAAAGACCCTTTTCTTTTTCCTCCACCTTGATCTACATATCTTGCTGTATCGTTGAATACTCTCAGCATTGGAACAATTCCGTTTGATGTTCCGTTAGTTCCTTTGATATAAGAACCTTTTGCTCTGATATCGTGAATCGACAGTCCAATTCCACCAGCAGATTGTGAAATCTGAGCACATTGCTTCAATGTATCGTAGATTCCAGAAATACTATCTTCTTGAACTTGCAATAAGAAACAAGATGACATTTGTGGTTTTGGGGTTCCTGCGTTAAATAATGTTGGTGTTGCGTGTGTGAACCAACCTTCAGACATTGCATTGTATGTCTTTACAGCTGATTGAATATCTTCTTTGTGAATACCAATTGATACCCTCATTAACATTTGTTGCGGACGCTCAACAATGTTTCCGTCAATTTTCAAAAGGTAAGCTCTTTCTAATGTTTTGAATCCAAAATAATCGTATTTGAAATCTCTGTCATAGATGATGTGAGAATCAAAATACTCTGCGTTATCTTGAACAATTTTGTATACATCTTCTGCAATCAATGAAGCATTTTCGCCAGTGATTGGATCAATGTAATTGTACAAATCTTCTACTGTGTCAGAAAAAGATTTCTTTGTGTTTTTGTGCAAGTTTGACACCGAAATTCTTGATGCTAACAAAGCATAATCTGGGTGTTCAATTGTTTTGGAAGCTGCTACTTCGGCTGCTAAGCTATCAAGCTCAGACGTAGTAACACCATCATACAATCCTTCGATTACCTTCATTGCAACCATTTCAGGCTGAACCATGCTATCTAGTCCGTAGCACAATTTTTTTACTCGAGCAGTGATTTTGTCAAACTTCACCGGCTCTTTTCTACCGTCTCTTTTTAATACATACATATGCGTCCTTGGTGTGTTTTGATTCGCAACTGAAGGGTCGGGCAACTGCAAATCAGGGTTTATAATTATTTAAAAGTCCTCATCCAATGAGAATGATTGATTTTCTCCACTGTTCAATACTCCTGCCTTTTGGTATTCAGCCACTCTTTTCTCAAAGAAATTTGTTTTTCCTTGGATGCTGATCATGTCCATAAAGTCAAATGGATTAGCCGTGTTGTACACTTTATCACATCCTAATTCACCTAACAATCTGTCTGCTACAAACTCAATGTACTGAACCATCAAGTCTGCATTCATTCCGATTAATTTAACCGGAATAGCATCCGTTACGAATTCTTTCTCGATTTCTACTGCGTCAGTAATAATCTTAGTCACCGTTTCTTTTGGTAATTTATTTACCAAGTGGTTATTGTATAATAGACAAGCGAAGTCACAGTGTAGTCCTTCATCTCTTGAAATTAGCTCATTTGAAAAGCTCAATCCTGGCATCAAACCTCTTTTCTTCAACCAGAATATTGAACAGAATGATCCTGAAAAGAAAATCCCTTCAACTGCTGCAAAAGCAATCAAACGCTCTGCGTAAGATCCTTCATCAATCCATCTCAACGCCCAGTCAGCTTTTTTCTTTACACATGGAATTGTTTCCATGGCATTGAATAGATAATCTTTCTCTTTTGAATCTTTGATATAGGTATCAATCAGTAACGAATAAGTTTCTGAATGAATGTTTTCAATTGCGATTTGGAAACCGTAGAAAAACTTTGCTTCTGTGTATTGAACTTCAGCCAAGAAATTTTCAGCTAAGTTCTCATTCACGATTCCGTCAGAAGCTGCAAAGAAAGCCAAAACATGTTTGATGAAATGTCTTTCATCATCATTCAACTTCTCATTCCAATCTACTAAATCTTGTGCTAAATCGATTTCTTCAGCCGTCCAAAAACTTGCTTCAGATTTCTTGTAAAATTGCCAAATATCATCATGCTGAATCGGAAATAATACGAAACGATCGTTATTCTTTGCTAAAATTGGTTCTACTGCTTCTGCCATGTTATTTGCTTTTTAATTAAGTCAAAAATCCCCTTCTTGAACATCTTAAAACGTCATTCAACCTAAGTCATTTTTTGTTCGTTATAGAACAGAAATAAAAGTTGATTTTCTGGTGAAAATTGATGGGAACAAAACTTGCGATTTTTTGATGATTTCGCAATCTATTTTAATTCACAATCACCCCATAGTTTTCAACAATCAAATTCTACCTCTTTCTCTATCCCTTGCTGTCACTCGGTTTACACAATCTTCACAAATTGTTAATCTACTTGTATAAGTACAAATACCTATTTTAGTTAAACTTTTCTTCACCTCTTTTTAACAGTCTTTTAGGTGAACAAATCTGTGCTAAATTGGACTTACAATTTACGACCCACTGAGGATGCGAAACAAGTATTTTGAGTATTTAATTTATTCACTTGGGTATGTTAAAAAAGAATCCTTAAATTAAACGACACATTCTCAAAAAAAATGGTTATATGGGGTTAGGAAATCAAATCAAGTTAATATCTAATGCAACACTTGATGTGATATATCCCAACAACTGCAATTTGTGCAAAACCAACTTACTTCTACACGAGAAATTTATTTGCCAAAGCTGTACGGCAGAACTTCCGCTATTAAAAATGGCTAGCGACCAACAAAAGCTCAACCAACTGTTCTGGGGTCGTGTTCAAATCGAAGACATTCGCGCATTAATGATTTATCAGAAAGGCAACAAAGTCAAAGATGTTCTGCAGCAATTAAAGTATCAGAACAAAACAAAACTCGCTCAGCACCTTGGTAAACTACTCGGCCAGACACTAAATAACGAATCAAACTATCAAGCTATCATTCCTGTGCCACTGCATCCTAAAAAACTGAAATTGCGTGGATTCAATCAAAGTAAAATAATTGCGGACGGAATAAAAGAAGTAATAGACGTTCCGATTCAAAACAACTGGATTAAACGAACACATCATAACCCTTCTCAAACGAAAGTGAGCAAATATGAACGCTGGAACAATGTTCGATCTATTTTTGAGGTTCCGAAACCTGAAAAATTCAAAAACAAACATATCCTTTTAATTGATGATGTTTTAACTACTGGAGCTACTCTTGAAGCTTGTATTGCCCTTCTAAACAAAATAGAGGGGTGTAAAGTCTCAGTTGCGACTCTTGCAGCAAGAGTATAATTGTAACTTTGCATCATGGCTAATACAACCGTAATTGTCGGATGGGGGATTGCTGGAGCAAATATCGCTTGGCAACTATACAAAAGAGGTGAGCATTTTGTTGTCCATAATCACCAGCAAGAAAATGCAACCACTGTGGCCGCCGGCCTTATCAACCCCGTTGTTTTTAGAAGGTTAACTAAAAGCTGGAACGCAGATACTTTGCTCCCGTTTGCCGCCAACACATACAATGATATTGAAGCTCAACTAAACGCAGAACTCACTTCAAACTTTCCAATTCGAAGAATTTTTGCTTCGATAGAAGAACAAAATAATTGGGAGTCCATATATGGAGACGGTAGACATGATGCTTACATGGGTGCAGCAGAAAATTATCAGCATGATTTTGTCAAAGTTCCTTTTCTTTCTGGAACAATTAACGCAATCGGTCATTTGAAAACTGAATCCTTCTTAAACAGTTTACAAACTTTCTTTACTGAGAAAGGAATTGAATTCAAAGACGAATTTGATTACACCATCACTGATGACTTCAACTACATTTTTTGTGAAGGTCGTTTTTTAGTTCAGAATCCATTCTTCAATTATTTACCGCTTCGTCAAACACATGGTGAAGTGATTACCATTCATGCACCAGATCTAAAACTCAATGAAATATTAAATAAGAATATGTTCTTGTTACCACTCGGCAATGACCTATATAAAGTGGGGGCTACTTATAACTGGGAGTTAAAAAAGCCCATCACTACCGAATCTGGCAAGCAAGAACTACTGGAGAAAATAGATAGTTTTATAATGGCTGATTATACCGTGGTGAACCACGAAGCTGGTATCCGGCCAACCGTTCAAGACCGCAGACCTCTTATAGGTAGGCATCCTGATAAACCCAACCTATTCGTTTTCAACGGCATGGGGACAAAAGGAGTAATGATAGCACCATACTACGCACACCAACTACTCGCGTTTATTGACAAAAAATCGCCGCTTGATGAAGAGGTCAACATTGAACGTTTCTCAAAACATTATAATGTGTAATTTTGTTCTAAACAAAAACAAATCAATATGTATCCACCAGAATTAACCTTACCAATGAAACAACAATTGGTAGAAGCAGGATTCGAAAGCTTAGAAACAGCTGATGCTGTTGATAGCGCTATCAACAAAGAAGGAACTACGCTAGTAGTGATCAATTCAGTTTGCGGATGTGCAGCTGGAACCATGCGACCTGGTGTGATTGAATCATTAAATCACTCTAAGTTGCCTACAAATAAAGTAACTGTTTTTGCTGGAGTTGATGGCGAAGCGGTTGAGCAAGCAAGAAAATACACCTTGCCTTATCCTCCATCTTCACCTTCAGTTGGACTTTTCAAAGACGGAAAACTAGTTCACTTTGTAGAGCGTCATCATATCGAAGGAAGATCAGCAGAAATGATTGCTGACCATTTGAAAATGGCTTATGACGAATACTGTGGATAAAAAGACAAAATTTATACTTGTATTTTTAGGATCAGGAGCAGCTATGTTCCTGATTTTTTATTTGTATCCGGCAAAAATATTTGATGTCTGGTACCAAGGGAGTATATCTCAAGTTGAAGAGCAAGTTTCATTGAAAGAGTTTTTTGGCTGGGATAATGAACTAAAAAATAATTTGGCCGATCAAGGAATTGAGCTCAAAAGAAAGTTGTCTGGTTGGATGATTATGCTCATTATCCTAGTCGGGATGCCGGCTATGTTTGCTTATCGTTCATTGGTAAGCAGAAAAGTTGAATCAGATAAAAACGAATAAAACTATGAACACACAATTACTTGCTGAAATTTGTAAAGTGCCGGGAGCACCAGGTTACGAACAAAAAGTTAGAGAATTAGTCCTCAAAGAAATAGAAGGATTATGTGACGAAGTTGAAGTGGACAACATGGGCAATGTCTACGCCATCAAAAGAGGAACGTCTGACAAAAGAGTAATGGTTGGCGCTCACATGGATGAAATTGGATTCATAGTTACCCATATTGATGATAAAGGATTTATCCGTTTTCATACCCTAGGTGGATTTGATCCTAAAACATTAACGGCACAACGTGTAATTATTCACGGTAAAAAAGATGTGATTGGCGTGATGGCTTCAAAACCTATTCATGTTATGACGCCAGAGGAGCGCAATAAAGTGGCTAAAATCAAGGACTATTTTATTGATACTGGTTTGACTAAGGAAGAGGTAGAAGAA
>Ga0189274_100160_pt1 | contig 40777 bp, 41 predicted proteins | sample N5B1minimetaG_FD_130323 | JGI IMG/M metagenome (GOLD analysis project Ga0189274, IMG submission 130323) | Marine microbial communities from the Costa Rica Dome - N5 B1 mini metaG | ecosystem: Environmental > Aquatic > Marine > Oceanic > Photic zone | place: Costa Rica: the Eastern Pacific...
AGAATTGGGTGACGCTGGTGACCTGATCAGCGGAAGCCGCGTAATCAGAAACGCCGTTGATGTTCAGCTCGGCGGCATTGACGCCGGTGGCCAGAAGGCCAAGGGCGGCAGGAGCCACCAGCAGTTGCTGAACAAACTTCATGACTGGGAAGAGATAAAAAAAACCCAGAGGTGATCCCTGGGGTCAGAAGCTGTGAAACGACGTGCTCGTAATCAGTCGATCAGAGCCACCCAGGCAAAGGCCATGCCGATTCCCATCCAGATGCCTGCACCAAGGCGTTGCCCCTGGGAGCCAAGGCTCTCAACAAGAGGCCTGGACCATTTGCTCACCAGCAGCAGCAGCGCGCCTTGGCCAATCAGCAAGCCCAGGAAATAGGTGAACATCGGTGTGGGTTCAGCTCCAATGATGGTGCTGCCGAGCAGAAAACCATGCAGGGCCACGAGCGGCAGCAACCAATGGGTGGAGGCCACGGTGAGAGCAATCAAACCCTCCACCACCAGGCTGAGGGAGACCATGGCTTCGGCCCAGGGAGCCACGGCATCCGGCAGAGGGATGAACTGCGACAGAACACTGCCGCCCAGGCCAGCAGCCAGCAGAGGAATCACCCAGGCGCGGGGACGTTGCAGGCCGATGAAGGCGATGGCCAGCAGAAACAGGAGATGGTCAGGACCCAGCAGCGGGTGACCAATGCCACTGAACAATCCCTGCAGGGGGGTGAGTTCAGCGCTGTCGCCCATGCCAAAGGGGTGGTGGGCGAACGCTGGACTGGCCAGGAGAAGAACCGCCAGAAGCAATGGGCCGGCGATTTGCAGCGGCCTGCGGAGGGCCAGTGGCAAAGAATTCAAAAGTCGATCCTCGTCGGTTTGAGCTGGCGGGCGTTCTGACTGACGTGGGCGGAAAGCCAACGTTTCACAGCTGCGGGACAGCGGCAGATTTTCACTGCTCTTTCCCCGTTTCCTTCAGCGGCTGTTCCCCGCTGAAACCAGAACCCCACCCTACCGGCGCCACCACAACGCGTCAGTTCAAGGCCTATTAAGCCTGTGGCGGTGCATCGGCAAGGTCAGTGGTGTGGAAATTCCAGCGATCACCGTCTTCCAGCCAGAGCTCCCAGGACAGACGGCGTCCGCTCCGTTTCAGTCGCAGCTGGCCGCCAAAACCAGCCGGAGAGGGCTGATAGAGCTCGGTGATGTCGTCAACAGGGGCTCCATCCCGGCTGAATACCTGCTCCACCTGCTCACCAAGCCGGGCCGTCAGGTCGCTGCGCAGCTCATCAACCGTCACGCCTGCTGACTCGAGAAATCGAGGACAAGATCGCCGACTTCATCGCGGCTGATCTGGAAACCGAAGCCATCCACGGTTCCGGTCCACAGGCCTGCATCGAGATCCGCCTCGATTCCCTCCAGCTGATCCACCTTGTGATCGAAGAGCAGGCCGAAGCAATGGGCGGCGACCTGCGCGGCCTGGGACGCATCCATTTCATCGAGTTCGTGGGCTTCCACCGGACAACCATCGAGCAGTTCGGCATCGATGACGTTGCCGGACCCGACGTCCTCCACAAGAGCTTGCAAGCCAGCCAGATCGTTCATTGCCGTCGCCGTTGAAGCAACACACGCAGCACCATCATCCCTGGGCCAGAGCGGTGGTGAGGGCCGTGTCCACGCTCAAGGTGCGCGATCCCAGATGCACGGGCTGCGCGATCACCGCCTGGGCCAACTCCAGTTCAAACGGAACAAAACCGCCCTCCGGCCCCACCATCACCACAGCGGCCCCCGCTGGGGTGTCGCGCAAGGGAAGGAAGGCCCCCATCTGGGCCATCCAGCAGGGCCGTCCGGCACAGAGATCCTTGAGCTGGTCTTCGACAAAGGGTCGAAAGCGCCGGTGCTGATGCACCCGGGGCGCCACCGTGTCGCTGGCGCGCTCCATCCCCGCAAGCAGGGCCTCGTGCACCTTCTCGGGTGCGAGCAAAGGCGATTGCCAATAGCTCTTTTCAACCCGGGCGCAGTTGATCAGGTGAAGGTTGGCCACGCCGTATTCGGCCACGGTGCGGAACAGACGGCGCAGCACCTTGGGCCTCGGCAAGGCCAGAACAATGTCGAACCGATGGCGAGGCGGCGGTGGCTGGTTGAGGTCCACCTCGAGCACCACGGCATCGGCATCCAGGGCACAGATGCTGCCCTGGCCCAGATCGCCATTCAGCTGACCAACCCGGATGCTGTCGCCCACTGCGGCCCCCAGCACCGAACGGATGTGATCGGCCCGCCGATCCACAAGACGAACCCTCCGTTCATCAAGCCAATCCGAACGGTTGAGAACAACGATGTTCATGGCTGGATCTCTGGGATCAACAGCACGCCGCCAGCAACAGATCCGTCAGTTCAGCACAACCATCCCCACGGCCAACAATCCTCAGCAGTGTTCGAACACCCCGGGTATCAACTCCTGCTCGCGGCGCGCCTGAAACTCAGCGTCGGCAGCACGCAGCGCCGCAGGATCGTCCTGGAAACAGCAGCCATAAAGGAGATTCAGGATCCGATCAACATCGAGATCACGATCAGCCACGTCCTGCCAGAGGCGTTGGCTTAATTCAGCATCAGCCAGCTGAAATTGAGCCTGGGCCAGGCGGCGGGCTGCGTCGAAATGGGCTTGTTGCAACTGCCGCGACGGTGAGTCGTACTGAAGCAACCGTCCCTGGATCGTTTGAAGCAAACCCATGCCATCAGCTTTGCTGCATTCAGATTGAATCCGCAGATGCCGATCGACAATGGGTCGTCATGCTGGTTTTCAAACAGCAGCTCCAAAGCCGATCAGGAAAGATCGATCAAAGGCTCGATCAACTCAGGCGATCAACACTGATCAAATCCCAAAAGAATCCTGTCCTGCAAGGCAGCGTGATTGAGGCCGGGACGGTGCAATTGCAGGGCCGGAAGAAGATCGAGAACAAGATTGTTGGCCCGGCGGGATTCAACGCAAACGCCAACGCGATCACCAACAGAACGGGCCAGACGGATCTGATCCATCACCAGCTGCAACTGGAACATCTGCTGATCGAGGCTTCCGGCATGGGCAGCCCCGTTGAGGCTGCAGCCCAGCAGCACGCTCAACCACCAACCCTGTGATCGCATCGGCATCTCACCACCAGAAGGCATCCCCCCCTCAACGTCCCATGCCGCCTCCCCCTGGGGTGAGCATGCGAATGGCCTCGCCCGCCTGGAGCTCCAGCTGCACGGCACCGGGCAGGGGATGGGCCACCCCCTCACGATCCAGCCGCAGGTTCTCGCCACAGGCACCACTGGCCCCACCTTTGAGACCGAACGGGGCCACCTGCCGCGAGCCACTGATCAGCGACACACTGATCGGCTCGAGAAAGCGGATCGTGCGCTCCAGTCCGTCGCCTCCTGGCCACCGGCCCTGGCCGCCACTGCCGGAGCGCACCGCGAAAGATTCCAAGCGCACCGGATAACGGCCCTCGAGCACCTCGGGGTCCGTCAGCCGCGAATTGGTCATGTGGGACTGCAGCCCCACCGATCCGGCAAAGCCATCACCAGCGCCGCCACCCCCGGCCACCGTTTCGTAGTACTGGCAGCGGCCATTGCCGAAGCTGAGGTTGTTCATTGTTCCCTGGCCGGCCGCCTGGGCGCCGAAGGCCGCAAACAGCAGATTGCAGAGAGCCTGGGACACCTCCACGTTGCCGGCCACTACAGCGGCGGGGGGCCGCGGATTCAACAAACAGCCCTCTGGCACCACCAGATCGAGCGGCGCAAAACAGCCCTCATTCAAGGGAATGTCGCTGTCGAGGAGACAACGGATCACGTACAACACAGCCGCCCGTGTCACCGCCAGGGGGGCGTTGAAATTACCCGGCCGTTGGGGCGATGTTCCGCTGAAATCCAAACGCAACCGTTGGCGTTTGGGATCAAGGCTCACCTGCACCACCAGGCAGGAACCGTCATCCAGGGCCAACTGATGCCGGGCGTCCATAAGGCGCAACAGCAGCCGCTGAACACTGCGGGCTGCGTCCTGCTGCAGCAGGGTCATCTGCCGTTGCACCAGGGTCAGCCCCTCCCGCTCCACGAGGGATTGCAGCGCCACAATCCCCGCCTGATTGGCCGCCACCTGCGCCTGCAGGTCGGCCAGCAGTTCCGGAGGGTTGCGGGGCGGCGTCGCCATGCCGCTCCACAGCGCTTTCAGATCAGCGGCGAGAACCCGGCCCTGGCGCACGAACAGCTGATTGCGCAGCAGCAGGCCCTCATCGGTAATGGTGCGACTGAAGGACGGCATTGATCCGGGAGCGATGCCACCCACATCGGCGTGATGGCCACGGCTGGCCACAAAGAAGCTGGGCTGATCCCCGTTGCAGAACACCGGCGAGATGGCGGTGATGTCGGGCAGGTGGGTGCCGCCATGGAACGGGTCATTGCTGAGCAGCGTGTCGCCGGGCTGCAGCGGTGCGACATCACCACTCGCCACCTGGGCCAACAGGTCGCGGACGCTGTCGCCCATTGATCCGAGGTGGACCGGAATATGGGGGGCATTGGCCACCAGGGCCCCCGTGGCATCAAACAACGCACAGGAGAAATCCAGGCGCTCGCGGATGTTCACGGAGCGACTGCTCTGGCGCAGCTGTTCCCCCATCTGTTCAGCGATCGCCATGAAGCGATGACGAAACAGTTCCGCCTGCACCGGGTCGTGCTCACCGGCCTGGGCACGCTCCAGTGATCCGTCTGCGGGATGGGAGCGCTCCAGCAACAGCGTGCCCCCCTCCGCCACCCGGGCCTGCCAGCCCGGCTCCAGCACTGTGCAGCCCGTGGCTTCAGCGATCAGGGCCGGGCCTGCAAGCCGCTGGTTCAGCCGCAGGGCACTGCGGTTCAGCAACGGCACCTGCATCCAGCCGCTCGACTCCAGGTGCATCGACACCTGCGGCGATGGCTGCACCTCTGGCGTTGGTTCGGCCTTCTCAGCTGCGGCTGTTGTTGTGGCTGCGGTTGTGGCGTCGAACTGTTGGGGAGCTGTGACCTCAACATTGAGCTGTTCGACGATCAGGGCCTGATCGGCATCAATGCAGTAGCCGTAGCGTTGCTGATGGCTCGCCTGGAAGGCCGAGATCACGGCATCAACGCCTTGCTCAACGGACCAGGGGAGCACCATGGTCTGCTCGGCAGAGGGATAACGCAGGGCCAGGCTGACCCAGACCTCCGGCGCCCCCGCATCGGCATCAGCGCCATCCCCCTGGCGATACAACATCTGCTTTGCTTCTGCCATCAGCCGCTCCACCTGATCCGGCAGATCCGCCAAGAGTTCAGGCGAGAGGGCAGCGCCGAGATGCACCTGCCGCCGGCAGCGCTGGCGGGCCTGACCCATGCCGAAGGCGGAGAGGACGCCGGCCATGGGATGCAACAGCACCGTGTTCAGCCCCAGTTCATCCGCCAGGCGACAGGCGTGCTGACCACCAGCCCCCCCGTAGGCCACCAACACCCCGCCACGAATGTCCTCACCGCGATGCAGCGACACCCGGCGGATCGCAGCGGCCATGGTTTCCACGGCCAGTTGCAACGCCCCGGATGCCACCCGCTCCGGGGTCTGCCCCAGCACTGCCGCGAGCTCCGCGAAGCGATGCCGCACCACCTCCCCATCCGGTGGCAGATCCCCGGACGGGCCGAACACCGCCGGGAAGCGGTCCACCTGCAGACGCCCCAGCAGCAGGTTGGCGTCGGTGATGGTGAGCGGTCCGCCGGCGCGGTAACAGGCCGGGCCCGGTTGCGCTCCGGCGGAGCGGGGCCCCACCCGCAACCGCCCCCCCTGGAGCTCCAGCACTGATCCGCCACCGGCCGCCACGGTTTCAATCGGCAGACGTGGGGCCAGCAACTGCAGGCCGGCGATCTCGGTCTGCTCCTTCACTTGCCGCAGGGCCTGCGCATCGGCGCAAGCCACGCAGAACACATCCGTCGACGTGCCCCCCATGTCGAAGCCGAGCACTGGCACCCCGTCAAAGCCAGCCATCCGCGCTGCGGCGATCGCCCCGACCATCCCCGCCGCCGGCCCCGAAAGGATGGTGTCTTTGGCCTGCAGCCTGTCTGGAGCCTGCAACGCTCCACTGGAGGTCATCACCCGCAGGGGCGTGGCGGCGCCCAACGCCCCCTGCACCTGCTGCAGGTAGCCATCCAGCACCGGATGTACGGCCCCCTCCACCAGGGCCGTCTGCCCACGCGGCACCAGGCGGGGCATCACGCTCACCTGGTGGGAGCAGACCACGGTGCGAAAGCCAAGTTCCCGCAGCAATGCGGCACAGCGCTGCTCATGATCTTGGTTGCGCTGGGCATGCAACAACGCCACCACGGCGACGTCCAGGCCGGAACGGCGCAGCTCCTCAAGACGCCGCCGCAGCGGCTGGTCCAGCACCAGGGGCTCCACCTCCTCACCCCGGGCATCGAGCCGACCGGTCAGCTCCAACACCGTTTGCGCCAGGAAGGGGCGCTGGGGCTGCTCGAGCGCGAAAAGATCATCGCGATGTTGATCGCCGATCCACAGCTGATCCCTCAGCCCGGCATTGGTGAGCAACAGCAAAGGAGCACCAGCCCCCTCCAGCAGCGCATTGGTGGCCACGGTGGTGCCGAGGCGCACGTCGTCGACGTCCCCCAGATCCACGGGCGGTGAAGCCGACGCCAACACCGCTTCCATGGCCGACACCGCAGGGTCTCCAGCCCCGGACTGCCCCGAGAGCACCTTGCGCACGTGCAGCTGGCCTCCTGGATCGCGACCGATCAGATCGGTGAAGGTGCCACCGCGATCAATCCAGAAGCACCACCCCATCTCCTACCCAGGCCAACGTCGCACCAGCCTGCCGCGCAGGCCGATCAACAAACCATGTCGACGCCCCCCGATGGGCGAGCTGAACTGAGAACGTTGAGAAGCAACTGCTGCCCGAACGCTTGGACAAGCTCGCCACGGCCTGGGCGATCTTTCAGGGGTTACTGCTGGAAGCCGTTCCGTTTCTGCTGCTCGGCGTTGCCATCGCAGGGCTGGCCCGATGGGCCGTGCCACCGGGTGCCTGGATCGAACGGCTCCCCAAGAACCCAGTGCTGGCACCGATCATCGGGGCCCTGATGGGTTTCGCCCTTCCGGCCTGCGAATGCGGCAACGTCCCCGTCGCTCGCCGTCTGCTGGCCAGCGGTGCACCGATGGGCACGGCGTTCGGCTTTCTGTTTGCAGCTCCGGTGCTGAATCCCATCGTGCTGGCCAGCACCTGGGCCGCGTTTCCCGATCAGCCCTGGCTGCTGGTGGCCCGGCCATTGGGGGCCTTTCTGCTGGCGATCCTGCTTAGTTTGTTGCTGGTGCAACTGCCCGAGACGCAGCTCCTGGCCACTGCGCTTCTGGAGGAACGCCGCATGAGCCAGCCCCTCAGCAACCTGGGGCTGCTGCAGCGCAGCAGTGGTGTGATCGGCGGATCACCAACCCCCACCCGATCCCTGAGCGGCAGGCGACTCAAGGCCTGGCAGGTGCTGGATCAGAGCTGCCGTGAATTTCTCGATCTGCTGGCTCTGCTGGTGCTGGGGTGCGTGATTGCGGCCCTGGTGCAGACCTGGCTGCCGCGCAGTTGGCTGTTGGCCGTGGGGGGCGCGCCGACCGCATCAATCCTGGCCTTGATGCTGCTGGCGGTGGTGGTGTCGGTCTGCTCCAGCGTGGATGCCTTTCTGGCCCTGGGGTTTGCCGCTCAGATCACCCCCGGAGCCCTGCTGGCCTTCCTGTTGCTGGGGCCCGTTGTGGACCTCAAACTCGCGGGCCTGTTCACCGTGCTGATGCGGCCAAGGGCAATCCTGATCACGGCGATCGGTGCCAGTCTTGGCGTGCTGCTGATCGGTCAGTGGATCAACCTGTGGCTGCTGTGAGGGGCCGGTTGTGCTGAAGCGCGGAACCCTACTGCTGCTCTGGGGCCTGACGCTGTTGTGGAGCTTCCACAGCGGACGCCTCGATCTGCTGCTTCGCGGGGTCTTCCATGGCCTGGTGGGGGTCACCGGCCTGGTCTTGCTGATGCTGGGCGTGGCCCTTCTGCTGAAAAGAGAGAAGCAAGCCGAACGCTGGCGCTGGCCCTGGCTGCTCAGTGGCGTGATGGCTGCGCTGGTGCTGGTTCTTCCGCCAAGTCCCTCCTTCAGCGATCTGGCCAGCAACCGCCCCCAGGGCCTGCCCGATCCACCGGAGTTGGCCTTTGTTCTGCCCCCCGAACAACGCAGCCTCACGGAATGGGTGCGCTTGCTGCGCAGCCAGCCCGATCCCGACCTTGTGGCTGGCAATCCTGTGCGCATCAGCGGTTTTGTCTGGAGGCAACCCCAAGGCCCACCGCTGATCGCCCGGCTCACGGTGCGCTGTTGCCTGGCCGATGCCACACCCGCTGGCCTGGCCGTGAAGTGGCCGGAGTCGTTCATCCCTCAAACCAACCAGTGGTTGGCCATCGAGGGAACGATGAGCGTGCAGACGCGGAAGGAACGGCGCATCCCCGTCGTGATTCCCCAAAACATCACGCCGATTGCCAGGCCCGAGCGGCCCCTGGAACCATGACGCGGCGGCCCTTGCTGCTGATGCTGATGGCCTGCGCCGCAGTTCTGGCGCAGCAACAGCTGCTGTTGCGACAGCCTCCGCGGCTGTTGCGCCTGGTGCCCCAGCAGGTGCAAAGCGGCAGCGCGGCCCTGGATCTGCAGTTCAGTCGCCCGATGGCTCGGCCGAGGGTCAGCGAGGCCACCCGAATCACTCCAGCCGTGCCCCATCAGTGGCTGGGGGAGACGGCAGCACTGCGAATGGTGATTGATGCGGATGTCGTGCCCACGGCTCCGCTCGAGCTATCGATCGCAGGGGAGGACCAGCGCGGGCTGCAGCTGGGGCAGCAGCAATGGTGGTGGGACCCAAGACCCTGGCTGATCGCAACACGGCCCGTGCCGGGAGGTGAACAGGTTCAACTGCAGACGCGATCGGGAGCATGGATACCGATCAGTCGGGTCTGGCCCGCCATCCCCAGCGTCGTCCCCCTTGGAAATGGCCGGGGTATCGCCCTGGTGGGACGCGATCAGAACGGCACCGAACAGGTGTGGTGGGATCAACTGACGCCCCGCAGCACCGCCAACCGTCTGGCCGCCTTGGGGCCACCAACGCTGAGCCGCACAGAACCCCTGTTGAAAGGCGAGGTGCTCTTCGCCCATCTCAGCAGCAATCTCAATGGTGATCTGCTGGTGCAGAGCGGAGGGTTCCAACCGGGGAGCGACCAAGCCCTGTTGCTGCAGGCCGATGGCAAACGCAAGGCTCTGGCACTGAAACCCTCCGGGCCGATGCAGTTGCTGCCGGCGGGAGGGGGCGTGGTGATGCCCACCAGCAACGGCCTGAGCCTCCGCCCCCTGCAAGCAACCGAGCAAAAAGCGCAGATGCTGCCGGGGAGCAGGGAGCTGGGGGCCTTCTGCGGTGCCTCAGGACGGGCCGTGCTGATCCGGCACTGGCCTGATTACAGGCGCTCGATCGAGCTGGTGGTTCCAGGGCGGGCACCAAAGCAACTGCACCTCGGTGATCAAGCGGTGCTGGGGGTGGCCTGCGACAACCGCGGCAAACGGATCTGGGCGGTGCTGGGGCGCTGGGAGCAGCAACGGGGCAATCACGAACTGGTGCTGATCAGCGACGCGGGGGAGGTGACACAACGCAGGGCCTTGGAGCCGTGGACGCTCAAGGCGGGCAGCCCCATCCAATGGAACGCAGTCACGAAACAGCTGTTGGTAACACTGACGCGACCGAACCAATCAAATGCCCGTGCAGGCCTGTTCGATGGCGAAAGTTTGAAGATCATCGAGGTGATCAACACACCTATCAACGAGGCACAGTGGCTTTCTTCAGGCTGAAAAACACAACAGATTCTGAAACAAAAAGCCTCGTCAGTGAAAATGACGAGGCATAAACTTAAATATTAATAATTAAAGCTTGTAGGTAATACCAGTACCGATGTGATGCTGGAGCCCGCTTCCCCATCCCGCACTATCATCCCAGGTTTGGACAAATTTCCAATGAGCAAAAAAGTCAATTTTCTCACTGACAGGCCTTGAAATCATCATTTCTCCTGCCAGATCAGTACGAGAATTGATGAAGCCATTCGCATAGCTACCTGGACTATAAAAACGTGGACCTAGATCGACCTGAAATGCTGTCGCACCGTAGTTAAATGCAATTCCCAAACGTGGATCCGTGTAATTACCAATATGAACTCCATCTACTCCCCAACCCTGACGGTGGTCAACCGAGACATATAAACCATCGATTAGGTCTGAGAATGAATCACCCAAACCAAAATCCACATCGCCGTCCCCAAAGGCATATTTAGCTTTTACACCAACTTCATTTTTAACTCCTTTAGATTCAAAGGTTTCCGTATCACCATCTTCAATCACAATCTCATTACTTGTGACTACATAAGGATTCCAAAAAGCCTGGAAACTCAAAGAATCAGAATACTTGAAATTTGCTTCAAAAAGAGCCTTGAAATCAAATCTTGTACGCATAGGGTGAGCTTCTTCATGAGCTTGCCCATCTTCTATATGTATTTCGCCATAAAAATGCTCTGCGCCACCATGTACCAAAGCAGGTCCAATAAAAGCGCTGAAAGAGATTTGCTGATCGTTACCAAGACCCCAAGCCCACTCTGCACCAATTAAAAAATCTCCAGCATAGTGACTCGCTGGATTTGCAAGATTACTGTCAAAACCTGCATGACCTTCAACAGTGAAAAGTGGTGTGAAATCAAACTCACCAGCTTCCAATTCAGAGCCACCACCATGTGAACCATGCGCATGAACTGGAGCCATGGAAGCGAAAGGGCTCAAAAGTAGAGCCAGGAAAAGGAGACGAGAACGGATCATGGAAGAGAAAAGTGGAAGTAAAAGTCAAATTAGAGTTTGGTCAACGAATAGATGACCATTCAGCATTTAGTTGATTGGCACCTGAGACATCGCAAGAACTGCCTTGACCATTGACGATCGTGCAGACGTTGACAGTCGCAGTCGAAACAGCATTACGACCTGCAGAAATACCTTCTCCATAGAGCGGCGATTTCGCAATGGGCAAACCAGTGCTCTTACTTATGCGCTTTAGAGTTTTATTCGGGAATGCAGCGGGAGAAAAAATTGTTTTTGCACCAGAATTTGTCACTTCTTCAGTGATTTTTTTGAGACTGGAGGGCCGCAATACTCCACCTGTTGTGTGGCTATCCAACATCGCAATCTCTACAAGTCCAAAGCGATCGGCGAGATGGCTGTAGGTCTTGTGATCAGTGACCATAACTCGCTGCGCCGAGGGCAAAGAACTGAACTGCTTTGCTTGCCATGCCTGAAGAGCCTCGAATACAGCTACAGCCTTAGCTGTTCGTTGCTGCAAAGCCGCACGATCGCTGTCCCCCAAAAGAGGTGCCAGAGAACTGGAGACAACCCGAATCATCCGAGCAGAATTGACTGGATCGTGCCAGACGTGGGGGTCGCTACCGCCATAGGACGGCAAGGCGACTTCACCGACCGCCACCACCGTTCCCGGTGACTTGAGCTTTTTGGCGGAAGGGGTCAGCCCAAAACCAATATGGAAAATGAGATCGCTCTTGGCGATTACTGCACGATCACTGGGCTTTAAGCGATAGGAATGGGGATCACCACCAGGGGGGATCAGGCACGTCACCGAGGCTGCAGCGGCAGCCAGTGTCTTGGTGAGATCGCACAGCGTGCCGTCGACGGCCACCAGCACAGGTTGAGCCGAACTGGCCGGAACAACACCAGCGCCAAGGGCCAGAGCAACACAAACCCCTGCCGAATGAGCCAAGGGAAGACGCATGGACGACGAAATGAGAATGATTATCATTTTGGTGATCGCATGATCCTTTGCCACCATTGGGTGTGCAAAACGACAAGAGGCCCACTTCAGGCCACCAAGGGGCTGATGAACGATTCTTTGTCTGTACTGAGCACAACCGAACTGAGCTTCAGCTACGGGAGTCGTAAGACCGTCGACCGCGTCAACTTGCAACTCCGGGCTGGAACGCTAACTGCACTCGTTGGCCCCAATGGAGCCGGCAAATCAACGCTGTTGCACCTGCTGGAGGGGCGACTTAAACCCAGCCAGGGAACGGTCAACTCCACTAAACCAATTGGCCTGATGCCCCAGCGGGCCGCCATTGACTGGTCGTTTCCGATCACCGCCCGCGACATGGTTCAGCTGGGGGAGCCCAAAAAGGGCAAAGCCACAGCAGTGAACCACTGCGAACAGCTGCTGGAGCGGGTCGGCATGGGAGCCATGGGATCACGACGCCTCAACCAGCTCTCTGGCGGCCAGCAACAACGCGTCCTGCTGGCCAGAGCATTGATGCAGCAGACCGAGATCCTGCTTCTGGACGAACCCTGCAGCGCTATTGATCCACCAACGCGCGAGCACCTGATCAAGGTAATGAGAGACCAAGCAGAAGCAGGGCAAACGCTGCTGGTCAGCAGCCACGACTGGGGCAGCGCTCTCGACAGCTACGACCAGGTGGTCGTGATGGACGGCCAGATCCTGGCCAACGGATCACCCGACACGGTTCGAGAAAAACTCAGCGACCTGACTTGCATGATGGGGAGCCACTGCTGTGGTTGAAACCGATATCTGGTGGCTTCTTCCACTGACGATCTCGCTGTTGATCGGAGCCATCTGTCCAGCAACTGGAGCGTTGCTGATCACCCAACGCCGGGTGCTTTTGGCCAACCTGATGGCCCATTCCGTTCTGCCTGGCTTGGTGGTCGCCCTGGCCATCGGGATCGACCCAAGCATCGGGGGCCTGATCAGTGGATTGCTAGGGGCCCTGGTGGCTGAACGCCTGAACCGGCGCTTCAAAGGCAGAGAAGAAGGCGCCATGAACACCGTGCTGGCCGGCTTCACGGCTCTTGGAGTTCTGTTGGTTCCCCTGCTGGACGCTCGGGTGGACCTGGAAACGATTCTGTTCGGCGACCTGCTTGCCGCCAACACAACAGATTTGCTGCGAACAGCTTTTGCAGCCGGATCTCTATTGGCGCTGTTGATTTGGGGCTACCGCGACCTGGTTTTCGTTGGCATCGACCCCGAGGGAGCAGCAATCGCCAAACGACCGGTGCTCTTGATTCGGCTGATCTGCAGCCTGATCACCGCCCTGGTGGTGATCAGCGCCATTACTGCCGTGGGGGTGATTCTGGTGATTGGCCTGCTGTGCGCTCCAGTGCTGATGCACGTGGAGCGCAGCCGAAGCCTGAAGGAACTCATGCTGCGCAGCGCGAGCACAGGGCTGCTTCTGTGTGGTGGCGGAATGATGCTGGCGATTGCTGTTGACCTGCCACCGGGCCCACTGATCGGAACACTGTGCTTGGCACTTCTGTTCACCTACAGGGCCAACACCGAAGAGCAATAGTGATAAGGAAGCCTTCTTTATGGCTTTTGCTGCAAGAACATCCCGTCAAGGCGGCGCCGTATTGTCCGCATCAATGTGCGTTCTTGCTCCAGTCGGAAGGTACGCCGAAAGGCCAGGAACAACACAGTCAGCGTTGAGGCCATCCCCAAGCTGAACAGGACGATCAAACTTGCATCACTCATGACTCCATTCACCCAGCTACTGAACAACGGCAAACCAACCACCAGCTAGGGCTGCAATCAAGCCACAGGCAAGTGCTTGAAGCACAAATTGCCCTGAATCTTTCTTGTCCCAACGATCAATGGCCTTCGATGCCGTCACAAACGGTTCTTTATTTCTGATTAACTTATCGATGTACAGCTCGATGAATTGATCATCGATTTCAAGCCGCCGCAGCTTGGAGCGAATCTGGTTGAGTTCAAACTGAGTCATTGCTCAAAATCTCAATACCTGGCGGTCAATTAAGCATTGAGGAGACATTCGCAACAAACCTGTACCGTACTATCCAGTATTTTAGCGAGCCAGTTATTTCAGCGCGTCCTTCTGGGAAAAAATCTCACTGCGCTTGGCTAAATCATCGATCCTAATCCAATTTATTCACAGCAATTTTAACCAAATATCTAAAAACCTTTGGCACGTCTTCGCCCCTTCGGTTGCATCACCTCAATTGTTGTTGGCCGTGTCTTGCTGGAATACCAAACGCGTTGCGCTGCGTCGTAACTCTCGACATCCTTGAACGACCCATCACACAACCAGACGCGGTAGTGGTGACGGTCATAGGGGTCGGAACTGGTTTCGGTGAACTGTTTCATGCAACTCAATAACGATCGTGTCGAGCCAGGTCTGCTGGTCAATCAGATCCAAGCCTGGTGAATGCTGCGCGGCGAGGATCTCGATACCGCTCCGCCACATGCTTGCCCCATAAGCCTTCCCAGTAGAAGAAGATCACGCCATGACCGCGTTGCCGGGCCAGGCGGACTTTTTGTTCCAGAACGGCCATCGAGGTGATGCGTTTGCCGAATCCCGCCAACACGCCAATCTGCGCGGGGATGCCCCAGCTGCGGGCTTTACGCAGCGCCGGCTGATCCAGGTCTTTGGCGAATCCTCGAACGGAATAGGCATAGTTCTGAACCACCAACTCTTCAATCAGTCCGCCCAAAGCCCAGAGCTCCCAGTCCTGCAACCAGAGGTTGTAGGCCGAACGGAAGGGACCTGGAGACAGGCTGATTCGGGTGGAAAGGCGCTCTTGCTTGAGACGTTGCCGCAACTCACGCAAGAGAGTGGTGAGTTGATTGCGCCGCCATTTCATCCACTGCCGATTGCTGTGATCCCGAGGAGGCACCAGTCCCGTCTCCTGCCGGTATAACCCCACGGTGGTGGGGTCATAACCGAACTGAACCGGCCAGGCGAAGTGGTCGTCCAGTTGCAGGCCATGCATCGGACAGCGCTTCAGGGTTTCCACCACCAAACCGATGAAGCGGGCACGAACCTCCGGATGGGCAGGATTGAGCCAAGCCATCCGATGGTTGCCATGCATCGCCATCCAACGTTGGCCATTGGCTTTGGCCAACACCCAGCTGGGGTTGTTGCGCACAACGGATGAATCGGCCGGCTCCATCAAGCCGTACTCAAACCAGGGCATCACCTTGATGCCACGGCGCCGACCTTCCGCCGCCAGGGTGCAGATGGGATCAAGACCGACCCCAGCCTTCTGCAACGGCAGCTCCACTGGAGCGAAGCGGCTGCGATGAAACGTGGTGCCACGGCTCCAGACGTTCGGCACCACGCGATTGAAGCCCGCATCCTGCAGCTGTTGCATCGCAGCGCTGATGCGCGTCCGGTCGTAATAGAGCTGGCTGGGGCTGTTGGTCAGCCACACCCCCATCGTGCTGCGGTTGCGGAGCAACCGGTCCAATCGGGACTCCGCCATCAGAGGTGCGGGAAACCCCGCCATCAGGCTGGCCAGAGCAAGACCAAACAGAGGCTTCCACCGCTGAGCCAACGCCGTTGAAGCACCGGGCCTCAAGGATGGCGCGGATCAACCGTGATCAAGCCGAACCAAGCCCGCTCGTTCAACAGTCCATGGGCCCGCGGCCAACGATCAGCGGAACATCGAGCTCACAGAGCTCTCTTCATGGATGCGCCAGATCGCTTCCCCAAGCATGTTGGCCACGGAGAGCACCTTCAGCTGAGGGAAGACCCGGTCCTGCGGGATCGGGATGCTGTTGGTCACCACCACCTGTTCAAACAGACCCTCAACGGACAGACGTTCGCTGGCGGGGGGAGAGAAGACGGCGTGGGTGGCGCAGGCCAGCACCCGCTTGGCCCCTTGCTCCCGCAACAAGCGTGCACCGGCACAGATCGTGCCGCCGGTGTCGATCATGTCGTCGATCAGGATCGCCGTCCGCCCCGCCACATCACCAATCACCGTGAGGCTTTCAGCCATGTTGTGGCCGGTGCGGCGCTTGTCGATGATCGCCAGCGGGGCATCGTTCATCTGCTTGGCGAAGGCCCGGGCCCGCGCCACGCCCCCAACGTCAGGAGACACCACCACCACATCTCCCAGATCCTGGGTGGAGAGGTAGTCCACCAGCACGGGAGAGCCGTAGATGTGATCGCAGGGGATATCGAAATAGCCCTGAATCTGGGCGGAGTGCAGGTCCATTGCCAGCACGCGGTCAACGCCCGACGTCACCAGCAGGTTGGCCGTGAGCTTGGCAGTGATTGATTCACGACCAGCGGTCTTGCGGTCGGCTCGGGCGTAGCCGTAGTAAGGCACCACTGCAGTGATCTGCCGTGCGGAGGCCCGTCTGCAGGCATCCACCATGATCAGCAGCTCCATCAGGTGATCGTTCACCGGTGCGCAGGTGGGCTGGATCAGGAACACGTCGCAGCCACGGATCGACTCCTGGATCTGCACATAGAGCTCACCGTCGGCAAAACGCTTGCAGACGCGGGGACCATCAGGCACCCCGAGATAAGCGGAAATCTCCTTGGCCAGAGCAGAGTTCGAGGTGCCGCTGAACAGGCGCAGACGGCGACTGTCCGGGGTCATCTGCTCCTGTTCGGAACGGGCTGCTGTCAGGAAACTTGTCACGGCGCCCGCGGAACGAATTCTGCTGTAATCCGATGGTAGAGGTGAGCAGTGCCCCCATGTCCACAGGTTTCCCACTGTTGGTGGGTGCGGGCCCCCTGCCTGAACTCAAAATGCATCAGGCCTGCGAAGCCCTGGCACGGGCTTGCCGATGCTCTCTCACCACGGTGGCCAGTGGTGCATCACCGGCTGAGGTTCTGCAGACCAACCCGGCGGCAACAGGGCTGGTGCGGCTCAGCGGCGACGCAGCCCGGCCGACCCCGCAGGGTGATGCCAGCTGGCTGCAGGCCCTAGCCGACTGGCGTCAGCCGGTGCTGCTGCTGACCACTGCTGAACAGGACGGTTCAATCTCTGGCGCAGCCGCGGCCTACGCCGCCCTCTGCCGGGAACTGCAGGTGCCCCTGCTCGGCCTGGTGCAGCTCCAGGGCCCCTGGAATGGCCCAGCGCGACGCCGGGACGGCCTCAGCTGGCTGGGCTGGATCCCCGATGAACAGCATCCGGAACAGACCGAATGCGTCGACGCCCTCGCCCGGAGACTGCAACTCCGCAGCCCCGCTTAACGCTGGGGCCAGAGGGGAAGGCCGGCGCCGCCGTCGATCTGGCGCAAGGTCTGCTCACCAGCCCGCTCGGCCAAGGGCAGCCGGCTGATGCGTGCGGGTTCAGGGCTGGCGATGATCGCCGCGGCTAGGCTCAGCTGCTCCGAACGACTGAGGTTGGTCTCTACCTCAGTGTTCAGTTGGTTCACCAAACCAGGAATCACCTCAATGCCACTGGGAGCCTTGACCTGTTCAATCAGACCCTCAACGAGGATATTTTGGCGCCGGCGACGCTGGGAGACAGCCTTGGGATCGGGCAGATGGCGCACCAGCTGTTCCGCCTGGGCACCGTTGAGACGCTGTCGTCCGGCCTGGAGCATGACGGTGTAGTCCTGCGTCTTGTCCTGGCGTTTGTAGGAGTCGCTCAACACCACCTCCACTTCGCCCAGACCATCCACCAGGCGGCGTAGGGCCGCACGGGGCATCACCACATAGCGCTTGGGATCACCCTGCTGAAGACCAACAATGTCGCGGATGGCATCGCCGAGAAGACTGACGCCACCCCGTCGCCACAACTGAGCCAAGGGGCCCGGGTTCTCTTCGCCAGGGAGCTGAACTCCGAGCTCCGTGGGGATCTGGAGCATCTGAAGCGGCTCCTGGGCGGCAATGCGAAGCAACAGCAGTGCATCGGCATTGGGGGGGCCCTTGGGCGCGGCCTGGTTGGAGGCGGCACCCAGCCGATCCGCATCAACACCGATCACCAACACCGTCACCGGGACCTCCGGGAAGGGGGCCAGAGTTTCAGGTTGATCCGCACTCAGCGGAGCGCCCGCCGCAACGCGATCGGGTTTTGGCCAGAGGGTCGCCATCAACCACCCGGTCACACCAATCCCCAGCACGGCAGCACCGACACACAGCGCACCGCGAACTCGGGATGGCGACAACCAGTTCATTTCGCTGGACGAACCGCAATGGCGCTTAGTTTCGCCCAGATCTCCAGTTCCTAGCCTGGTCCCCGTGAAGCCGTCATCGATGTCCCTCCGCCACGACTACCGCAGCCGACCACCCGAACAGGTGCGCGTGGTGGTGTTCGGAGCCACGGGCTACATCGGCCGCTTTGTGGTGAAGGAACTGGTGGACCGGGGCTACCAGGTGATCGCCTTCGCCCGCGAGCGCAGCGGCATCGGTGGTCGTCAGAGCAGGGACGAGGTGATCTCCGATTTCCCGGGAGCTGAGGTGCGCTTCGGGGATGTCACCGATCCAGCCTCAATCGCCGCCGAGGCCTTCGATCAACCCACGGATGTGGTGGTGAGTTGCCTGGCGTCCCGCACCGGCGGCCGCAAGGATTCCTGGGCGATTGACCACGCAGCCACCCTCAACACGTATGAGCAGGGACGGGCGGCCGGGGTGGCCCACTACGTGCTGCTCTCGGCCATCTGCGTGCAGAAGCCGCTGCTGGAATTTCAGAAGGCGAAGCTGGCCTTCGAAGCCGTGTTGCAGGCGGATGAGGAGATGAGCCACTCCATCGTTCGCCCCACCGCCTTTTTCAAAAGCCTGGGCGGACAGGTGGAAAGCTGCCGCAAGGGCGGCCCCTACGTGATGTTCGGAGGCGGAACCCTGGCCAGCTGCAAGCCGATCAGCGAAGCCGATCTGGCCCGGTTCATGGCCGACTGCATCCATGACGCGTCCAAACGCAACCAGGTGCTGCCGATTGGGGGGCCGGGTCCGGCGCTGAGCGCCCGGGAGCAGGGAGAGATGCTCTTCCGCGCTCTGAACAAGCCCGAACGGATGCTGTCGGTGCCGATTGCCCTGATGGATGCACCGATCGCCGTGCTGGACGCCCTGGCTCGCGTGTTCCCAGGCATCAACGACACGGCGGAATTTGGTCGGATCGGCCGCTACTACGCCAGCGAATCGATGCTCGTCTGGGATGAGCAGAAGCAGTGCTACGACGCGGATGCCACGCCGTCCTATGGAACCGACACGCTGGAGCAGTTCTTTGAGCGCGTGGCCAGGGAGGGCATGGCCGGGCAGGACCTGGGGGATGCGGCGCTGTTCTGAAGCCGCCATCCTTGGGTGACCAAGCCCCCCCCATGGATCAGTCCACCGTTGACCCGGCCAAGGCCGGAAGGGGGCGCAGCACCGGGGTGCTGCTGCATCCCACCGCTCTGCCTGGCAGCCCCGTCTGCGGCAGCTTTGGTGAGCCCTGCCGCCGTTGGATCCAGCTGCTGGCCGACCATGGCATCGGCGTCTGGCAGATGCTGCCCCTGTCCCCGCCGGATCCCACCGGGTCCCCCTACAGCTCTCCCTCCTGCAATGCCCTGAACCCCTGGTTCCTCGACGGCCAGGACCTGGCCAACGAGGGGTTCATCGGCGAAGAAGCGCTGAGGGCCGCTCCAGGGGCTGATGCACCGTTGGAGGGCGCAGAGCGTGTGGAGTTCAACCTGGCCCAGCAACGGGCCAATGCCCTGGGGGATGCCCTGCTTGCCGCCTGGCCTGAGCAGGATCCAGCGCGACATGCCGCCTTCGAGCGCTGGGCGCAACAACAGCGCAGCTGGCTGCAGGACCATGCCCGTTTCCAGGTTCTGCACGACCAACACAACACCGCTTGGTGGGAGTGGCCGCTGCCGCTGGCCCGGCATGACAACAAAGCCCTCAAGACCTGGGCGGAGCAACACCAAGACGCGTTGCTGCGGGAACAGCTGATCCAATGGCAGCTCGACCGGCAGTGGCAGGCGATCCGCCGCCAGGCGACCAACCTGGGCATCCAGCTGTTTGGCGATCTGCCCTTCTATGTGAGCAGTGACAGCGCCGATGTCTGGAGCAACCGTTCGCTCTTCACCGTCAAGAAGAACGGCCAGCTCACCACCCAGAGCGGTGTTCCGCCCGATTACTTCTCGGAAACCGGACAGCTGTGGGGCTCACCGGTGTACCGCTGGGGACAGCATCGGATCACGCGCTTCCGATGGTGGCGGCAAAGAATTGCGCGCCAGCGGGAGATGGTGGATCTGCTGCGCCTGGATCACTTCCGGGCCCTTGCGGCCTTCTGGGCTGTCCCCGGTGGAGACAGCACCGCAGAGAACGGACAGTGGCAGCCCTCGCCGGGTCACGCCCTGCTGCGCAAGCTGCGCAGGGATGCCGGTGGCTCTCTCCCCTTGATTGCCGAGGATCTCGGCGTGATCACACCGGATGTGGAACAACTCCGCGATGCCTTCCGGTTGCCGGGCATGAAAGTGCTGCAGTTCGCATTCGACGGCGCATCCGACAACCCGTATCTGCCGGAAAACACCGATGGGCATCGCTGGGTCGTCTACACCGGCACCCACGACAACCCCACAACGCTGGGCTGGTGGAACGGGCTGGATGCCGACAGCCGCGCCCGCATCGCCACGCGGGTGAATGGTGAGATCAGTGCTCCGGCCTGGCATCTGCTCGACATGGCCTTTGCCACAACCGCAGGCCTGGTGATCGCCCCATTGCAGGACCTGATGCACCTCGACGACCGTGCCAGGTTCAACACCCCCGGCACCTGCGAAGGCAACTGGAGCTGGAGGCTGGGCAGCTTTGATGCCGCGCTGGGGAATGCCCTGGGCGGCTACGGGAGCAGGGGAGCGGTCTGGGGGAGGTCGCTCTCCGGAGCCGGCAATTTGTTGACCCGGTAGATCCCCGGCCGCTCTTGATCCACGGGCAGAGGATCTCCATTCCAGAGCACCTGATCCTCAGCACCAGCCGGAGGGTCCAGGCGCACCTCGATCGGGGCCATCAACTGCAGGGTGAGCATGCCGGCGCTCGTTGCGAATTGAACTCGATCTCCCCCACCGCTGGAGAGCTGCAGCTCTCTTGGCTCAGCCACAACAACCTCCAGCACCCCCTGGGACTGCGGCAGGGCATCCCGCACCAGATCAAGCCACTGCTGAGGCGTGCGTTTCTGAACCTGTTCCAGGGGGCGCAGGGCCGCGATGCCTTCGTCTGAACCCACCGGGTTCGGACCACGGCTGATCGCCTCCACATCAGCACGCACGGGTTCGAGGCTGAGGCTGTTGCGCAGGGCCAGGTCCTGTTGTTGACGGTTGATGGCCAGCAGGCTGAAGGCGATCACCGCCGCATAAACGACCGTTCCCTGCCAGGTGGTGAACACATCGATGTTGCCCAGGGTGAAGCGACCCAGGCCAGCTTTGGCGGGTCCGCGGCGGAGCAACACCGGCGGTGGAAGCAGGGGGTCGAGGCATCCTCCGGGCAGGGCCAGGCGACGCTCGATCTGAGGAAGCATCGAGGCGAGGTAAGCCCGCTCGGGCAGGCGATCACTCCAGCCCCGCTCCAGGGCCTCGATCACGGGGGTGGTGATCCGGGTCTCATTGGCCAGATCACGCATCGAGAGGCCAAGCTCCTCGCGGCGCCTTCGCAGCAGCAGCCCCAGATCCTGACGCTGCTGCTCCTGGGCCTCAACCGTGCCGGCATCAGGGCTGGAACCCTTGCGGGGACGTCGCCACCAAAGTCCTGGACGCTTCAGTCGCATGGGCTGTTGGGCCACTCCATCGGGTCAGCCCGCTCGAGCAAGGGCTTCCATTCTCCCTCGCTCAACCAGATCCAGCACCCCTCGGCCAGATCACCGAGCGGCAACCCTGCAATGGCCGTGCGCTGCAGGTCCAGCACCGGATGGCCAAGGGCTTCCGCCATCCGGCGGATCTGTCGGTTTCGCCCTTCCCGCAGCTCAATCTCCAGAAGCGAGCGGTCACCCCAGGCCCGCAACCGGCGCACCCGAGCGGGGCGGGTCAAGCGACCGTCCAAAGGCAGACCCCGCCGCCAGCGATCGAGGACCGGCTCTGGCGGCACACCCTTGACCCACACCCGGTAGGTCTTGGCGTGGCTGTAACGCGGGTGAGTGAGTTTCAAGGTGAGCTCACCCAGATCGGTGAGCAGAAGCGCACCATGGCTGTCGGCATCCAGACGGCCAACGGGGTGAAGACCAGCCCGATGCTCCGGGGGAAGCAGGTCCAGCACCGTGCGGCGACCCTGCGGGTCATCACAGCTGCAGATCACCCCCACCGGCTTGTTGATCAGCAGCACCCGCGCCACCCCACGGGACGGCAACGGCAGACCATCCACATGAATCGTCTGCTGCTGCGGGTCGGCCTGGTCGCCAACGCGGGCGACCTGACCATCCACCGTCACGCGGCCGGCCTGCAGCCATTCCTCAGCCCGGCGCCTGGAGCAGAGGCCGGCAGCAGCGATCAGTTTCTGCAGGCGCTGGCGCGTCATTGCAGAGGTTCCCGTGGCAGGAGCAGATCCATGCAGGCTCCACCGGCGGGATGATTGCGGGCTTCGATGCGACCGCCATGGTTGACGGCGATCTGCTGCACGATCGCCAGTCCCAGGCCACTGCCGCTGCGGTTGGAGCGGGTGCGGGAGGGATCCCCCCGGTAGAAGCGTTGAAACATGCGCGTGAGATCGGCCTCACTCAAGCCAGGGCCATGGTCACGAATGCTGAGCAACCACCAGCCGCCGCTCTGGCGAACGGACACGTCGATGCTGCTTTCATCAGGGGAGTAGCGCAGGGCATTGTCGAGAAGGTTGAGCACCGCACGGTGCAACCGGCGCTGATCACCACGCAGGGGGCCTGATTCGCTGCGGTCCAGCTGCAGCGTCACCCGCCGTTCCTCCGCGATCGGGCCAATGGATCCCCAGGCGCTGTCCACCAGATCCTCCAGGGTGAGGGGCACATGCTCGCTGTCGTCCTGCGGCAGGCTGTTTTCCAACCGCGACAGCTCCAGCAGGTCTTCCACCAGCAGCTGAAGACGCCGGAGTTCCTTCTGCAGCCGTTGCACCAGAGCCGTGTCTTCTTCCTTGACGGCCAGTTCCAGCCGATCGCTCACCAGCATCAGGGCGGTGAGGGGGGTCTTGAGCTCATGGGCCACATCACTCACCCAGCGTTCCTGTTGCTGTTGCTGGGCTTCGAGGGACTGACGGCTCTGGATCAGCACCAGCCAGCATTCGTCACTGCCCGGCAGAACAACCGCCTCCAGCGGGGTCCCCTGTTGATCCCATTCACAACGCTGGGAACGCAGCTGATAGCGGCTGCTGAAGATCAACTCCTCCAAGACAGGAATGTCGAGGACATCCCGGACCTTCATGCCACGAACCAGGCGATTGGAGGGGATATGAAGAAGGCGTTCGGCCCGATCGTTGATGTAGGCGATGGAGTGGTCCGGGGCCAGGATCATCCAGCCCTGGGTGGCCGCATCAATCCAGGCCAGCAGCTGAGGAGCGTTCAAGACGATGGAGCGATCCTTGGACGTTCGCTTCGACGTTCGCCTGGACGCCAGAACGCGGCGTCGACGCTGCAGCAGAAGCGTGATCCCAATGCCAGCTGCAAAACCGAGTGCGGCGGAGATCACCACAGCACCCTCAGCCGAAGCGATACCCGAAGCCGCGAACCGTACGGATCAACTGAGGCGATGAGGGCTCCTGCTCAACCTTTTCCCGCAGCCAGCGAATGTGAACATCCACGGTTTTGGTGTCACCGATGAAGTCGACACCCCAGATTTTCTCCAGCAGCTGATCGCGACTCCAGACGCGCTTGGGGTTCTGGATGAACAGCTCGAGGATCTTGTATTCCTTGGGAGAGAGTGTGAGGTCTGTTCCATCCCGGGTGACCCTGCATTCACTGGGATACAGGCACAGGTTGGCGTGAGTAAAGGAATGCTGTTGGGAGGGCGACGTCTCCGATTGACTGGATCGCCGCAGTAAGGCCCTGCAGCGGGCCACCAGTTCGCGCAGCCCAAAGGGTTTGACCAGGTAATCGTCGGCGCCCACCTCAAGCCCCAGCACCCGATCGGTCTCACTGTCTCGGGCGCTGATCACCAGGATCGGGGTGGTGTTGTTGATGCGACGGAGCTCGCGGCAAAGGTCAAGCCCCCCCAAGCCGGGGAGCATCAGATCGAGCACGATCAGATCCACCGGATCTGAAGTTTCAGCGGTGATCAGATTGAGGGCTGAGGCGCCATCGGCGCAGGTTTGCACCTCAAAACCTTCCGCGCGCAGGGCCTCTCCGACTGTTTCCCGGATGCTGTCGTCGTCTTCCACCACGAGGAGACCACGGGTGGAGACAGCCGCAGACAGGGTTGTCACGTCCATGAGGCGGGAGCGCATCCATCCTGACCGAGGACGAAACCCGACAAAGCAGAACAGCAGCTTCGCTTAATGGCCCAGATCTCAGAGAAACAGGCCCGGCGAAACAACGTTCAGAAGAAAAGGCTCAGAAGAATTCGTCGAAGTTGTCGAAATCAACCGCTTTGAACTTGCCCGCTTCCACCTGCTGCATCAGTCGCTCAAGCTGAGAGAACAAGGCACCACCGGTGAGCAGCGAGAGCAGCAGGGCCACCAGCAGGGCAGCGCCAGAGGCAAACCCGAAGATCTGAAGGCAGCAACCGATGAACAGGGTGACCCCGATGAGGGTGCCGGCATAGCTGAGGTTGATCTCGGCAGTCCCCAGGGGCATCAGAGGGAGTCGGTCCTGCTTCCAGCCATCCAGTTTGTTCTGCACCTGACGGCCGAAGGTGAGGCCGCAGAGCACACCCATCAACAGACCGATGCCCGCCAGCAGGTAGGGGGGCTGGGGCAGGGTCATCATCTGGAGCAGCTGCTCAAGCTCCTGGGCGCTGATCTCCTCAGGCATCGACGCCGATCTCAAAGAGCTGAGACCTTAGCGGTGAGTTCCACAATCTCGCTGAAATCGTGATTTCAGGATCACGCTGCCGCCAAAGGGTTGAGGCGCTGCAACAGGCCGCCGGCCAGACGCCCTGGGCCGAAGGTGCGGCCCAGCAGGCCGACCAGGGCACGCACGTCGTCGGTGTGCAGACGATCGTCACGGATCAGCGTCATCAGCAGACGTTTGCGCAGGTCGGCACCATCTCGGCTGAGCAGCAGCCGCAGACCTGCCCCAGCCACAGGGATCAATTCCTTCCCAGGAGCGGGAGCGTCCTGACCCACCACATCCAGCAAGCTTTCGAGCCGATCCAGGCGCAGGCGGCCTGATTCATCAAAGATCACCTCCAGCAGCTTCTCGCGCATTTCGCTGGTGTCACCCGCCAACAGTCGACGGGCCACGTACGGATAGGCCACAGCAATGATTCGGAAGTTCGGATCCAGCCGTAAGGCAAGGCCTTCCTGGCTGACGACGGCCCGGATGATCAAGGCGAAGCGCGCCGGAACCCGGAAGGGGTAATCGAACATCAGCTCCGAAAAACGGTCGGTGATCGCCTTGAAGTTGAACGATCCAACCGAGTCGCCGAGGCTGCCGCCGAGCACCTCTTCAAGGGCAGGAATGATCGGCGTGAGATCGGCCGTAGGGCTGAGAAACCCGAGGGATTGGAAGTCCTTGGCCAACCCTGAGAAGTCACGGTTGATCAGGTGCACCACAGCACCGGTGAGGGTGAGCCGGTCGCTGTCGCTGATGGAATCCATCATCCCGAAGTCGACATACCCCACATGGCCGAGATCGCCGGTACGACCCGGCAGGGCGAAGAGGTTGCCGGGGTGGGGGTCGGCATGGAAATAGCCGAACTCCAGGAGTTGCTGCAGGCCGCAGATCACGCCGGTGCGGATCAACGCCGTTGGGTCAAGACGCTGGGAACGCAGCTCCTCGCTGTCACGCATCTTGGCGCCATCAATCCAGGAGGTGGTCAGCACCCGGGTGGAGCTGAGCATCCGCTCCACCTTCGGGATGTAGACCGCATCGTTATCTGCGAAAAGCGACGAAAACCGCTCGGCATTGGCCGCTTCCAGGCCGTAATCGATCTCCTCGAACAGGCTGCGGCCGAACTCATCAATGATTCCGCCCAGCCCGAAACCGAGGTTGAGCGGCAGCAGCGGCGCCGTCATCACCCCCAAAGCCCGGATTAACACCAGATCCCGCCGCAGGATGAAGGTGAGATTGGGCCGCTGCACCTTCACCGCAACCCAGTGCTGGCCCTGCAGACGGGCCTTGTACACCTGGCCCAGGCTGGCGGCGGCGATCGGCGTATCAGGAAACTCCTCAAACAATTCCTCTGCCGGCGCACCGAGTTCCTCGCGGATGCAAGCCAGGGCGGTGGCATGGGGAAAGGCCGGCAGATCGTCCTGCAGGCGTGTCAGTTCCTCCAGCCAGTCCCGACGCACCAGATCAGGTCGGGTGGAGAGGGCCTGTCCCAGCTTGATGAAGCAGGGCCCCAGACCCGTCAGGGTGTTGAGAATGCGACGCGCCAGCCCCTGCTGAACGGCGGGGTCATTGCTGCCTCCACGCAGCAGCAGCACCAGCACCAGCCCCGCCAGGGACCACAGCACCTGAACAAGGCGCGGAACGGCGACCCAGGGACGCAGCAGCAGCCAGCCGAGATCCCCCCCGGGGTCGTAACGCATCGCATCGCACTGAGTACAGAGAGAGACTTTAAGGAGATCAGGGGGATTTGATGGCGCTTCTGCCCCAGCTCACCCGTCGCCTCGGTCAGCCCCTGTTTCTGCCGGCCCACGGACGGGGGGCTGCCCTTCCGGATGGACTGCGTCAATTGCTGCGACGCCGCGCCGGCGTCTGGGACCTGCCGGAACTGCCAGCCCTTGGCGGTCCGCTGGAGGCGAACGGCGCCATCGCAGACAGCCAACGCTCCGCCGCGGCAGCGATGGGGGTGGCGCGCTGCTGGTACGGGGTGAACGGGGCCACGGGGTTGCTGCAGGCCGCACTGCTGGCCATGGTCCGGCCCGGAGAGCGGGTGCTGCTGCCCCGCAACGTGCATCGCAGCCTGATTCAGGCCTGCGTTCTTGGGGACCTGCGGCCGGTGCTGTTCGATCTCCCCTTTCAAAGCGACCGGGGCCAGCCGGCACCGGCGGATTCGGCCTGGATCGAACGGGTGCTTCAGGCCCTGCCCAGAGATGCAGCCCCCATCCGTGCTGCGGTTCTGGTGCATCCCACCTACCAGGGCTATGCCAATGACCCAACGGCGGTGATTCAGCGGCTGCAGCAACAGGGCTGTTGCGTGCTGGTGGATGAAGCCCACGGCTGTCATTTCGCCGCTGGGGTGGACCATCCCCTCCCCCCCAGCGCTCTGCACTGCGGCGCTGATCTGGTGGTGCATTCCCTGCAGAAGTCGGCTGCAGCACTGGCGCAAACAGCGGTGCTCTGGCTGCAGGGGGAGCGTCTGGATCCCGTGCGCGTGGAACGCAGCCTTGGACTGCTGCAAACAACCAGCCCCAGTGCACTGCTGCTGGCCTCCTGCGAAGAAGCCCTTCAACACTGGCAGAGGCCCAAGGGACGCCGTCAGTTGCTGCAGCGGCTGCAGGATGCGGAAGCGCTCGCCGATGGCCTGCGCCACAGCGGCATGCCTCTGCTGAGCAACCAGGATCCGCTGCGCCTGATCCTGCACACGGGTCAGGCGGGCATCACCGGCCTGGATGCCGACGATTGGTTCCTGCCCCGTGGGTTGGTGGGCGAATTGCCGGAACCAGCCAGCCTCACCCTCTGCCTGGGGCTGGCACGCCACCGCGGGCTGGGACGGCAGATGCGGCACCACTGGCAGAACCTGCTGCGGAGCTTCCCCGATCGGACTCCCTTGCCAGCCTTCGAAGCCCCACCGCTTCCGCTGGTCACCTCCCCAGCCCAGTCACCGACCCAGGCCTGGACGGCGGAGCATCAACAGGTGGCGTTGAAGGATGCGGAGGGGTGCATCGCGGCTGAATTGCTGTGCCCTTACCCACCGGGCATCCCCCTGCTGATTCCCGGCGAACGCCTCGATCGCCAGCGGCAGCGCTGGCTTGAACGCCAGCAACTGTTCTGGGGAGACCAGATCCCAGACGCACTAACTGTGGTGAGCGGGGGCTGATCTGGGACGGCAGAGGTGCCCGCAAGCCTCGAGATCACGACCAACAGCGATTGATACTGTGAATCCAGGACGCCTCCAATCAGCGTGATCCGTGAGGTTGTCCTCGATCAGAACCAAGCACCAGCAGCCCGAGCAGCCCTGCGCAAGCGCTTGATCAGTGGCCTCGGTGTGGGGGGCTTTGGCCTGCTTGTCGTGAGCCTGGGGGGCTGGTGGTTCACCGCCGCCCTGGGGGGAATGGTGCACCTTGGCCTGCTGGAGTTCTTCCGGATGGCGCAATTCAAGGGAATTCGCCCCGCGACCAAAACCACCCTGGTGGCCTGCCAACTGCTGCTGTTCACCACCCAGTGGGCGATCCAGGGCGGGCTGCCGGCTGATGTGGCCCACGCTGTTCTGCCCCTCTCTGGAGCCGCCATCTGCGGTTGGCTGCTGCTGCAACCGGTGACGGGTTCCATCGCCGACATTGCGGCATCGATCTTCGGGCTGTTCTACCTGGGTTTTTTGCCCAGCCACTGGCTGAGTCTGCGCGGTTTGGACAACGGTCTGGAGATCACTCTGTCGGCCTGCCTGATGATCGTGGCCACCGACATCGGCTCCTGGGCCGTGGGACGGCGTTACGGGCGACGGCCCCTCTCACCGATCTCCCCTGGGAAAACCATCGAGGGGGCGATCGGGGGATTCATCTCGGCCATGCTGATCGGCCTGATCTGCGGCCAGCTGATGGGCTGGGCACTGCATGGCCTGCCGGGCCTGCTGCTGGGGGCGCTGATCGCTCTGTTCGCCCTGGTGGGAGACCTGACGGAATCGATGATGAAACGCGATGCAGGCGTGAAGGACTCCGGTGACGTGCTGCCCGGCCATGGCGGGATCCTGGACCGGATCGACAGCTATCTGTTCACCCCAGCGGTGGTCTTTTACGCGATCGCTTTGTGCCAACCACTGTTGGCCCCATAAGCAGAGCTATGGGGTGACGCTGGCCTGACCTTTGAGGGCCAGCTGTCCACCCGCCAGCTGCACCTGCTCGATTCGAATGGCGGGGTCCATCGGCAGCAAGGTGCGCGGTTCATCGGCGGTCTCCGGCCGGAAGCACAGTGTTCCCTGCTCCGCATTGAGGCGGAAGCGACGGCAAACAGGGTCTTGATGGGCCGCAACGGGCACCTGCAACTCGAGCAGATCCACGTCAATGCGCAGCGCCCCCAACGGGCTGAGCCCCATCAGCTGTTCAGCCATCCAGTCCCCGAGCCAGCGCCAGGGTTCGGCCAGCAACGCGCTGTTGAGCTGACGGCTGTTGAAACTCACCTCGCCCGCCACCTGGAACGGCTGCTTCAGGGCCAGCATCTGACCGGGACTGAGCAGCTTCATGTCCACCGCAATCGAACCGCTGCGCAAATCAACATGCTGCAAGGGCAGCCCCTGGAAACAGGCATCCCTCGCCGTGAGGGTCACACCATCCAGACGCCCCCGCAGCAATGACCAGCTGGAGCCATTCAGGGCCAGTTCGAGGCTGCCGATGCTGTCGCATTGGCTGCGAATCCACAGGCGCAGGGCCCCTGCCAGCACATTGAGAACAGGATCAGCCATGGTTCAACAGCGCCTGACACCGCTCAGCCACCTTGCGGGGCTGATCGATATGGGGGAGATGACCGCAGGAGGGGAAGGTCTCCACAGGCTGATCCAACAAGGCCTGAAGCGCCTGCTTCTGCGGAGCACGCAGAATCCGATCGTTGTCACCCCAGATCACGTGCAGTGATTGGGAGGGCAGGGGGTCCCCACATCCGGCGAAACCACCGCTGCGGGCGAAGGCCGCCAAGGCCTCCGCCCAGCCGGGGCATTGCAGGTGCAACGAGGCGATTTGCTCTTCCGGTGCACCCACATCCGCATCGGGATCAGCGAAAGCCTGGCGACACAGCCCCCGCCGCACACCAGGACGCCCCAGGAACCAGGCACCAAAACGATCCAACAGGGGCGGAACAGGCATCGGACGCCCCGTGAGACCGGCAGGAGCCAGCAGCAGCAGAGAAGCCACACGCTCGGGATGACGCCGGGCCAGCTCCACGGCTACGGCCCCTCCCATGGAGGCCCCGATCAGGCTCAGGGGAGCGTCCATGGGAAGCCGCTGCAGCAGGGCATCGAGATGCCGCAACACAGCTTCTGGCCCATAGGTCAGGCCCAGGGGACGCGGCGAAAAACCAAAACCGAACAAGTCGGGGATGAACAGCTGAAAGCGATCGGCCAGTAGGGGAGCCAGGCGCCGGTATTCGAAAAAACTGCTGTCGAAACCATGCAGCAGCAACAACGGTGCGCCCTGGCCGAGCACAGCCACCGGGAACGGATCATCCACACCCAGATCCGGCAACGTCCACCACTCCACCTCAGCGGCCAGGGACTCGGCCTGCGGGTCAAGCAGAGCCGGCCGCAATTGATCCAGAAGCGTCTTCAAAGGCTGCTGGGGCTGAGTTCGGCAGCGCCCACAAGGGCCTCCAGCAAAGCACCAGGCGTCACAGCGAAAGGCAAATGATGCAGATCGGAACCCTCGCGGCAGGCGAAGCGACACACCGCCTGCAACTCACTGAGGCTGGCCTGCGCCAGACCCAAATCATCAAGGCTGACGGGCAAACCAAGCTGCCGCAGCAACGGCAACAGCTGGCGGTGTGCCTGGCCTGCAAGCCGGTTGCCGCCCAGACGTTCCTCCAGGCGAAGCTGCACAAGAATTCCGAAGCCCACCTTCTCGCCATGCAGAACGTGGTGACAGGCCTCCAGCTGGGTGAGGCCGTTGTGAACGGCATGGGCCGCAACAGTGCGGCAACGGGCACCGCCCAGTCCCCCCATCACGCCAGCAGTGAGAGCACAGGCTTCGGCGGTGCGCACCCAGGCTTCACTGTCTGGATCCTCCACCGCCGTGAGGCTGTCGATCAGCAATTGATCCCGCAGCACCCGTGCCATCTGTACGGCCTGCTGCACCAGACCATCGATGCTGTCGCCGCTGCTCACTGACGCTTCGTACCACTTGGCGAGGGCATCAGCGACACCACTGGCCAGCGTGCGCGGTGGGGCCTGACGCACCAGCCCGTGATCGAAGACAAGAAGATCTGGGCAGCGATCAAGGGCCACATCACCCTCGAAAGCACCCTTAGGGGAATAAATGTTGGAGAGAGCCGTCCATCCGGCACAGGTGGAGGCGCTCAGTGGAACGGTGATGCAGGGCAGGGAAAGGCGATGGGCCAGCAACTTTCCGGCATCCAGCACCTTTCCGCCCCCGGCAGCCAGAACGGCGTCACAGCCCTGGGCTTCAGTAGCCACCCTCTGGAGATCCTGCTCACAGCAGTCAAACTGGAGCTGAGCCTTGAGGGGTTGGATCCCCTGGGCCTGGAGATCCGACACCAAACGCTGACGCTGATCCGCAGTGGACGCACTGCGACCCAGCACCAGCGGACGTGTGCTGAGGGATTTGATCTGAGGCAAGGCCTCATCCCAGGCTCCATCCCCCCGAAGGACGCTGGCGGGGGCAATGGAGTGGGACGAGATGGATCGAACCATCAGACGCTGGCACCGGCGAGTTGCGGTGCCGTGTCCACCTGACCTTTGTGGCGGACCACCACCTTCTTGTTCTCATCGACATCAACTTCGGCGTGATCGCCGTCCTTGATCCGACCCGACAGCACCTCTTCGGCGAGGGAATCCTCGAGAAGACGCATGACAGCCCGACGTAGCGGACGTGCGCCATAGGCAGGGTTGTAGCCCTCCTCCACCAGGCGCTCCTTGAACGCATCGGACACGGTGAGGGTGATGCCCTTCTCGCCCATGCGACCAAAGACCTCCTTGAGCATGATCTCGGCGATCTCCTTGACCTCGTCGCGATTGAGCTGGCGGAAGACAATGATTTCGTCGAGACGGTTGAGGAATTCAGGACGGAAGTACTGCTTGAGCTCCTCATTCACCAGGGAACGGATCCGGGTGTACTGAGACTCCTCCGCGCTTTCACCGGAGAACTCGAAGCCGAGGCCGCCGCCACCCTTCTCAATCACCTTCGAACCGATGTTCGAGGTCATGATGATCAGGGTGTTTTTGAAGTCGACGGTGCGGCCCTTGGAATCGGTCAGACGGCCGTCTTCCAGAAGCTGCAGCAGCAGGTTGAACACATCGGGGTGTGCCTTTTCGATTTCATCGAAAAGCACCACGGTGTAAGGCCGGCGACGCACAGCCTCGGTGAGCTGACCGCCTTCGTTGAAGCCCACATAGCCCGGAGGCGAGCCGATCAGCTTGCTGACCGTGTGGCGCTCCATGAATTCCGACATATCGAGGCGGATCATCGCCTCTTCGCTACCGAAGAAGTAGGTAGCCAGAGCCTTGGTGAGCTCGGTTTTACCCACACCGGTGGGGCCGGAGAAGATGAAGCTGGCGATCGGACGGTTGGGGTTCTTCAAGCCGACCCGAGCACGGCGGATGGCCTTGGACACCGCCTTGACGGCTTCGTCCTGACCGATCAGGCGCTTGTGGAGGGTTTCCTCCATGTTGAGCAGCTTGACCGACTCGCTCTCGGTGAGCTTCTGCACCGGAACACCGGTCCAGGAGGCGACGATCTGAGCGATGTCCTCCTCGTTCACCATCGGTGAGCTGTCTGAAGAAGGCGCTTCGGTTGCAGCTGTTTCACCGGATTCAGAAGTGGGGTCAGCCTTGACCTCGTCCTTGTTGGCCTGAAGCAGTGAGCGGATCTGCTCCCGCAGTTCCACTTCCTTCTCGCGCAGTTCACCGGCCTTGGTGAAGTCCTGATCGCGGACGGCATCTTCCTTTTCCTTCTGGACGGAACGCAGTTCCTTGTCCACTTCCTTGGCCGCGGGGGGCAGCTTCGAATTGAGCAGACGCACGCGGGAACCGGCTTCATCGATCAGGTCGATGGCCTTGTCAGGCAGGAAACGATCCGAGATGTAGCGATCGCCGAGGGTTGCGGCTGCCACGAGGGCGTCGTCGGTGATCTTGAGGCGGTGGTGCTGCTCGTAACGCTCGCGAAGGCCACGCAAGATTTCGATGGTGTCGTCGATGGACGGCTCGCCCACATTCACCGGCTGGAAACGGCGCTCCAGGGCGGCATCCCGTTCGATGTGCTTGCGGTACTCGTCGAGGGTGGTGGCACCGATGCACTGCAGCTCACCGCGGGCGAGGGCCGGCTTGAGGATGTTGGCGGCGTCGATCGCCCCTTCAGCAGCGCCGGCACCGATCAGGGTGTGGACCTCATCGATCACGAGGATCACGTTTCCGGCCGCCTTGATCTCCTCCATGATCTTCTTGAGGCGCTCTTCGAACTCACCTCGGTACTTGGTGCCGGCCACCAACAGACCGATATCGAGAGTCAGGACGCGCTTTTCTTCAAGGATGTCTGGGATGTCGCCCTGTTGGATGCGCTGGGCCAGACCTTCAGCGATGGCGGTCTTACCGACACCGGGCTCGCCAATCAGAACGGGATTGTTCTTGGTGCGGCGGCCCAGGATCTGGATGACGCGATCGATTTCGTTGTGACGACCCACCACCGGGTCGAGCTTGGCTTCGGTGGCGAGCTGGGTGAGGTTGTTGCCGAACTCGTCGAGGGTGGGGGTTTTTGTGGATCCCTTGGCACCGCCGCCACCGCCGCCGGCGGAGACCTCAGCGGTTTCACCGAGCATGCGGATCACCTGGGTACGCACCTTGGCCAGGTCGACGCCAAGGTTCTCCAGCACACGGGCAGCAACACCTTCGCCCTCACGGATCAAACCGAGCAGCAGGTGCTCTGTGCCGATGTAGTTGTGACCGAGCTGGCGGGCCTCTTCCAGAGACAGCTCCAGGACGCGCTTGGCGCGGGGTGTGAAGGGGATCTCAACAGCGACAAAGCCGGATCCGCGGCCGATGATTTTCTCAACTTCAACCCGGGCATCCTTGAGGTTCACCCCCATGGACTTGAGCACCTTGGCGGCAACCCCCGTTCCCTCGCCAATCAGGCCGAGGAGGATTTGTTCGGTACCAACGAAGTTGTGACCAAGTCTGCGGGCCTCTTCCTGGGCCAGCATGATCACCTTGATGGCCTTCTCGGTGAAGCGTTCAAACATCGCTGGGCCAATGCAGTGATGTGACCAAGCTATCAGGGTTGAGGGACTGCTGCGAGTGTTCGGTTTGTTCGGTCACTTTCCAGTCTGAGACTGGCCTGAAGCGCACAAAAAATAACAATGAATCCCACAAGATTCACCGCTTTTTTTTGTCTCCCAGGGACGGGAAACCGAACAACTTCAAGCCGCCGACGTGGGCGACGGCGCTGACGGGATGCGACACCACTGAATGAGGGCATCGCGACCATCGGAGTAGTACTCGGAACGGCTGCCTGCGGTGCGGAAACCGGCTTTGGCGTAAAGCGCCAGAGCGGCAACGTTGTCGCTGGCCACCTCGAGGGTGGCGTGCACGGCACCGTGCTGTCGTGCCCGTTGCAACAGTGCTTTCAAAAGCACACCTCCATGGCCGCTGCGACGCCTGTCGGGATCCACAGCCACCGCCGTGATGTGCAGTTCATCGGCCACCATCCAGCCGCAAGCCACCCCCAATAGGGCTTCGGGCTGCACAAGACCGATGCAGAGGCGCCGGGGGTCGTCCAGCTCACGCCGCCATTGTTCTGCAGTCCAGAGGCCGTTGAGCGCCCGTTGATCCAGTGCCAGACAGGCTTGCTGCCAGGACGGGTCAAGGCGCAGGATCTGCGCAGTCGGTTCGCCCCCTGCAGGGTCGATTCCTAGATTGCCCTTCGACGCCGCCACTCCGTGACCCAAACCATCACCAGTCAACGGCCCTTCGAGGCCAACCGGGATGCGGAGAGCCCCAATCGCAACCTGACCCCGATCACCACAGAACTCGACGACACCGACCGTCTTGTTGTGGGCGGGTGTCGTCTTAGCGATCTGGCCGAGCGTTACGGCACACCGTTGTATGTGCTGGATGAAGCCACCATTCGGGCCACGTGCCGGGCCTACCGCCAGGCCCTGGAAAAGCATTACGCCGGGCCATCCCTGCCGATCTACGCCTCCAAGGCCAACAGCTCTCTGGTGATGAGCAGCCTGGCGGCCTCCGAGGGGCTGGGTCTGGATGCGGTGTCAGCCGGTGAATTGCTGACCGCACTGCGCGGTGGGATGCCCGGAGAGCGGATGGTGCTGCACGGCAATAACAAATCCGACGAGGAGCTGCTGCTCGCGTACGCCAACAAGGTGACGATCGTTGTGGACAACCAGCACGATCTCGATCGCCTCGCCGAACTGGTGCCCGCTGGAGCCGAACCGGCTCGCCTGATGCTGCGCTTCACCCCAGGCATCGAGTGCCACACGCACGAATACATCCGCACCGGTCACCTGGACAGCAAGTTCGGCTTCGATCCCGACCAGGTGGAATCCGTGCTGCGCAGCCTGGTGGGACAGCCCTGGGCCCAACTCACCGGGCTGCACGCCCACATCGGATCCCAGATTTTTGAACTCGAGCCCCACCGGGATCTGGCGGCGGTGATGGCCGACAAGCTGAAACTGGCCCGTGACCTGGGCCATCCCGTGAGCGACCTCAACGTGGGCGGCGGCCTGGGAATTCGCTACGTGGAGTCGGACGACCCCCCGAGCATTGAGAAGTGGATCCAGGTGGTAGCCGAAGCCGTCACCACCGCTTGCCAGGAACGGAGCCTCGAGCTGCCGCGGTTGATGTGCGAACCGGGCCGTTCCCTGGTGGCGACCGCCGGCGTGACCCTGTACTCGGTGGGCTCGCGCAAAACGATCCCGAACGTGCGCACCTACGTGGCCATCGACGGTGGCATGAGCGACAACCCTCGCCCTATCACCTACCAGTCGCTCTATACCTGCTGCCTAGCCGATCGCCCCCTGGCCAAGCCAGACGAAAGCGTGAACCTGGTGGGCAAGCACTGCGAATCTGGCGATGTGCTGCTGAAGGACCTGCCCCTTCCCACCACCGAGAGCGGTGACATAGTCACCGTGTTTGCCACCGGTGCCTACAACGCCTCGATGAGTTCGAACTACAACCGGATCCCGAGGCCCGCTGCCGTTCTGGTGCACGACGGGGCAGCTGAACTGGTGCAGAAGCGAGAGCAGCCGGATGACCTGCTGCGCTACGACGTTTTGCCAGAACGATTCAACGCGTTACGTTGACAGCAGTGATGAGAAGAGCGGAGTGAACGTGTTGGCGGTGGTGGATCCGCGCCTTGTGCTCGACGTTCTCTTTGCCTCTTCCATCGGCTTTCTGCTTTTTTCCCGCGTCAACGAGCAGCGCACCCTCTGGCTACTCCGGGGTTGGTTGTTTCTGGTGGCGATGGCCTGGTTCGTCCAGCGCTTCGCCAACCTGCCCCTCACCACAAAGCTGGTGGACGCGCTCGTCATGGCCTGTTCGCTCTCGCTGGCCATCCTTTGGCAAGGGGAGCTGCGGCGTCTGATGGAACTTCTAGGCACCGGCCGTCTGGCCGTGTTGCTGGGCAATCCCCAGAAAGAGTTCAGCGCTTCGGCAGGCACCGTCAGCCAGATCACCGAGGCAGCAGGCCGGCTGTCGCAGTTGCGGCGTGGAGCCTTGATCGTGGTGGACCTGGGCAGCGACCTGAGGCCTGAGGACTTTCTCAATCCCGGCATCCCCATTGGTGCGGTGCTGAGTCGCGAGCTGATGCTCAACCTGTTCGCCGCCGACACCCCCCTCCACGACGGTGCCGTGCTGGTGCGGGGCAATCGCATCGAATCGGCGGGAGTGATTCTTCCCCTGTCAAGGGACAGCGTGAGCCGTTTCGGCACCCGCCATCTGGCGGCCCTCGGGATCACGGAGCGCTTCGATCGCTGCATCTGCATAGTTGTGTCGGAAGAAACTGGAACGCTGTCTCTGGCGAACCAGGGCAAGCTGGAACGACCGATCACCAGTTCACGCCTTCAGGAACTGCTCAGGGAGCTGTTCAGCACCGCCGAATCGATGCCCCCAGCACGGCGTACGGTGGGTAGCGCTCCGTCCGAATAGCTGTCTTGAGCCGCCCTCCGGCCACCAGCACTGACACGGCCGATCGTTCGCTTCTGCCTGCGGACCTCGACCCGGGTCGGCTCCCACAGCACGTGGCCCTGATCATGGATGGCAATGGTCGCTGGGCGAAATCCCGCGGTTTGCCCCGCGTGATGGGGCATCGGGCTGGGGTTGAAGCGCTGAAAGCCACCCTGCGACTCTGCAGCGACTGGGGGATCCAAGCCCTCACGGCCTACGCCTTCTCCACGGAGAACTGGTCGCGCCCAGGGGAGGAAGTGAACTTCCTGATGACCCTGTTCGAACGGGTGCTGCAGGCCGAACTGCAGGCGCTCGAAACCGAAGAGGTGCGGATTCGATTTCTCGGCGATCTGAAGGCCCTGCCCCAGAAACTGCAGGAGCTGATTGCCGATGCCACGGCCCGGACTGAGGGCAACAACGGCATTCACTTCAACGTGTGCACCAACTACGGCGGCCGACGGGAGCTGGTGCAAGCCGCTCAGCGTCTGGCCCAACGCGCTGCTACCGGGGAGCTAGACCCCGACAGCATCGACGAGAACAGCATCGCCGCCGAACTGTTCACGGCTGGCGAACAGGATCCCGATCTGTTGATCCGCACCAGCGGCGAACACCGGATCAGCAATTTCCTGCTCTGGCAACTGGCCTACGCCGAGATTCACGTCACCGATGTGCTTTGGCCTGACTTCGATGCCGATGCACTGAAAGCCGCCCTGCTCGATTTCCAACGCCGCCACCGCCGCTTCGGCGGTCTTGATCCGATCCGCCCATGACCCTCAACATCCGCCACGACTGGACCACCGAGGAGATCCAGACCCTGCTGGAACTTCCCTTGATGGAGCTGCTCTGGCAGGCCCAAACCGTGCATCGGGAAGCCAACCCGGGCTACCGGGTGCAGCTGGCCTCATTGCTGAGCGTGAAAACTGGGGGCTGCGAAGAAGACTGTGCCTACTGCTCTCAGTCGATCCACAACAGCAGTGACGTGACGGCCTTTGAAGCCCAGATGCAGGTGGAGCCGGTGCTTCAGCGTGCCCGGGCCGCCAAGGACGCCGGTGCGGATCGCTTCTGCATGGGCTGGGCCTGGCGGGAGATCCGCGATGGCGCTCCCTTTGAGGCGATGCTCGACATGGTGCGGGGAGTGCGCGGCATGGGGATGGAAGCCTGCGTGACCGCTGGGATGCTGACCGGCCAGCAGGCGGAACGTTTGGCCGAAGCCGGCCTCACGGCCTACAACCACAACATCGACACCAGCCCCGAGCACTACGACAAAATCATTTCAACGCGAACGTATCAAGAACGTCTTGAAACTCTGCAAAGAGTGCGAGATGCAGGCGTAAATATCTGCAGCGGAGGCATTATCGGAATGGGCGAAACATTGCGCGACAGGGCCTCAATGCTAAAAGTGCTAGCCAACATGGAACCTCATCCAGAGAGTGTTCCAGTGAACGGGCTCGTTGCTGTGGAGGGAACACCTTTGGAAGAACAGGTTCCCTTTGAATCACTAGAGTTAGTGAGGATGGTTGCAACTGCGAGGATATTGATGCCCCGGGCACGAGTACGGCTAAGTGCTGGTCGTGAGTCCATGAATCGTGAGGCACAAATACTCTGCCTTCAGGCGGGCGCAGATTCGATTTTTTACGGCGATGTGTTACTAACAACTGGAAACCCAAACGTCGAGGAAGACTTAAAATTGCTAAATGACGCTGGGGTTAAAACAAGCTGGGATTCCCAAATAAGCATATCAAAAGATTAAACAAAAAATAATTAAATATTGACAAAGCGCAGAAAGAGAAATTCATGAAAATATTTGACCTAAAAAAACAGAATCATGAAAAGCTTTCAACCTATTAATGCGCAAATAGGTGAAAAAAAGAAAGGCCGAAACAACAAATAAGAATATTGGCACGTGGCCTATCATGAATTTAACGCGGGTAATTAAAGGGATGAAAAAACAGATATAGACCCAATAGGAAAGACTAGTTCAATAAATAAATGGGCGACAAAGGCTGCAGCCAGGGGGATCACAGTGATTTTGCTTGCATACGCGCACAGATGATACACGCAAAAAAATAGGAATATGGTAAAATAATTATATTGCACACATTCTAGCAAGCTGTCGTGGTAACGCTTTCTTCGCAGCCCAAAGCTTACGGCGATGCCGGTTACACGACGTGGCAACAAAACGGCAATGTCATTCTTGAAGAGGCATACGTGCTTTCGAAAGGCACGACTTATTTGCCTTCCTACGGAACAGAGCCCATTGATACTCTAGAGGCAATTCTAGCTCCAAATTCCGAATCATATCTGTCAGACAATTTATATCAATACACGGATAGTTTATATTATTATTTTGATGACGTTTATCAAGCAAGCTTTTTAGAATTTGAATTTAGCGATATAGGCGCAAGTGAAACAATTTTCTCATTCAATTGGGACTTCGAAAGCAACGGAGATAGTTATGAAAATGACTTTGCTACAATAGGCCTATCCTTCAAAAAGAATGGAAATTCATATTTTGAACCTACAGAATGGATTGCGCTCGATTTCGCAGTGGGTTTTGCTGATTGGGCAACAACTGAAGGAAATATCTATGCAGAGAACGGATTCTATATGTCCGCCGAAAACGGATATAGCAATTACACAATAAATGCAGCAGATTTAGAGGAGTTTGGAAGCATAAAAACATATGGTTATTTTGAAGTAGACTACGCACCTCTTGCCAATTATGAAACAATAACTGCCGCAAAGCTAATAATTGGTGCTGCAGAGATTTCAGTCACAGGGTCTGAATATTATCCGGACAACAAGTTCTCCGTTTATGAGCTTAAACTTGAGTCCGCAGAAGAAGATGAAGGATACACAGTTCCTGGTGGGGACATTCAAGATGAGGACTACACACTACCAGGAGACGATGACGGCATTGATGATCCAGACAATGCTTTAGAAGACGATAACGAAATTGATGATCCAGATAACGCGCTAGAACAAGTTCCTGATGATGATTATACAGTACCGGGAGATAATGATATTGATGATGATTACACAGTACCGGGAGATGATGATATTGATGATGATTACACAGTACCGGGAGATGATGATATTGATTACACCCTGATCGGACAACCTGTTGAGCCACCTGAGGACTTAGATGCTCTAGCAGAAGATACGTTTAATTTGGTAGGAGATTACTATGTTTCCAGCGGAGAAGCCTCAAATAATTACCTATTATCTACGAACAACGGAGCATCTCAATCTGAAGTAGAAAATGCATTAGGCATAAAATATGGAACACTAGACAAAATTAATGGCAAAGCTAATGCCACTGAAGGGTCAGCGATTTACGGAAAATTAAGTGCATCACCAGGTGATTTACTTCAATTTTCGTATTTCTTTGATGGGGGAGATTATCTGCCATATGACGACTTCGCCTTCGTAACAATTAATGGTATCTCTAAAACATTTGCCTCAATAAAAGAGAACGGAGATTACGGCGACGAATCAGGAGTGTTTCAATATAAATTAAAATCAAATGAAGTAAAAAATGGCGAGGTGTCCTTTGCTATTGGAGTGATGGACGTAGGAGATACAGCTGTTAATAGTAATCTTGCAATTAGTGAAATATGTGTCAAGTCAGATTCATATATTGGAGGAGGGATCGAAGACAAACCTTACGAATTACCTGATGAATTCCTAAATAAAGCACCCGTAGCGGCTTCAGCAGAACTTACATACTCAGGTCAAGTCACCGAGTCATCACTGACAGTTGGAAAAGGCAAGTCGGCACAGCAAATCGAAACCCTTACGCTGACAACTGGTGGTGATTCTGTACTTCAAGCTTCATTAGAAAATGAGCTCGGTCTAAATGAAGGC